>ENA-UAPJ01000925-UAPJ01000925.1-human-gut-metagenome-genome-assembly--contig:-NODE-925-length-10289-cov-4.772621_pt1 | contig 10289 bp, 7 predicted proteins | sample MGYA00243479_ERZ654575 | MGnify/ENA primary metagenome ERZ654575 (study PRJEB26926, sample SAMN06164839) | human gut metagenome | biome: ENVO:00009003; feature: ENVO:2100002; material: ENVO:00002003... | reverse complement strand
CGAGATTAGCGAGTGTCTCGTGGGCTCGGAGATGTGTATAAGAGACAGCCTTATGGCAGACCTTTTCTTTTTTGTCAGTATTCAATTTCGCCGTTGAAAACAAGGTTGCAGTCGCCTGTAAGGGTTATCTTTTCGTCTGTATAGTTAACTATAAGGTCGCCGCCTCTTAGCTTAACGGTTATGTCTTCTCCCTTTGCGCATTTGCCTTCAAGCACAGCCGCAACAGCAGCAGCGCACGCTCCTGTGCCGCACGCAAGTGTTTCGCCGTTTCCTCTTTCCCATACACGCATTTTAAGCGTCCTGCTGTTTACAACACGCACAAATTCTGTGTTTATTCTTTCGGGGAAAATATCAGCGTTTTCTATCTGCGGGCCTACTTTTTCTATATCAACCCTGTCAACATTATCAACAAATATCACACAGTGAGGATTGCCTACAGATACACAGGTAACGCCGTATTCTTTTGAGCCTATCTGAGCTTTCCTTGCGATAATACTGTCGCCGTCAAATTCTGCAGGAATTTCCGCAGGCTTGAGATAAGCTTTTCCCATATCTACCGTAACTGAGGAAATTTTGCCGTTTCGTGTAAACAGTTCAAGGCTTCTTATTCCGCTTGCTGTTTCAACGGTAATGTTTTCCTTGTTTACAATGCCGTTGTCATACAGATACTTGCCAACACAGCGAATAGAGTTGCCCGCCATTTCTCCCTCTGAGCCGTCGCGGTTGAAAATTCTCATTTTCGCATCAGCTACATCAGATTTTTCTATAAGAACGATACCGTCGCCGCCGATACCTCTGTGCCTGTCTGTAAATTCTATCGCAAAACTTTCAGGGCAGGTGATAACATTCTCCGTATTGTTAAAGAAAATGTAGTCGTCGCTTGTGCCCTGCATCTTGCTGAATTTCAGTATGCTCTTTTCTTTTCGCATACAGTTTATATCAACAAGCTCTGTATTCATCTGGTTATATCTGCTGGCAATGATGTCCGCAAGCGCATTAGCCGTGTCAAGTGATGTCAGCGTAGCAATTCCCAGCTGATTAGCTCTGTTGAAAAGCTTGATGTAGTCAGCAATGCTCTTCTTGTCGCTTTTGCCTGTGTATACGATATAATCAAGTTTTCCGCTCTCAACAAGATCCATAATGGAATTGTCCTCGCTGAGTTTATTTACGGTGTCAACTTCAATTCCAAGGCTTGCAATGGCTTTTGCCGTTTCGGGTGTAGCCCATATCTTTATTCCGAGATCGTCAAGTTTTTTCGCAAGATTTACTATTTCATACCTGTCTTTTTTGGTAACAGTTATGAGCACACCGTGGCGTGATTCCTTGCGAGACTCGATCTTGAACCCGGCTGATATAAGTCCTTTAAACAATGCTTCATTCAGGTTTTTGCCAACGCCGAGCACTTCGCCGGTTGATTTCATTTCAGGGCCGAGCTGGCTGTTTACATTGTTGAGCTTTTCAAAGCTGAATACGGGAACTTTTACCGCAAAGTACGGCGGAGTTTTATAAAGTCCCGTGCCGTAGCCGAGGCTTTCAAGCGTTGAGCCTACCATAATTTTTGTGGCAAGTTCTACCATGGGCACGCCTGTTACTTTGCTGATATACGGTATTGTTCTTGATGCTCTCGGATTTACCTCAATAACATAAAGTTCGTTTTGGTATATAAGATACTGTATGTTTACAAGACCTTTTGTACCGAGAGAAAGAGCAAGCTTTTCTGAAACGTCACATATTTTGCGAAGCATTTTGTCGTTGATGTTGTACGGGGGATAAACGGCAATTGAATCACCGCTGTGTACGCCTGCGCGCTCAATGTGTTCCATAATTCCGGGAATTAAAACTTTTTCTCCGTCTGAAATACAGTCCACTTCAAGCTCGGTGCCCATCATATACTTGTCTACAAGCACGGGATTTTCTATGCCCTGAGCAAGAATGATGCCCATATATCTCTCAACGTCTTCGTCGGTGTAAGCAATAGTCATATTCTGACCGCCGATAACATAACTCGGTCTAAGAAGCACAGGGTAGCCAAGTCTGTTTCCTGCCTCAAGTGCGCCTTCAAGTGTTGTTACCGAAGTTCCTTTCGGTCTGAATATGCCGAACTTTTCAAGCAGTTTGTCAAATTTATCCCTGTCTTCGGCAATGTCAATACCCTGGGCAGAAGTACCGAGGATTTTTATGCCGTTGTCATCAAGGAATTTTGTAAGCTTAATTGCTGTCTGACCGCCGAAAGCCACAACAACTCCAACGGGCTTTTCAACTTTAATGACGTTCATAACGTCTTCCGGCGTAAGCGGCTCAAAATACAGCCTGTCGCCCGTGTCAAAGTCGGTTGAAACAGTCTCGGGGTTGTTGTTTATAAGTATAACTTCATAGCCGAGCTCTTTCAGAGTCCATACGCAGTGAACGGAGGAGTAGTCGAATTCAATGCCCTGCCCGATACGTATAGGGCCTGAGCCGAGAACGATTATCCTCTCTTTTTCGCCGCGCTCTATCTCTCTGCTTTCGCAGTGTTCGTCATAAGTTGAATAGAAATAAGGTGTTTCAGCAGCGAACTCCGCGCCGCAGGTGTCAACCATTTTGTAAACGGCGTGTTTGTGATAGGCAAGGGGAGAGCTGCTTATTTTTTCTATTGCCGTGTCTGTATAACCGAACTTTTTGCCTTTAATGTACTGCTCAAAGCTTACCGGCGTGTTTTCAATCTCTTTTTCATAGTCGGCAAGATTTTTCAGCTTATATAAAAACCACTCGTCTATCATAGTGATTTTGTGTATCTCATCAATGGATACACCGTTTTTGATAGCCCTGAAAACAGAAAAGAGCCTTAAATCGTCCTGATTATAAAGTGTTTTTACTATATCTGTGCCGTCAAGCTGTTTGTTGTTGAGAGTGTCAAGGCCTATTTCCGCGCCTCTTACGGCTTTCATTATCGCCATTTCAAAGGAGGGGGCAATGCTCATTACCTCTCCTGTGGCTTTCATCTGTGTGCCGAGTTTGCGTGATGCGTTAATGAACTTGTCAAAAGGCCATTTCGGCACTTTTACAACTACATAGTCAAGCGTAGGCTCAAAGCAGGCGCAGGTCTTTCCGGTAATATCGTTTCGTATTTCATCAAGAGTGTAGCCGAGCGCAATCTTGGTGGTAACTTTGGCTATCGGATAACCTGTTGCCTTTGAAGCAAGCGCAGATGAGCGTGAAACACGTGGGTTTACCTCAATAACGCTGTATTCAAAGCTTTCGGGATTGAGCGCAAACTGGCAGTTGCATCCGCCCTCTATTCCGAGTTCGGTTATAATGTCAAGGGACGCCGTGCGAAGCATCTGATATTCTTTGTCCCCAAGTGTTACGGCGGGGGCAATAACAATACTGTCGCCCGTGTGCACGCCGACGGGGTCAAAGTTTTCCATAGAACAAACGGCAATAACGTTGCCTACGCTGTCCCTCATAACTTCAAATTCTATCTCTTTCCAGCCTGCAATGTATCTTTCAACAAGCACCTGGGTAATGGGACTCAGCATAAGACCGTGCTTTGCAACTTCCTCAAGTTCTTTTTCGTTGTAAGCAACACCGCCGCCTGCGCCGCCGAGTGTAAACGCAGGTCTGATAATAACGGGATAGCCTATTTCTGCGGCAATCCTCTTTGCTGTATCAACATCGTTTGCAATGTCAGACGGCACAACAGGCTGGTTGATCTTTACCATTGTATCCCTGAAAAGCTGTCTGTCCTCAGCCTTGTCAATAGCTTCTGCGTCTGTTCCAAGCAGGCGAACACCCATTTTATCAAGGTATCCGTCCTTTGCAAGCTGCATGGATATGGTAAGACCGGTCTGTCCTCCGAGGCCGCCCAAAATGCTGTCCGGTTTTTCTTTTTCAATAATTCGCTTTACGGTTTCCTCTGTAAGCGGCTCAAGATAAATGTGGTCGGCAAGCGCGCTGTCTGTCATTATTGTAGCGGGGTTTGAGTTTACAAGAACTACTTCAATACCCTCGTCTTTAAGTACACGGCACGCCTGCGCTCCTGCATAGTCAAATTCTGCTGCCTGTCCTATTACGATAGGGCCGGAGCCGATTACAAGCACTTTTTTTATATCTTTGTTAAGAGGCATTACTCATTACCTCCCATCATTTTTATAAATCTGTCAAATAAAAATCTTGTGTCGTGCGGGCCGCTGCAAGCCTCAGGGTGGAACTGTACGGAAAACGCATTATTTCCCGGGTAATCAATTCCCTCGTTAGTGCCGTCATTGGCGTTGATATAGCTTATAACGCCGCCGCATTTTTCAACTGCTTCGTTCACAACGGCATAACCGTGGTTCTGTGAAGAAATGTAAGTTCTGCCCGTCTTTAAGTCTTTGACAGGCTGATTTACTCCTCTGTGGCCGTATTTAAGTTTCTCAGTTTCAGCGCCCATTGCAAGAGCAAGCAGCTGATGACCCAGGCATATACCGAATATCGGCTTTTTGCCGATAAGCTTTTTAAGCTCTTCAATACATTCAGTGTTTTCCTGCGGGTCTCCGGGGCCGTTTGAAAGCATAATTCCGTCAGGATTAAGCTTGAGTACGTCCTCAGCTTTTGTGTTGTAAGGCATTACAGCTACATTGCATCCGCGCTTTACAAGTTCGCGCGCAATGTTATCCTTTTTACCGTAGTCCAGCAAGACCACGTTGTATTTAGGACTTTCCGCCGCAAGGGGAACGGGCTTTTTGCAGGAAACTGATTCAACAGCTTTTTCTACTTTGTAAGCCTTTACTTTTTCCTCGTCAAAATCCCTTGGGTCAGAGCATATCATGGCGTTCATTACGCCGCTTTCACGAATTATCTTTGTTATCTCTCTTGTGTCAACGCCATACACACCCGGTATGTTGTTTGCTTTAAGATATTCGTCAAGTGTTCTGTTGCATCTGAAGTTAGAAGGATCGTCGCATTTTTCACGTACAATGTACGCCGTTACGCTTGATTTGTCGCTCTCAGCGTCATTGTCAATAAAACCGTAGTTTCCTATAAGCGGAAAAGTCTGTAAAACTATTTGTCCGTAGTAACTCGGGTCTGTAAGCGTTTCAATGTAACCGCACATACCCGTGGTGAATACAAGCTCGCCTGTAACATCTCCGCCTGCGCCGAAACGCCTGCCTTCAAATGTTTTGCCGTTTTCAAGGCAAATATAAACTTTTTCGTTATCCATAAATAAACTTCCTGATCAGTTGTTGCTTCCAAGCAGTTTAACAAGTACCGCTTTCTGTGCGTGAAGTCTGTTTTCAGCTTCGTCAAATATCTCCTCTGCGTGAGCCTCAAATACCTCTGCGGTAATTTCTTCGCCTCTGTGAGCAGGCAGACAGTGAAGTACCATTGCTCCGTCTTTTGCAACAGCCATAACTTCGTCATTTATCTGATAATCTTTGAATATTTTTTCACGCTCTGCTTTTTCGTCTTCCTGACCCATAGAAGCCCATACGTCAGTATAAAGAACATCAGCGTCTTTTGCACATTCCTTAATGTCTGAAGAACATGTAAATTTGCCGTTTTCTGATGCCCACTTCATGATTTCAGCATCAGGCTTATAGCCGTCGGGGCAGGCAACAGCACATTCCATGCCCATTGTGATTGCGCCTACTATAAGGCTGTTTGCCATGTTGTTTCCGTCGCCGATAAAGCAGAATTTAAGTCCGTCAAAAGTCTTTTTGTATTCTCTTATTGTCATAAGGTCGGCAAGCACCTGGCATGGGTGGCAGTAATCTGTAAGACCGTTAATTATCGGAATTGAGCCGTATTTTGCAAGGTCTTCAACCTCTTTCTGCTCAAAAGTTCTTATCATGATACCGTCAAGATAGCGTGAAAGCACACGTGCCGTATCCTGAACGGGTTCGCCTCTGCCTATCTGAAGATCTCTGTTTGAAAGAAACAGCGCCTGACCGCCAAGCTGATACATTCCTGTTTCAAAAGAAACTCTTGTTCTTGTAGAGCTTTTCTGGAAAATCATTCCAAGCGTCTTGCCCTTTAAAAGGTGGTGTTCAATGCCGTGCTTAGTTTCGTACTTCAGCTGGTCGGCAAGGTTTAAAATATCAAGTATGTCGTGGTGGTTCAGGTCCTGCAGTTTAAGCAAATGTTTCATCTTCAATTACCTCCTTAATAATAGCCAGTCCCTTGTCGGTTTCTTCCTTAGTAATGCTAAGAGCGGGAAGAAGTCTTACCTTTGTTTTTGCTGTCAGCACAAGAAGTCCTTTTTCAAGGCACTTGTTTGCAATGTCAGACGCTTTTTTATCCGTTTCAATACCCAGCATCAGTCCCATTCCTGAAACTGATTTAACGCCTTTTATTTCTTTAAGTTTGCTGATTATGTATTCACTCTTTTTAGTAACTTCGTCAAGGAATTTATCGTCAATTCTCTTTACTATGCTGATTGCTCCTGCCGCGGCTATAGGGTTTCCGCCGAATGTTGAGCCGTGTGAGCCGGGTGTAACAGTGTTTTCAAGCTTATCGCCGAATAATACTGCTCCCATCGGCAGACCGCCGGCAAGTCCTTTTGCAGTGGATACAATATCAGGCTTTACACCGTAGTGCATATAAGCGAAATATTTTCCCGTTCTGCCGTTACCCGTCTGCACCTCGTCAACACACATAAGAATGTCTTTTTCCTTGCAGATTTTGTCTATCTCCTCAACAAATTCTTTGTCAAGATTAAGAACTCCGCCTTCACCCTGAACACATTCAAACATAATGGCGCATACATCGTCCGTTATCATATTGTTGAGAGCTTCAATGTCATTTGCAGGGCAATATTTGAAGCCCGGGGTAAAAGGCCCGAAAATCTGATGAAATCCGTCCTGACCTGTGGCTGAAAGCGTTGTTATCGTTCTTCCGTGGAATGAATTTACAAGCGTGATTATTGTTTTGCGCCCCTCGCCGTATTTATCATAGCTGTACTTGCGCGCGAATTTTATCATTCCCTCGTTTGCCTCAGCGCCGCTGTTGCCGAAGAATACTTTTTTCATGCCCGTCTTTTCACACAGCAGTTTTGCAAGCTCAGCGCAAGGCTCAGTGTAGTAAAGGTTTGAGGTGTGCTGTAACTTGTCTAACTGGTCAATAACGGCTTTTTTCCATTCGTCGTCTGCAATGCCGAAAGCCGTTACACCGATGCCTGAGCCGAAATCAATATACTCTTTTTCGTTTTCGTCATATACGGTGGAGCCTTTTCCGTGCGTGAGAACAACTCCAAATCTGCCGTATGCGTGCGAAACATATTGCTGGTCTGTTTCTTTAATGTCCATTGAAATATAGCCTTTCCGCTTTAAGATTTCTTTACGATACCGCTCTCAGCCTTTTGCGGTGCCGATTGTTTTTGTGTCAGTTATAATATTTATCTGCTTCTGAACATCGTTCCCATACCTTCATCGGTAAGCATTTCCATAAGTATGGAGTGGGGAACACGTCCGTCAATGATGAATGCTCTTTTTACACCCTCACGAATTGCCTGCGTCATTGAGTCAATCTTGGGAATCATTCCTCCGCTTATAATTCCGTCTGCAATAAGTGCAGGCACATCGGAAATATATACTCTGTGAATAAGCGAACTTTCGTCGTCTTTGTCGCGGAGAAGTCCCGCAACATCGGTCATTGAAATAAGAGCTTCCGCTTTGAGCTTTCCTGCAACTGCAGCCGCAACCGTGTCTGCGTTGATGTTGTAGCAGTTGCCCTCCTCATCGTATCCAACGGTGGATATAACCGGTATAAATCCGTGCTCAAGCGCTTCCTGAACAACATCCATGTTCATTTCTGTAATATCGCCTACGTAGCCGTGAGTTTTATCAAGCGGGCGGCATTTTATCATATTGCCGTCCATTCCCGAAAGTCCTATTGCGTGACCTCCGAGATTGCCTATCTGGCAAACAAGGTCTTTGTTTACCTTGCCGGCAAGCACCATCTGCACAACGTTTGCCGTTTCCTTGTCTGTAACTCTGAGCCCGCTTACAAATTCGCTCTTGATGTTCATTTTCTCAAGCGTTTTGCTTATTTCAGGGCCGCCGCCGTGAACAAGTACAACTCTTATTCCTATGGTGGTTAGCAGAACAAGGTCATGCATAACGGATTCCTTGAGTTCTTTGTTTATCATGGCGTTTCCGCCGTATTTGATTACAACAGTCTTTTTTCTGTAAAGCTGAATGTTGGGAAGCGCCCTTGCAAGCACTTCGGCTTTCATTGCATTTGTAATATCCATTTTGCTTCCTCCGTTATCAGGTTCTGTAATCGCCATTTATTTTTACATAATCGTATGTTAAATCACAGCCCCAAGCCTTTGCGCTACTTTCGCCCGCGTTGAGGTCTATGATTACATATATCTCGTCGCTCTTGAGTACTTCTGCGGCCTTTTCCTCGGAAAAGTCAACGCCCGCACCGTTCCTGCAAACAGCAATTTCGCCGAATTCACTCTTTATATCAACGTCAACTTTGTTTATGTCAAATTCAGAGGGAGCGTAGCCTACCGCACAGAGAATACGTCCCCAGTTTGCGTCCTCGCCGAATACAGCGCATTTGAAGAGAGTAGAGCCAACAACGCTTTTTGCTACTGTTATCGCCGTGTCTTTGTCAGCGCAGCCCTTGCACTCGCATTCAATCATCTTTGATGCGCCCTCACCGTCTTTTGCAAGCATTTTAGTCAGGTTCATCATAACTTCATATAGAGCCGTCTTAAATGAGCTGAACTCTTCGCCTTCTGAGATAATCTCGTCATTGCCTGCCAGTCCGTTTGCCATAACGCTTACCATATCATTTGTTGATGTATCTCCGTCAATTGAAAGGCAGTTGTATGTAACTTTTACGATATCATCAAGTGCCACCTGAAGCATCTTTGCGCTTATGTTTACATCACTTGTTATGAAGTTGAGCGTTGTAGCCATGTTAGGGTGTATCATGCCTGAGCCCTTTGCCATTCCGCCAACTCTGCAGGTTTTTCCGTTTACGCTGAATTCAACAGCATATTCCTTTTTGATTGTATCCGTCGTCATGATAGCGGTTGCCGCTTCTTCGTTTCCTGTGTATGAAAGCCCATCAACAAGCGGCTTAATCCCTTTTTCTATCGGCTCTATCGGAAGAATTTGTCCGATAACGCCTGTTGAAGCAACAACTACTTCGCTATCGTTAATTCCGAGTGCCTCTGCGGCAAGTTCGCACATTCTGCTTGCCTTTTCAACGCCGTCAGCGTTGCAGGTGTTTGCGTTTTTGGAATTGACAATAACCGCTTTTGCGTGATTGTTTGTTTTTTCAAGATTGCTCTTTGTTACTAATATAGGAGCGCCCTTAACTTTATTTGTTGTGTATACTGCCGCGCAGGTGCACATTTCGTCTGAAACTATCATTCCAAGATCGTTTTTGTGCGGTGCGTTGGGATTCAGTTCGGCGTTTGCCGATTTCTTAATTCCGCAGTAAACGCCGTTTGCCTTGAATCCCTTTGGTGCGCAAACGCCGCCGTCAATAATTTTAAAATCCATATAAATCAGTCCCCTAAAACAAGAGATTTATCTTCTTTGATATTGCATGCAATGTTCATACACTGCACTGCGGCGCCTGAAGCGCCTTTACCCAAATTGTCAAACCTTGAGGTTATGACAAATCTTTCATCGTTGCCGTTGACCTCGATTTCCATATCATCACGACCGTCAAAATTGTTGCCGCCAATCATGTTTTTTGTGTAGCCTTCAGGCCGTACTTTAACAAGCTTTTCGTTTTTATAGTGCTCTTCAAGAATTTCTCTTACGTCTTTTGTTTTATATCCTGAGCAAAGCATGTCTGTGTGAAACGGTATGCTGACAACCATTCCGCACTTGTAATCGCATATCATCGGTGAAAAAACAGGGTATCTTTCAATGCCCGTTATGGCTTTCATCTCTTTGAGATGCTTGTGCTGCTGGGTAAGTCCGTACTGCCTCGGTGAGTCAAGTTCTGTATCTCTTTCTGCGTCCTCATACTGAGCTATTGCGCTTTTTCCGCCGCCGCTGTATCCTGAAACCGCAAAGCAGGTAAGGGGATAGTCTTTCGCAATAGCTCCGTGGGCAATAAGTGGATAAACAATAGAAATAAAACCGCTTGCGTAGCAGCCGGGGTTCGCTATAAGTCTGTTTTCTGCAATATTTTTTCTGAATTCAGGTGAAAGCTCTGCAAAACCGTAAGCCCAGCCGGGCTCTGTGCGGTGAGCTGTAGAGGAGTCGATTATCTTTGTGTGCGAATTGCTGCTGTCAAGCAGTTTTACGGCTGTCTCTTATACACATCTCCGAGCCCACGAGACACTCGCTAATCTC
>ENA-UAPJ01000914-UAPJ01000914.1-human-gut-metagenome-genome-assembly--contig:-NODE-914-length-10376-cov-4.481930_pt1 | contig 10376 bp, 6 predicted proteins | sample MGYA00243479_ERZ654575 | MGnify/ENA primary metagenome ERZ654575 (study PRJEB26926, sample SAMN06164839) | human gut metagenome | biome: ENVO:00009003; feature: ENVO:2100002; material: ENVO:00002003... | reverse complement strand
AGTGTCTCGTGGGCTCGGAGATGTGTATAAGAGACAGAAGCAGGGGCAGGTAACAGCCCTGATCGGACCATCTGGTGGTGGTAAGACAACCGTATCGAGACTGGCGGCAAGATTCTGGGATATCCAGAAAGGTACTGTTACAGTTGGAGGTATGGATGTATCGAAGGTCGAGCCGGAGACATTACTTTCCCTGTATTCCATCGTGTTCCAGGATGTGACACTCTTTAACAACACGGTTATGGAGAACATCCGGATCGGTTGCAAGGATGCAACGGATGAGGAAGTTATGGCAGCAGCCAGGCTTGCAAACTGTACGGACTTTATCGAGAAATTACCGGACAAATGGAACACCATGATCGGGGAAAATGGTTCCGAATTATCCGGTGGTGAGCGGCAGAGAATCTCCATCGCACGTGCATTCTTAAAGGACGCACCAATCATCCTGATGGATGAGGCAACCGCCTCGCTGGATGTGGATAATGAGTCCGTGATTCAGGAGTCCATCTCCAAGCTGATCCGGAACAAGACAGTTCTGATTATTGCACACCGTATGCGTACGGTCGATGGGGTTGACCAGATCATTGTATTAAAGGATGGCGTGGTAGCTGAGCAGGGAACACCGTCAGCGTTGAAGGAGAAGAATGGTATCTATAAGCATATGGTCGATGTGCAGTTAGAGAGCGAACAGTGGAAATATAATTAAGGTATAAGAACGAGATGTGAAGACATTCCAGAGTATAGACTTTGGAGTGTCTTTTCTTTTACAAAGAAATGCAAATGCTATCTTGTCTGCGGATCAAAATAAGCATACAATAAGGACAGTGTTGGGGAAAGGGAGGAACGCTGACATGCGTTATTATATTGCAGATTTACATTTCTGCCATGAAAATTTGAATACACGTATGGACTGTCGCGGCTTTGAGAGCGGCGAAACCATGAATGAATATATGATCGCACAGTGGAATTCACGTGTGCGTAAACGCGATGAGGTTGTGATCTTGGGAGATTTCTGTATTTCAAAAAAGGGAGAAGTTGCAAATGCCATTCTCGAACGGTTGAATGGAAAGAAGTATCTGATCATCGGAAATCATGATCATTTTATTGCGAACAAACAATTTGATCCATCGCATTTTGAATGGATCACACATTATAGAGAAATCAATGATAACAATCGCAAGGTGATTCTCTGCCACTATCCGGTTATGTGCTACAACGGGCAGTACCACCGGAATGCGAAGGGAGAACCGAAGACGTATATGTTGTACGGGCATGTACATGATACATATGACGAGTATCTGATCGATGAATTTCAGCGCCAGACGCGTGCATCCACGCGTCCGGTGCTTGGAAAATCAGGCGAGGAAGAAATGGTTTCCATTCCCTGCCAGATGATCAACTGTTTCTGTATGTTCTCGGATTATGTCCCGCTCACGCTCGATGAATGGATCGAAGTGGATCGCAAGCGGCGGGCAATCATGAAGCGGGAGGGCGATTGTTAAGAATTCTTTCCGGAAGCGGACTCAATCCGGCTGTAACGGAAGTCGCAGTAAGTTGCACCTTCTGCGATCGTCTGTGTCCGGACTAAGCGCATATGCATCATGTCGGCAAGCACGTAGTCCATGCGGCAGAGATATTTGGCAAGTTCGAAACAGCCCTCATCCCGGCACAGACTGCAGATGCCGCATGTATGATAATCATAGCCAAGCTCGAAATCATCATTCGCGCCGCCTTCTAAGATGTCAACCACCCAGTCATTTTCGTATTTCCGTTTATGGGAGTCAGCAGACCACTTTTTCCGGGCTGGAAGCTTCTTCACATCGAGATAGCTGTCTGCATTTCCCATGACCTTGTGGAACAACTGATTGGCGGAAAGTCCATCCTTGTACAGGGCATAACATTCCTCCGGGGATAAGGTTGTGTTCCGGTTTAATGCGATGAAATATGCGCCCATGCAGTAGGAACTCATCAGCCGGGATTTGCCGATATCCTTGGCGCGCGTCAGGATGGCACGGTATTCCTGTTTGATCGCCTTGCTGTCAATCTGCAAATGCTGTCTTTTTGCCTGCTTCATGCAGGAGCTGTGATAAAAATATCCAAATAATTTCTGTGAGAATCCGTACTTCAACTAAATCATCCTTTCTTAGCAAAATCTATCTCAATGACTTGGCACATCTTGGACTTGTAATCCAAGTGTCGCTTCGATGCCGTGCATCAGCACATCCATCGCCTCTAAAAATGCCTGCTTCATTTCTTCGGTGAAGCCATCCTTGCTGGTATCATCGGCAATCATCTCACAGATCATCGAGAACTCAGACAACGACAGCATGTAGCATGTTTTCTCAGATAGCTGATTCTTCGCAAGTCCGCGTACATATAATTCATGATAAAAGCGCGTTGCGAATTCGTTGCATTGTGCGATATAAACTTCGCGGAAGTTCCGGATATAAGTGCCGGAATCATTCTTTAACAGCATGTGGAAGAGCTGCATATCGTCCTCTAACAGCTCGAAAGTCCGGATGGATATGCGGGAATAGAATACCTGCATCAGCTGCTCGTCGGACATCGCCGAAAAGTCAATATCCAGCATGGACTCACTCAGTGCCATCAGCTTATTTCCGCTCTCTGCGAATATCTCACCGAACATTTCTTCCTTCCCTGAAAAATGCTTGTATATCGCACCAGGCGTAATGCCTGCCCGCGCAGCGATCTTTCGCATGGATGCTTCCTGATAGCCACATTCCAAGAAAATCTCTTTCGCACTTTGTAAAATTGTCGCTCTGGTCGCTTTTGTGCTCTCGCGCATAATTGTACTCCTTTGGTAAACACTGTTTACTTTATAGCACAGGAAACGGGGAAATGCAAGGGGGAATGTTGGGGTGTGGGAAAATAATCAATTCTAATAAATTCAAAATCAAAAATTTTATTTTTATCATCCGCACAATTATGATAGAATTAAGCGTAAGTGAATTATAACAGAAGAGACGAATGAGGGAGGATATAAAAATGGCAGAAGGAAAAGATTTATTGCAGGTACTATGGAGTGGGGCGGATGTACTGCGTGGAAAGATGGACGCCAATGAGTACAAGACATACTTGCTTGGATTGGTTTTCTATAAATATTTATCAGATTCGTATCTATCAAAAGTGTACGACCTGTTGAATGATGCAAAGCCGGATAGTCTGGAAGAGGCACAGACAGCCTACGAAGAAATTATGGAGAGTGAAGATGCAGAGGAGCTGCTGGAGGAATTGAAAGAATCTTTGCATTATACATTAGATCCGGACATGACCTATGTCAGCATCTTAAAGGATGCGAAAAACAATGCATTTAATCGAGAGAAATTACAGGCAGCATTTAATCGGATTGAAGAGTCTGATGAACTGTTTCATGGACTTTTTGCGGATGTAGATCTGTATTCAAATCGATTGGGAACCGGAGATCAGAAGCAGAGTGCAACGATCGCAGAAGTAATTAAGGTGTTGGATGATGCAGATCTGATTCATACCGAGGGCGATGTACTGGGAAATGCATATGAGTATCTGATCGGTCAGTTTGCTTCAGAAACGGGAAAGAAAGCAGGAGAATTCTATACACCACATGGACCGGCGCAGATCTTATGTCGGATCGCGATGACCGGACAGGAAAATAAAAAAGGATTACAGGTATATGATCCGTGTATGGGTTCCGGTTCTTTGATGCTTAGCTGTAGAAATTATTCCACAGAACCAGACTTTATCAAATATTACGGACAGGAACTGATGCCATCCACTTACAACCTTGCTCGTATGAATATGTTCCTACATGGCGTACTGCCGGAGAATCAGCATCTGCGAAATGGAGATACCCTGGATGCAGATTGGCCAACTGATGAAGAAACCGAGTTTGATGCAGTTACGATGAATCCACCGTATTCTGCAAATTGGTCGGCGGCAGAAGGCTTCAAACAGGATGAGCGATTTATGGATTACGGTGGAAAGCTGGCACCGAAATCAAAGGCGGATTATGCATTTTTGTTACATGGTTTCTATCATCTGAAACAGACAGGAACTATGGCAATCGTGTTGCCACATGGTGTGTTGTTCCGTGGAGCAGCAGAGGGAAGCATAAGGAAGACATTGCTGGAAAATGGTTCGATCTATGCGGTGATTGGTCTGCCATCGAACATGTTCTACAACACGTCGATTCCTACCTGTATTATCGTGCTGAAGAAGCACCGCGAAGGGCGCGATGTGTTATTTATCGATGCATCTAAATTGTTCGAAAAAGAGAAAAAGCAAAATGTGATGAAAGAGGAACATATCGATCATGTTCTGGAATTATACAATAATCGTAAGACGGTGGAGAAAGAAGCATATCTCGCGTCTTATGATGACATTGTGGCAAATGACTTCAATTTGAACATCCCAAGATATGTGGATACAACGGAAGAAGAGGAAGAAATCGACTTAAAGGCATTGACACAGAGTATGCGCGAGACAGACAAGCAGATCAAAGAGGAAAATGCAGCGTTAGTCGGAATGATGAAAGAACTGACCTTCCAGGATGATGCGACGAAAGAGGCTGTCGAGGCGTTTATTCGTGTGCTTGAGGAGGTGTAAAATATGAATACACCGAAGATTCGATTTAAGGGATTCAAAGACGATTGGGAACAGCGTAAGTTGTCTGAGCTGACTACTATGCACGCTCGTATTGGGTGGCAAAATTTGAGAACTTCAGAGTTCTTAGATAGCGGAGATTATATGCTTATAACGGGTACAGATTTTCAAGAAGGTGTAATTGATTATTCGACTTGCCATTATGTAGAAAAGGAACGGTATGATCAAGATAAGAACATTCAAATTAAGAATGGAAGTATCTTAATAACAAAGGATGGCACTCTTGGAAAAGTGGCGTATGTACAGGGATTGATGATGCCTGCGACATTAAATGCGGGGGTATTCAATGTCACAATTAAGAATGAAAATATAATGGATGGAAAGTATCTTTTCCAGTATTTGAAAGCACCGTTTTTGATGGATTATGTGTCGAAAAAAGCAACGGGCGGAACCATAAAACATCTTAATCAAAGTATACTTGTCGACTTTCCTGTAGCAATGCCCAAAAGGGAAGAACAGGTGAAAATTAGTAGATATTTCACTGCTCTAGACAACCTCATCACTCTTCATCAGCGTAAGTGTTACGAACTGAAAAACTTGAAACAATATATGGCAAATCACATGTTTGTCAACCAAAGTACAAAATGCGATAGGAATATCGCAACAAATCATAAAAAATTACAAGAAAGGACGAAAGAAATGGGAGAATTAGAATCAGTAATTGAGCAGAGATTAATTGACCAATTATGCGGTGGGGATTCACAGTGGACATATCGGAAGGATATTCGGACGGAGGAGCAGTTGTGGGATAACTTCAAATACATATTGGAGCAGAACAACAAGGCAAAGCTGAACGATATGCCACTCAGTGAGAGTGAATTTGCAAAGATCAAAAATGATGTATCGCATGCTTCTTTTTATGATGCAGGCAAATGGCAGGTCGGTGAGAACGGAAAAGTCTATGTGCATGTACAAAGAGGTAATGAGACATTGCATTTGGTTGTGATGAACAACGAGCATATTGCCGGGGGAACGAGCGTCTACGAGGTAATCAACCAGTATCAGGCATTCAAGACAGATGAGGTGGATGATAAGCGGGACCGAAGATTCGATGTGACCCTGTTGATCAATGGAATCCCAATGATACATATTGAGTTGAAGAACAAGGATCATTCCTATATGGATGGGTATCGGCAGATAGAGAAGTATATTTCTGAGGGAAAATTCCGCGGACTTTTTTCGAATATACAGATGTTTGTCGTGAGTAATGCCGTTGACACGAAATATTTTGCAGCGGCAAGGGCAGCAGAATTAGCGGAAGGTAAGAAATTTATAACCGGATGGGTGGACAACGAGAACTATCCGGTTTGTGATTATCTGGATTTCGCGAAGGCTGTTTTGCGGATTCCACAGGCACATGAGATGATTGCGAAATATACAGTGCTTGATAATGAGAAGAAGAAATTATTGATTTTGCGACCATATCAGATTCATGCGATTGAAGCGATGCGCGCAGCGTCCAAGCGGAGTATATCAGGCTATATCTGGCATACAACGGGCTCCGGAAAGACGATGACATCTTATAAGGCGACACGGAATCTGTTGATGGATATTCCGTCCATAGAAAAGACAATATTCCTGATTGACCGGAAAGATCTGGATATGCAGACGAAGATGGCATTCCAATCCTATGCAGATAACGATACGATTGATGTGGATGACACAGAAAATGTGGATGCCCTGATTCGGCGTCTGACAGATGGCAACCGACAGATGATTGTCACGACGCGGCAGAAGCTGCAGACGATGATTACCAAGAGACTGCAGGAGGGAACAAAAGAATATGACAAAATCCGTAACCTTCGGGTTGCATTTGTGGTAGATGAATGTCACAGAGCAGTCACGCCGGAGACAAAACGTAAGATTGAACGATTTTTTGCGCATTCTCTATGGTATGGATTTACAGGTACGCCAATCTTTGAGGAGAACCGGTATGAGCAGAAGGGTGATCTTCCGCAGACAACTGATGAGCTTTACGGAGCATGCCTGCATAGCTACACAATCAAGAATGCCATTCATGACGAAGCAGTTCTCGGATTCATGGTTGAGAATCTCGGACCGAAAAAAGAAGATGTGGATGATGCGGTATTTGAGACAGAAGAGCATATGCGACAGGTCCTGGATGTGGTGCTCAATCAGTCTTATACGAAATTAGGCATGCAGAATGGCAAGGGAAGAACCTACGAAGGTATCCTGACAGTTGGATCCATCGCGAAAGCACAGCGTTATTATGAGTTGTTGAAACGGATCAAAGCGGGCAAAGATGCATTAAAGATAAATGAGGAGATCTGCAAGGTAGTTCCCGATTTCCCGAAATTCGCAATCACATATTCTGTGACGGAAAATGATGAGGCATCAACGGTGAATCAGGATAAAATGCGCGAGTCCCTGCAAGATTACAATGCGATGTTTGGCACACATTATGACATCGAGAATATCAACGCGTATAATAGTAATCTGAATGATCGTCTGGCTCGAAAGGAAAAACGTTATATGGAGCGGAGTCAGCAGTTGGATCTGGTTATCGTTGTTAATCGTTTGTTGACGGGATTTGATGCTCCATGTCTGTCCACTTTGTATATGGATAGATCGCCGATGAGCCCACAGGATATCATACAGGCTTTTTCAAGAACGAATCGTTTGTTTGATGCGAATAAGACATATGGACAGGTTGTAACATTTCAGTCCCCAAAAGACTTTAAGAAAGAGATTGACCGGGCATTGCGGCTGTATTCCAGAGGCGGTGAAGGCGTAGCAGTATCAGAAGATTGGGAGAGCGTGCTTGATGTTTTTTCGATTGATGTAAAGACGATTCATGCATTGGGACGGACACCGGAAGAGATTCGTCAGTTGTCAAGGGAGCAGAAGAAGTCGTTTATCTATGCATTCCGGAGTTTGGATAAGAGTTTTGCACATTTGAAAGCATTTTCCAGATATCGGGAAGAACTGCTTGCAGACTATGATTTCTCGCAGGAGGAATATGAAAACTATGCGGCAATGTATAAAAATGTTATGGAAGAGCTGAAGAAACCGAAGGATGAGGCGGAAAACGATGATCCGGTTATGGACGACTATGATCTGATTGCGTACAGCAAGATGCGGGTGGATTTCGAGTATATTGTCGAACTGTTGCAGGGATTGGTGAATTATCTGGATCAGTCGAGCAATGATTTTCAGGATGCGATATTTGCGAAGAACATTCTGGCGCTGCGCGAGATCTCGAAGGAATTTGCCGAGGATAATCAGAAGCTCGGTGAATTGTTGGAGCAGGTGATTGATAATATCGAACAGGACAAAGATCGGTACAAAGGTCAGGATATCGCAGTGGTTGTCAACCAGATGCGCTATGATGCGATAGATACGGAGATCAAGACATTTGCGAAGCTGTGGAATCTGAATGAGGACGATGTGCGTTATGAAGTATATAATTACCGGGATGGCGAGATGGCAAATGAAAATACTTTCAAGGATCGCGCGTATGCATCTTATAAGGCGGGTGTAGAGGAACCTATGCCGAAATTCAAGTTCCGTAAGATTATAGTAGAGAAGTTCAAGCATGATCTGATGGAGAATGTATTGCCGCTGCGCGATTGACGAAATGTCGGGATGCGGATATATAGGACGCTTTCTGCAAACGACGAATGAGAAATTGATAGGCTGGAATAGACTGGGAATATCTATGGATGGTATTCCCAGTTTTATTATAAATCGACGTGCATATTTGGATGCGAAGTAGTTTAATTCAGGTTCGCAAGGGAACGCATGATGATGTCAATGTCCTTGCTTTCCAATTCCTGAATAATGTGCAGATATGTTTTCTGGGTGGTCGTCATGCTGGCATGTCCGAGGCGCCTTGCCACACTGGCGATGGAAACGCCGGCGAAAAGCATGAGCGAGGCATGGGTATGACGTAAACCGTGGATAGAGATGACGGGGATTCCGGCATTTTTGCAATGTCGTTCCAATATTCCGTTCAAGGTGGAATTATATATTTTCCCTTTTGCGAAGATCGGTTCATCTTCCGGAAGCTTTTTCACCAGTCCGGCAAATTGCATAACGGTTAACCAGTCAATCTGTATCTTTCGGACAGACGATTGATTCTTGGTTGGCAGGAAACCGCCATTTCCTTTGTAATCCCATGTCTTGGAGATCGTCAGTATTTGCCGTGAAAAATCAAAATCCCTCGGCGTCAATGCAAGCGCTTCGGAAAATCGCATTCCGGTTTTGGCAACCAGAAGGATGAACCAATCCCATGATACTTCCGGCCCCAGATCAAGGTCTTCGATTAGTTTGTGAAGCTCAAACTGATTGAGAAATTTCTGCTTTTTCTCACGTGGCTTTTTGCCTTTGATGATCGCTTTCCGGGTTGGATCTCGCGGAATCAGCCCCTCATCTACGGCATCTAAAATGGCACATTTCACATGGTGGTGAAAATCCATCGTTGTCTGATGCTCATGTTCTTCTGCATATTCATTTAGTATTTTCTGATAAGAAATCCGATCCAGTTCGGAAATCGACAGATCGGGAGCCAGTTTTAACAGCCATTGATGCGCCATGTTGTATTTGCTCATGGTGACCGGGCGGATCGCTCCTTCTTTGTAGACGTTGATCCATTGCTTGTAGTAATCACAGAATAGCATTGGATCTCTGGATGTTGGTGTGTTCATTTGTAAAACCTCCTTTTTGATAGTGGTGCACGTCGATGTATGAATGTATTAAATTAAATCGTGTCGTATCGGAGTTTAATCTTGTATTTTTTGTAGAATATTGTAATATAAATATATGGATTTGGGTTAATGGGGATATATAACTAAATGGGGATTTGTGTTATATAGTTTTTCTGGCATATGTCTTAGTTTCTGTTACTTAATCCATAATATTAGAAAATAGAAAAGTCGGTCATAAGGAGGAGAGTATGTCACAGACAGAAAAGATTGATATTTTGGACAGGGCAAAGATTATGAGCGATATAGAGCAAATTTTAGTGCTCTTATCTGAACAAAAACAGGGGCGAGTATTTGCGCTTGATGGTAAGTGGGGGTATGGTAAAACATATATACTGGAACAGTTAGAAAAGGAGCTAGAGGTACTGCAAAATGAGGAAACGCAGAATGATCGTTTTTATGTGTTCCATTATAATTGTTGGCAGTATGATTATTATGAGGAGCCAGCGGTTGCAATTGTGTCAGCAATGTTAGAAAAACGTGGGAAAGATAATAAAGCGGAGATGACATTGCAAAAAGAATATACGGATTTGAAAACTGTATTAGGCAAAATAGCCGGTGAATTTACAAAAAATAAAATAGGAATTAATTTAGTAGAGTTATGTAATGAATTGGAAGAGAATAAAGGCGACAAAAGAGAAAATCCATCCGATTTTGATGAAATGTTTGCTTTCAAAAAAACGCTGGATTTTACACGAAATCAAATCCGAGAATTATCAAAAAATAAAACAGTACTATTAGTGGTTGATGAATTGGATCGTTGCATGCCAGAATATGCGATTAAGGTATTAGAGCGGTTGCATCATATGTTTGAGGGATTGGATAATGTGATTGTTCTGTTGGCAATTGATAGCACACAGTTGGAACATTCCGTGAAAGAAATTTATGGAGAACAGGTTGATACTGAACGATATCTTAGAAAGTTTATATCCTTTCGTGTAAAGCTAGATATTGGAAAAGTGCAAAATAATTTTATTAATAAGTTTGATTATTATT
>ENA-UAPJ01000908-UAPJ01000908.1-human-gut-metagenome-genome-assembly--contig:-NODE-908-length-10464-cov-7.878951_pt1 | contig 10464 bp, 7 predicted proteins | sample MGYA00243479_ERZ654575 | MGnify/ENA primary metagenome ERZ654575 (study PRJEB26926, sample SAMN06164839) | human gut metagenome | biome: ENVO:00009003; feature: ENVO:2100002; material: ENVO:00002003... | reverse complement strand
TGCACAACCTTTCATTTGTCATTTTACTAACTTTTTAATTCAACCAACGGGTTTTTTTATGAAAAAATTGGTCATCGGCATTGACATCGGAGGGATCAATACGGTTCTCGGTTTGGTCGATCGCACGGGTGAAGTCTATGCCCGGTCTTCTTTTCGTACGGCGGAATACCCTTTTTTCGACGACTATCCGGCTTATGTGGAAACGCTCGGAATGATGCTGCGGAAACTCTGCGGGAGTATGCCTGCCGATGCCGTGCTGACGGGGATCGGGATCGGTGCTCCGAATGCCAACTATCATACGGGTCGTATCGAACGGCCGGTCAATCTCTGGAAGTTTCGTCCCGAAGAGCGGGAGCCGGACGAAAGGAGCCGATTTTTCACTCTTTGCGAAGACCTCGGCGAATTTTTTCCCGGGATTCCCGTCCGTATCACCAACGACGCCAATGCCGCCGCTCTCGGGGAGATCGCTTACGGCAATGCCGGTGAGATGAGGGACTTCATCATGGTAACGCTCGGGACCGGTCTGGGGTCGGGGTTCGTTGCGGGAGGACAAGTGATCTATGGGCACGACGGGATGGCCGGGGAACTGGGGCATGTCGTCGTCGAACCCGGAGGACGGCAGTGCGGCTGCGGACGCCGTGGCTGTCTGGAGACCTATGTTTCCGCGACGGGTATCAAGCGGACGGTTTTCGAGTTGATGGCCCGGGAAACGGTGCCGAGCGTTCTGCGCGATGTGCCTTTCAGCGGATTCGACGCCCGGATGATTACCGAGGCGGCGCAGAAGGGCGATCCGCTGGCGCTCGAGGCTTTTCGCTATACGGCCCAGATGCTGGCCCGCGCTCTTGCGGATGCCGTAGCTGTTACTTCGCCTGAAGCGGTGTTCCTCTTCGGCGGTCTGGCCCAGGCCGGAGATTTCCTGTTGGAACCGGTGCGCCGTTATTTGGACGAAAAACTGCTGTATGTTTACCGGGGCAACGTGAAGGTGCTTCCCAGCGGTATCCCGGCGCAGAATGCAGCGATTCTCGGCGCTTCGGCCCTGGTTTGGGCCGAATGATTCCTGTGCGGGGCCCTTGCGGATCTTTGTCGCAAGCGTTGCCGCAACCCGTTTCGTGACAAAAAGCGTCCGGCCCTACAAGGCCGGACGCTTTTTGTCTTCTGTATCGGGAGAATTCTTACTTACCGCATCGGCAGCTCGGTCGAGCCGATCAGGAACCCGTCGCAGTAGATCTGTACCTGATAGGTGCCGGCGGTGAAGCCGCTGCCGGTGTAGAAGATGCCGATGTTGAGGTCTTCGTTCTGGTAATCCACGTCACGCGATGCGGAGTAGGAGAGTCGTTCGCCTTCGAATTCGAAAGTCGGAACGCTTTCGCTCGACAGCACGTATCCGTCGGGCGACAGGATGCGGACGTAGATCGTCTTCTCGCCCGGAGTCGCCAGTGCGTTGGCCGTGAGGGTGAAATCCACGCGCAGACGCTCGGCGTTCTTGATGCGCGACACCTCCTTGCTGCGGGCGTTGAGCGCTACCATGCGGATACCCCGGGCGTTGATAACCGATCCCTGGCGTACTTTGTTGTTGAGCTCCTGGGCCTTTTCTTCGGCCATCTCGGCACGCATCTGGGCCGTGGTGATCTCCTTGCGGTAGGATACGTTTTCGTCGATCAGCTTTTTGTTGAGCGTGTTGAGCGAGTCGATCTGGTGAAGATAACCCCGCATGATGGTACGCAGCGTGCCGACCTCTTTTTCATATTGCTTGATTTTGGCCAGACTCCACGAACGCTCCTGTTTGAGCCGCTGCATCAGCGAGTCGGCCCGCTGGCGTTCGATGCCCATCTGGAGCGAAAGGGTGTCGTTGGAGAGTTGCAGGTCGTCGAAATCCTGCATCAAGTCGCTCAAGTTGTTCTGGATCGAATCGCGGTCGATGACCAACAGGTCGTAGTCGGCCTGCTGCTGGCGGTGAATGTTGTAATAGAGGACCGTGATGGCAGCCAGGATCACCGCCAGGATGATGATGACGATACGGTAGCCGAGGATCGACTTGTTCGCGCCCTTGCGGGGATCGTCGTTTTCGTATTCGGGTTGGTTGTAACCTTGATAGTTCTCTTCCATGGTGCGAATATTTTATACAAATATAGTAAAAGACGGGGCAATCGCTGCCGGTTTGTGTCCGAAAATCGCAGAACCTCATCCCGTGTTCTGCAAATATAATGGATTTTTATTTGATTTTACTGCTTAACGGATATTTCAGTCCGTGATATCCCGAAATATAGGCCTGAACGCTGCCGATGCGGACCGGCGATTCGATGTAGAGAGGAATGAGGTTTTTGTCGTCCGAAATCCAGACCGTGAATTCCGTCCCGTCCGTGAACGAGTATCCTTCGGAGGTGCCGATCTGACAGGCGAACTTCAGGGTGCGGAACGTGCCCATGTTGCGGATTTTCTTGGTTTCACGCCCCAGAAAGCGGTATCGCAGATGGCGGATCGTATCTTCGAGCAGCATTTCGAGCACCTCCGTTTTTCCTTCCTGGAGCGTTTCCGGGTCGATGCTCCGCAGGTGGAAATAGAGTGACACGGGATCCATGCTACGCGGGGTGAGCGACATCGTTTTGGTGGTATCGCGCACCATGCGGCGTCCCTGCCACCGGGTGTGTACCGTCATTTCGGGCCAGTCGTACACGTAGTTGCTCCAGAACCGGTAGTTGCCTTCGCGTATGTCGCTTTCGAAGCGGCGTGTCTTCAACTCCTCGCGATCGACCAGAATCGTATATTTGTCATCCACGTTCATTACCCAGCGGAAGGCGGGGAGCGTTTTGCCGTGTGCCACGATGCGGTACATCGGCTCTCCTTCATATTCTTCTTCGGCGGTGGTCACGCGTACGCTTCCCACTTCGGTATTGGGAAAGAATTTGGCCCTGTAGCTGGCCCGGTAATCGAGCACTTCGCCCGGTTGGTAGAGTTGGGCGCCAGCAGGCAGGGCTGCCAGGAAAAACAGGACGGTGAAAAAAATCTGTTTCTTCATTGAAAGGTTGCAAAAAAGTAATTTATGCTGTTTTTTACGGCCGTTTTATCTGTTTCTGCCGGCGCGTTTGCAGATGAATTGCGGAAAGTTTTCGATTCGGATTTTGCAATCCGCCGGCTCGGATCGTCGTTCCGGTGCGGATAAGGTTTGCCTTGTGCGGAACATATTCCGGAGTGATTCAAATATCCTGCCGTGCGAAAAGATACGGGAGTGTTTAAGTGTAGGAAAAAGGTGTGTCGCATCGGGGTGAATGAGTCAGGATATTTGAGAAAAATCGATCTCTTCTCGGCCGGAGTAGCGTTTGCGTAGCTCCCGAAGTCCCTCGTGGCCGTTTTGAGTCAGTGTCGGGTCGGCCGTAAGCACTTCGGCGGCCGCTTCCCGGGTGACGGTCAGGATTTGGCTGTCGAGCGTCGGGTTGGCGATTTTCAGGTCGAAGGCCATGCCGCTCTGGAGCGTGCCGTTCACGTCGCCCGCACCCCGCAGTTTGAGATCCAGCTCCGCCAGACGGAATCCGTCGTTGGTTTCGCACATCGCTTCGAGCCGCAGGCGGGCCTCCTTCGAGAGCTTCTCGCCCGACATGAGGATACAGTAAGATTGTTCGCTGCCCCGTCCAACGCGGCCGCGCAGCTGGTGAAGCTGCGAGAGGCCGAATCGTTCGGCCGACTCGATCACCATGACGGTGGCGTTGGGTACATCGACGCCGACCTCGATGACCGAAGTGGCCACCATGATATTCGCCTCGCCGCTCTTGAACTGGCGCATCGATTCCTCCTTGTCTTCGGGTTTCATCTTGCCGTGGCAGATCGTCGTGACGTATTCCGGCAGCGGGAAGTCGCGCGAGATGGCTTCGTAGCCGTCCTGCAAATCTTTGTAGTCCATCGTTTCGGACTCCTTGATAAGCGGATAGACGACATAAATCTGTCTTCCTTTCTTGATCTCCTGCCGCATGAAACCGAAGAGCCGCAGGCGGGCCGCGTCGGTGTAGTGCCCCGTGCGGATCGGCTGACGTCCCGGCGGCAGCTCGTCGATCACAGAAACGTCCAGGTCGCCGTAGAGGGTCATCGCCAACGTGCGGGGAATGGGCGTGGCGGTCATCACCAGGATATGGGGCGGTTGCTCGTTCTTCGTCCAGAGCCGTGCCCGCTGTTCGACGCCGAAGCGATGCTGTTCGTCGATCACCACGAATCCCAGGTTCGAAAACTGTACCCGGTCTTCGATCAGGGCGTGCGTGCCGATCAGCAGGTCGATCGAGCCGTCGGCAATTCCGGCGAGGGCTTCCCGCCGTTCGCGTGCTTTGGATGCTCCGGTAAGGATCGCCACCCGCACGTCCATTCCTTCGAGCATCCTCTGGAAGGTGGCGTAGTGCTGGCGCGCGAGGATTTCGGTCGGAGCCATCATGCAGGCCTGGAAGCCGTTATCGACGGCCAGCAGCATGGACATCAACGCCACGAGGGTCTTGCCGCTGCCCACGTCGCCTTGCAGCAGGCGGTTCATCTGGTAGCCGGAGATCGTGTCCTGCCGGATCTCCTTGACCACGCGCTTCTGCGCCCCGGTCAGCGGGAACGGCAGCCTGGTGTTGAAGAAGGTATTGAATACGCCTCCCACTTTGGGGAAGAGGAATCCGTTGTTTTTCGACAGGCGGGCCGTGCGGCGCGATTGGATACCCAGTTGAATGCCGAGTAGCTCTTCGAACTTCAGCCGGTATTGTGCCTGCCGCAGCAGTTCGGGCGATTGCGGAAAATGGATGTTGTAGAGCGCATCGCGCAGCGACAGCAGACCGTACCGGGTCCGCATTCGGTCGGGCAGCGTTTCGCGGATATGGTCCCGCACCATCGGCCAGAGGTTGCAGACGATCGTGTAGATGCCTTTGGTGCCGAGGACGCTCGAAAGCCGCTCGGTCGAGGAGTAAATGCCTTGCAGACCGCTTTCGGCCTTGCGGGAAAAGGCTTTCTCGATGGTTTCGATTTCGGGATGTACCACCGACAGTTCGCCCTTGAAGAAGGATGGGCGGCCGAAAATCAGGTATTCGCGCCCCACTTCGATCCGTTTTTCGATCCATTTGATTCCCTGGAACCAGACCAGTTCGGCCACGCCGCTGCCGTCGTTCACGACGGCCGTGAAACGTCGTTTGCGCCCCGCTCCGGCATAGCTGACGCCTGTGATGCGCCCCCGGAACTGGATGAGTGCGGAATCCCCTTCCGCGATCTGGTCGATGCGGTAGATCCTCGTACGGTCGATGTAGCGGAACGGATAGTGGCAGAGCATATCGCCCAGCGTGCGGATGCCCAGCTCCTTTTCCAGCAGCCGGGCCCGCGCCTCGCCTACGCCCGCGACGAATTTGATGTCGTTGTCGAGATAGTTCGCCATATCCGTCCCAAATATAGGAATTATCGGTCAAATACGTTCTTTGTCTTTGTTCTCTATTTGCCGATTTTTTCATCCGTATGCTTTGTGAGGGGTAGAATATCTCAAATATATCCTCTCAACAAGTGTTTTGAATGTTGATATAATTTTTATATCTTTGAAATGCTTGTTAATTTATAATAATTATGAGAAATCTATTGGTGTTTTTTGTGTGTTTGGCAGGAATTTATAGCAGTTATGCCCAACAGAGAATAGATGCCCTGGAGTTTGTAAAGAATGCGCCTTGGGACTTGACGGAGTCCGAAATAGACGAGAAATATAAGGAAAACAGTTTCGAACTTGCGGATTCATTAAAAGTATCGCTTGCTGCATCTTCGGGTGGTAATTTGAATTTTGCGAATAAATTTCTTGATGAATTTTGCATCGGGAAATATAATGGATTTACATTGTACACCATAAACGAAGAGACAAGGAAACCGGATATGTTTTTTACATATATTCATCCAGAACAGATAGCGAATACCGATGAAACGGAACTGCTGCGATATATGGATTCGTTATTGTATGTAAGATTGGGGGAACCGGATCATAAACAGGACGACTATTCTGATGATAATGGGAATTTTGTGATGAGGCTTTGGGCAAAAGGCACGGATTTGACAGTAGTGATTACTGCCTCTCTGATGAAAATTGTGGAGTCACCAGAAACTCCATTGATGTATTTTGTTTCTGTTGCTAAAGCAGACGATGGATCAAACGATTTTAGAAATGCAAGATGGGGCGACTCTATGTCGCAAATTGTAGAAAAGGAGGGACGTAAAAATGAATGGACGGGACAGATACTTAATCCGAATGTTTATTCGTTCAGTTCGAGTGTGGCGAATAAGTTATGTGATGTCCTCTATTTTTTCACTTCAGATGACAAATTGGTTCGTGCCAAATATTATTTTAAGAACTAATCCCTCAAAAATTGTTTCTGTCTGGTCTATGGTTGCTTGGTTGCTTTCGCGTGTACTTTCAAACCATGCTCTGTAATCTGGCTTCTCCATAATGCTCAGTATGTTATATCTGCAAAATTATAATATTATCTTGAACAAAGGAAATATGTTACTCTTATTTATTGATTGAGTGCCTGCGGCACGCCATCTAAAGAGAAAAAGAAAACAGAAAATTGAATGACATAATTTTATAAGTCCCTATAAATGAAATAATCTGCAAAATATGTCATTCTCCTATTAAAAGGGAAAACCCTCATGCTTGCGCATGAGGGCTGTATATCTAAAATGCAAACCCTCTGAATTCTTCCTTATCGAGTTTGTTTTGCTCTACCTGTTCTATAACTGCATTATATTGCTCCTGCATATCCAGAATCTTAATAAAGTATGGCAATGATACCTTTTCGGGTAGGTTCTTGCATCGTTTATCGAGTTGGTAGGTTATGCTTATTGGCTCTGTTCTCGATAAGCCTATTGCATTATACTTTGTAAGCAGTACGGACATAGCCCGTTTATCCCACTTGGGAGCGGTTATGCCTTTCACCTTGCAGAAATCGCATATCTCCTTATAAATCCCTGCATTGGTCTTTTTAACAGAGGAATTGATAAAACAGTCTACCGTTAGTTCATAGCCCTTTGCAATCTGCTTTATAAGCCCTAATTGCAGACACTCTTTAATGAGGGCTGTTGTCGTATTTCTTGATAAACCGATACTCTTTGCAATTTGGCTGTTGCGTCATTGGATGGTATCCGTATTATTAAGGCATACCGACTTTAATAATAGCAGAAACCCTGCAATCTTGGCGGGATAGTTCCTCTTAAAGAAACTATTATCGAGGAAGAAATAGTCTTTGTTTGCTGGCTTTATATAGTAGGAATTGCGCTTTATAAAACCTCTGTCTGCATCTTCTTTAATGGTGGTATGCACAGTTAGATAACCTGCGTCTTTCAGCCGTTTAATGCTCCGTCGTATGGTCCGTTCATCCAATTCCGTCAGTAAGGATAGTTTTTCCTCTGTTATATGGGATATGTTGGTCTTGTGATTGGAGCAATATTTAATGGTTGCTCACACGTAAATATCAATAGGCTTACTGTTGCCCGTCTGAAAGTTCACGATTGATTTGGGGATTACTGTATAATTCATCGTTAGCAATGGAATTTTGATTGTTCGTAAATATGATTTCTTTTAAGTGTAGCAGTTTTCGGAAGCAGGCTACGCCGTAATGTTCTTTGGCCTGTTTGCGGTTCTCGAATCACCTGCGGTCTTTGATGTGGTAGTACATGGTCGGTACGACTTTAATAGGTAGTGTATAAGTAGGTATTGTATATATAGGACACTTTTGAGCAGTTTGCACAGGACAGTTTTGAGCAACTCTCTATCCCGTCATTCAAAAACCTACTATCTCTTTAATTGGAATCTTCCACATTTTCTGATTCTGAAATACTCTTTTTATAGAGAATACTTGATTCGTACTCAAAAAATGTGGTAAAGGATTTCACCGCATTTTTTCTGTGTGTGAAATATCTTTTTATAAGGGAATTTCATTTCCCACACAAAAAATATGCGACTATCGCCCAAAGACAAGGACAGCATATCTGCCGTCCTTATCAGTCCTAATAACATATTCTCTATGGAAGAAACAAGAATTACCCTTGTCTGTGAATTGATATGCAAATATGTAAATAATTTAATCGATAATCAAATATTTTAACATTATTTTTTAAGGAAATTTTGCAGGAAAATTCGCTACCTTTGAAAATAACCTTAAACTATCTGTTTTATGGAAATTTATGAATATGTGCATAGCATCGGCAATCGAATGTTCCCTACATACGAAATTGAGGAGGATGGAAAGGAATACCAAGTCGATACCGCTTGTACAGGGGATTTTATCGTACCACACAAGGACGGAAAACTGGATATGTCGAAATTCCCTTTTACCAAAGAGCAGTTCTTGGAGAACACGTCAGTAATTCGTTCGTTACAGGCATTGGGCATCGACATCGAAAAATTCTGGGTGGCATTGCTCTTTGTTTATTACCTTACACAAAAGAAAACAGAGAACGTAATGGCGATTCCTGCACCTGCTTTCGACCAGTTCCGAGCGTTCGCCAAGTATCTCCATGCCAATCCCGATGCCAAAATTCGTATCTGGCGGGGGCGTGAACACGGTGTAACCATCGAATCACAAGAGGCAATACAGATGTTGGGTGCTCTTTTGGCAGAAAACTCCGCCACACTCTATGCCAATCTGTCACGCAATGTGGAGTTTGGCTTGGGCGATTTCTCGATCAATTTGAAAGATTGCTACAAAATTACCTTTGTTGTTGCGTGTCTGCTGCCATTTCTGGAGCAATTCAAGGCCGAGGATAAACGCAGTACAAATCCTACCCAAGTTTCATATAATCTTATGCTCTTAATCTCTCGTATCGTCTATATGTTCGGCTATACAGAGAATAAGAAATATCTTGATAATGATGAAAATATAAAAGCTATCTGGCAACGATACAAGGATGAAGAATGGCATACCATAGGGAGCGGTTTATATTGATAATCTCTAAGTTTAGATGGAACGGGACGGCGATAAGCCGTCCTTTTTTATGCTGTAAATTAAGGGGTAACAGAAATAATACACTTTTCTGCTATCCGACAATAATTGTGTGCCACAATGTGTTATGTATGATTTTCGATTGTATTAACGGCAGAAACGCAAACGAACGCTCCTTGACATACACCCCTCTTCTCGGTTGGGAGGGAGCATCCGAACCGAAAGGCCGAGGGTCGAATCGAACGACGCAACGATGATGGGAGTTTGCCCAAGCCAACATCCGACCGCCGCCAGAGAGCTGGCAAGAGCTCACCAGCCAGACCTAACGCTGAGAAACAAGCATAACTAATACCAAATACTTAATACTTATATAAATAACCATTTTGACCTCGTGGGTGGAGGTAAACCCACACCGATTAATATGAAGCAGTTAGTTATTTCTTCCGTAGAACTCAACCGTAATTTCGCCTTTGTCAAAGGCAACCGTCAAATCAACGCAAAGGCTGTTGCTGCCAAAGTGAAATCCATCCGAGAATATGGGCAATTGTCGCCCATCACCGTAGTTAAAGGAGAAGATGTTTACCTCTCAGGAGGGCACTTGGTAGATCTGGATGGAAATGATATTCCAGACGAACAGACCGAAAATTATTTTGCCGTGCTGGACGGTCAGCACCGTTTGATGGCCTGCTTGAAACTGGGGATGAATTTGGACAACCTCGTGATTGCAGAGCCGTTGAATGTAGAGATGTCCATCGTGGCATTGATTGCAGAAATGAATATCTGTACCACCGCATGGAAAGGCACGGACTATATGGCCGCACCCTGCATGGCACTTGAAATGAAAGAGAACGAGGTATTCGAATTTGCGTTGGAATTACGACGTAAGAATTATCCTCTCTCGACTATCTCGCAGTGGTGTCTTGGAAAGAACACACTGAAACCACGCGATTTCGTAAATGCCATAAAAGAGAAAAAATTACCCAAAGCATTCGAGAATAGCGCATGGTATCAACGGAGCATCAACTGGTATCGGGTAGCACAAGAGAAATTCAGTGAAACCTTCTTGGCAAAAAAATACCTGATAGGGTACATTATAGACCAAGGTCATGAAGCGAAAGACCCCACGGCATTTTACGCTCAAATAGAGGAAAGGATCGAGCAATTAACAGACGAACAGGCTAAACTTATTATGAATCCTCCCAAAGGATTGGTAACACGCGAGCAATTAATTATAGATAATCTTGTCGAATACCTCGGTCGATGATGCCACGATATACGAATAATAGGAAAAAGGAGGTCGGTTACCATATTGGCCGCCGACCTCTAAACTCCTATAACAAGTGCTGCATCGCTGCGTCTATTTGGCTGTTCTCAAACGAATCCAAATAGATTTGAGTGGTGGATAAATCGGAGTGCCCCAGCGATTCGGAAATCAAGGCTACGCTTACTCCTGACCGTTTGAGTACGGTTGCGTAAGTATGGCGGGCTACATAGGTTGTTAATGGCGTATGCAGTCCTATTTTCTCACTCAATTCGTGCA
>ENA-UAPJ01000902-UAPJ01000902.1-human-gut-metagenome-genome-assembly--contig:-NODE-902-length-10503-cov-4.281394_pt1 | contig 10503 bp, 4 predicted proteins | sample MGYA00243479_ERZ654575 | MGnify/ENA primary metagenome ERZ654575 (study PRJEB26926, sample SAMN06164839) | human gut metagenome | biome: ENVO:00009003; feature: ENVO:2100002; material: ENVO:00002003... | reverse complement strand
GGCAGCGTCAGATGTGTATAAGAGACAGTCCATATATGTAGTGGGCGGCACTCCATAAAGTTCTTTAAATGCAGTAGAGAAGTTATTGGGGTCGGTAAAGCCGGTCAAGGCTGCTGTCTCTGCTACTGTATATCGCTTTTCAGATAAAAGTGTGGCAGCCTGTTTCAATCTCACATTCCGGATAAAGTTGCGTGTGGTCTGATTGGTCAATTCTTTCAGCTTTCGGTGCAGATGCACACGGCTGATACCTATTTGCTCACAAAGCATTTCTACCGTCAGATTCGGATTGGCGAGATTCTCATTGATTACTTTCATGACACGTTCTATTAACTTGTCGTCCGGTGATTGAGCTGTAATCTTTTCCAGCTTGTCTTCTTGAGTTTGCTGTCCGCTGAAGTTGTTGCGTAAACGCTCCCGGTTACGGATAAGGTTTCCTACCGTTTTGCGTAGTATTTCAATGTTGAACGGTTTTGTCAGGTAGGCATCCGCTCCTGTCTCGAGTCCTTCGATATTATCCTCTTCCCGTGTCTTGGCGGTGAGTAAGATGACCGGTATATAGTTGAGGTTTACATTCTGTTTCAGTTTGCGGCATAAGGTGAGGCCATCCATTTCCGGCATCATGATGTCGCTTATCACCAGGTCGGGTGTCCGTTTGAAAATCATTTCCAATGCTTCTTTGCCATTGCAACTTTCCAGCATATAGTAGTCGTTGGTTAGTTCCTGGGAAATGTAGTGGCGTATTTCCTCATCATCTTCCACTACGAGTACGCGATATTTGGTCCGGGTACGTGTAGCTGCGTCTTTTGCATCTTCCGTCTCTTCCATGGGCAGAGTGATTGGCATTGCCTGTGTATAGATAGCATTGCTCTTTTCGTTATGATCCATTTCTTCTGGACGCAAATGTTCACACCCCAGCGGCAACCGAATGATGAATCGTGTGCCGGATGTACCTTCCGGATTGTCTTCCACGTGAATGTCACCGTGATGCAATTCCACCAATGAATGAGTCAGGTGCAAGCCTATGCCTGTCCCTACACTGGAATTGTTCAAGTCGTTACGTATCTGATAGAAACGTTCAAAAATATGCTTTTTCTCTTCTGCAGGAATGCCGATACCGCTATCCGCTATTGTAATTTCGGCATAGTGCCGGAGTGAACCATACATGTTCTTGTCTTCGCCGGTTGTCAAGTATATGTCAACACTGCCATTTTCGGGTGTAAACTTGAATGCATTCGACAGGATATTCAGGATAATCTTGTCGAAGTTGGCCGGATCCACCCATAGTTTCAATTTTTCTTCTTCCGGATGGTGGAACGTCAATGTTATTTTTTTCTTCAGTGCCTGTTCGGCAAACGTTTCACAGAGATCATTGATAAATCCTGTAATTTCAATCTCACGAAAAACTAGTAACATTTGCCCTTTGTCTATCTTTCGGATATCCATCAATTGATTTACCAGTCTTAGAATTCGTTCGGCATTCCGGTAGATAGTGCGGTAGGCTTTTTGCCGTAAATTGTCAGTATCATTATCCATTAATTTTTGCAACGGACTGATGATAAGTGACATCGGCGTACGTATTTCGTGTGATATATTGATAAAAAATTGCAGTTTCGCCTCATTTAATTGTTCTGCATGAACATGCTGCATCATCTCCTGACGCATACGGTAACGATGACGTATTTGTGCGATGATCCCTCCGATGGCTGCCAATGCAATCAGAAAATAGAGGAGTTTTGCCCATCCGGTGGCCCACCATGCCGGATGGATGTAAATCATAATTTCTCTTACATCCGAGTAAAGGGTATAGTCCATAGCCTTTACACGAAAACGGTAAATACCCGGTGCCAAATTGCTGAATGATACCCGATGGGTACCCGCGGGCAGGGCTATCCAAGGGTCATTGTTCATGGCATAGAGATAAGTCACCCGTTCGGGACTGTTCAGTTCCTGAGTAGAGAATTCGATACTGAATGCATTGTCGGAATGCGAGAGTTGAAACTCCTTTGCTTCAAATACCGGTCGGTCGATAATTTCATAACCACCGCTTTTCATACCTTTTCGCACGGATTGGTTATGCAGATAAAAATCGGTTATACGGATATTCCATTTCTTGGCGGGATTCGTGATCTCCTGCGGATTGAAATAAGTGATGCCATTCATTCCGCCAAACCAGATAATACCTTCCCTATCCTTGTACGAAGCGTTTTTACTGAATTCGTTACCTTGCAGCCCGTCACCTACATAATAGTTGATAAACCGGCCGCTTTCGGGGTGGAATTGCGAGATACCGGCATTGGTACTTATCCACAGATAGCCTTGACCGTCACCCTGGATGGCGTAAATGGCATCGCTTGGCAAGCCGTTGACCGTGGTATAAGTTGATAACTTTTGTGTTTGGGGAACCCAACTGAAAAGACCATCGGAACTTCCTATCCATATTGTGCCCTGAAAGTCTTCGTAGATAGAGATGATAATATGTTTGGGCAATAGCTTCTGCATTTTGAACTCGTCTGTGTTCAAATCAATGCAGTTTATTCCGTCGTAAGTACCTACATAGAGTTTGTTGTCTTTAGAATAGTATAAACAACTGATCCAGTTGTTAACTTGTGAATTTATCTTTTCATGATAGACCATACGTTCGTTCATCAGGTCTAAATAGAACAGTCCGGATCCCATGGTCGCTATCCAGAGCCTTTTATATTTGTCTTCGGCAAAGTCATAAACGCGTTGTACATGTTTTCCGTCTTCATCCAACAAGTCCCGCCGATAAGTGCAATGTCCGGTCGTCTTGTCCAGCTTACCCATACCGTTGATAAATGAACCGCACCACAGATTCTGCTCTGAGTCTTCGTACAGATTCATAACCGTGGATGGAACGGAAGAAGGTTCATCGGTCACCCGGAAATGCGCTTTCTGTGTTCCGCCTCTTGCTATGCCATAGATTCCATCGTTGTCGGTACCCACCCACATAATTCCATTCCGATCCTTGTGCATAGCCGTGATGCAGTTGGAACCAATAATATTTTTATCAATGGATCTGTATCCTAAATATTTAAAACTGTTTGCTTGAGCGGGAATCAGCATGACGCCTTTTTGGTAGATGGCAAGCCAAAAATTTCCGGCATTGTCCTTCAATATGGAGTGTACTTTTGAAGTACTTGAGTTAAAATAAGTACTTTCAAAAGCATAGTCTGTTATTCGCTGCGTTCTATTGTTGAATATCTTTATGCCTCTTCCGTCCGTACCTATATAGAGTTCATCCTGACTGCTTGGACAGAGTGTTTTGACCGGTAGATTTGTTTTCCCTTCATACGGTATCGGAATAAACGAGTCGGTCTTTTTATCATATTTAAGCAATCCTTTTCCCATAGCAGCAGCAAAGATATTGCCTTGTGAATCATAGCAGATACTGACAATACCGACTCCTTTCTCTGAACCTAAATAATGAGTGACTTTGTTATCTGTATCAAGCTTATAAATGCCGTTGTCACCTCTAATCATCCAAATGGATTGATTCCGGTCTTCAATGATATAGTCAGTCATACTTGTCGGTATAGGTAACTTGAGATTCCCGACTGTGAGTCTGCCTTCTTTCTCGTCAATCGTCAATGAACATAATACGTTCCCCGAAACCCAGATTTCTCCATTCTTTCGTTCCAGAATATCAATGATTGTGTTTTCGAATGGCTTTCCGTCTTCCCATGTAGCGGGTGGCGTAAAATTATCCGTAGCCGGATTATACATCTGTATTCCGTTGTAAGTTCCGATAAGCAAATGCCCTTTACTGTCCTCGGCAAGAGTACGTACATAATTGTGCGCCAACGAATGTTCATCACCGGCTTTATGCTTGTATATGGTGAATTTAGCACCGTCATAACGATTTAAACCATCTTCCGTGGCAATCCATATCATCCCGTTCCGGTCTTGAAATATCTTATTGATCAGACTGCTGGATAATTCCCGATCGGTTGTAAACAACCTGCATGATTGTCCGTGCCCTAACAGTGGCATGAACAATAATAAAATTAAAGTCAACGTATCTTTCATGGTATGTGTTTTCTTGGATTGTTTCTACAAAAGTAATTTAAAGCCTGATATATTCCCTAATAAAAAGGGAATTATTTTATTCGAGTATGAACCTCTGATTCTATGTTGTAACATAGATAATGATTTATGTTACATAACTAAAGATGATGTAACATACTGCCTGTGAATGGGGAACGTAAAAATAAGATGACTTTTACATGGATAAGCTATCTTTGTAGCGATATAATATGTGTATAAGAACCATTGTGAATACTAACTATAAATTGAGACCATGAGAACAAAACTAATTTGTACGATTCTATTTTGGATGAGTTTCCTATGTTGGGTACAGCCTTCGTTGGCCGCCGATACTTTTGTAATTCATCATGCCGATGGATTTATTTGGATTAAAGATGGAAAGGCTTGCCCCATTATAGTGGACGAGGCGGAAGACAAAGGCGTGTTGAGAGCTGTAGCCAACTTGCAGTCGGATGCGGAACGGGTAACGGGAGTAAAACCGGAGAGTGGTCATATCCTGTCTTCAAATCGTGTCTTCATTATCGGCTCCATTGATAACAGTACATGGATACAGCAGCTGGTAAAGACTGGCAAGCTGAATGCCGCAGACCTTCAGGGAAAACGCGAGAAGTATATACTGACCACCATCAAACAGCCATTGGGCGGAGTGGATGAAGCTGTGGTCATTGCCGGAAGCGACAAGCGAGGAACCATTTACGGCATTTATGAGTTATCCGCTCAAATGGGAGTTTCGCCTTGGTATTATTGGGCGGATGTGCCGGTTCGGAAACAGGATGTCGTCAGTATAAAGGAAGGGATATATACCGATGGCGAGCCTGCCGTGAAATATCGCGGCATCTTCTTGAATGACGAGTGGCCTTGTCTGGGCGGTTGGGCAAATATGACTTTCGGCGGATTCAACAGCAAGTTTTATGAGAAACTGTTTGAACTGGTGTTGCGCCTGAAAGGAAACTTCCTATGGCCCGCCATGTGGAACAGCGCCTTTTATGACGATGATCCGAAGAATGGCCCGCTTGCCGATGAGATGGGAATTGTGATGGGAACCTCGCATCACGAACCGATGGGGCTGGCGCAACAGGACTGGAAACGCCGCGGCACCGGGGAATGGAATTATAAGACGAACGGGAAAGTGTTGCGTGACTTCTGGCAGTCGGGCATGGAACGTTGCAAAGACTGGGAGTCGGTCATTACGGTAGGCATGCGTGGCGACGGCGACGAGGCAATGGGTGAAGGTACAAATATCTCGTTGCTGCAGAACGTCGTGAAGGACCAGCGGAAGATTATCGAAAAGGTGACCGGAAAGAAAGCGAAGGAAACTCCGCAAGTATGGGCACTTTATAAAGAAGTACAGGACTATTACGATAAAGGCATGCGTGTGCCCGACGATGTGACTCTCCTGCTTTGCGATGACAACTGGGGGAATGTGCGCAGGCTTCCCACCCTTGATGCCAAACCTCGGAAAGGCGGTTACGGTATGTATTATCACTTTGACTATGTAGGTGCGCCCCGCAACTCCAAATGGATCAATATAACCCAGATACAGCGTACCTGGGAACAGATGAACCTCACTTACGAACACGGCGTGCGTGAGCTGTGGGTAGTAAACGTGGGCGATTTCAAGCCGATGGAATATCCCATTACATTCTTTCTCGACATGGCATGGAATCCTTCACGCTTCAACGAAAATAATCTGCTCCAACATACGGAGAGGTTCTGTGCGCAACAATTTGGCGAGAAATATGCAAAGGAGGCGGCACGCCTGATTGACACTTATACGAAGTACAACCGCCGCATGACTCCCGAGTCCTTGAACGATAAAACATACAGCCTTGACAATTACAACGAGTGGCAACGCGTAAAAGACGATTATACGGCTTTGAGTCTTGACGCTCTGAGGCTTTACTATCTGATGCCTGAAACCCATCGGAATGCTTTTGACCAACTGGTCTTGTTCCCCATTCAGGCATGCGCTAATCTGTACGAAATGTATTATGCAGTGGCGATGAACCGCTCTTTGGCTACCAGGAACGATGTGGAAGCGAACCGGTGGGCAGACAAGGTGCGAAGCTGTTTTGAGCGTGATTCCGTTTTGACCTATTATTATAATCACATTATTAGTGGCGGAAAATGGAATCATCTAATGGATCAAACCCATATCGGTTACCGTTCATGGCAGGAACCGAAACATAACATCATGCCTGATGTCACCATGTTATCCGAGCCACATGACGTATCGTCTTCCCGTATCTTTAAGGAAGAGGACGGCTATATCTCCATGGAAGCGGAGCATTATGCCCGTGCCGTTGACGGTGCTTCGGCGCATTGGATAACTATCCCCAACCTGGGACGTACGCTTTCTGCCGTTACCACTTCTCCTTGTACAGCCGTACCCGACCAGACCATGTATCTGGAGTATGACTTCGAGACACCGAAAAGCGGTGAGATAACAGTTTATGCCCGTTTCTCCGCCACGCTGAACTTCAATGACTACAAGGGCTTGCGCTATGCGGTGAGTCTGGACGGTGGCGAGGAACACATCGTAAATATCAATGGTGAATACAAGGGAGAATTAGGCAAGTGGCAGGCAGAACATGCCATCACTACGCAGACTACACATTGTATAAACGAGAAAGACAGGCATACTTTGCGTATCCGTCCACTGGAGTCGGCCTTGGTGTTGCAAAAGGTGATGATAGACTTCGGAGGATTGAAATCCTCATTCCTTGGTTCGCCCGAGAGCAGCGTTAAATAATGATTATGATAACTTTAATATAAAACAGATTAATATGGTTTCAAAAAGAGTCCAACTAATTTTATCGTTGTTTGCTGTTATGTTTTCATTGGCAGGAACGGGAGCAAGAGCCGGCAATCAGCCGGACGCTTCCAAGTATGTTTATCGGGGGGCAGGCAATCCGTATCTACCGTTGTGGGAACACTTGCCTGATGGTGAACCCCGTGTGTTTGAGGATCCCGACCAGCCGGGAAAATATCGTGTGTATATCATTGGTTCACATGATGTACGTTTCAACAGCTATTGCGGCGCCGATACCAGAATGTGGTCGGCACCGGTGGAAGACTTGTCGAGCTGGCGGGACGAAGGACCGATTTTTACGTATCAATCGGCAGGACAGTGGGACGTGATGTATGCTCCCGACCTTGTGGAGGTGAAAAGGAAGGACGGCACCAAGGAATATTATCTGTTCCCGCATAGTCGCGGTGCGAACAGGGAAGCGATGGTTGCCAAAGGAAGCCGTCCCGACGGACCTTTTACACCGGTCAACCTGACTGCTGATGGAACGAAAGCCTTGCCGGGAAGCATCCTTGGCTTTGACCCATCTGTCTATATCGAACCGGTTACGGACGTGAACGACCCGGATTATGCAATCGGTTTCAGGGCATACGGATACTGGGGATTCCAGCGTTCGTCGGCTGCACAACTGGATCAGAATACCATGTATTCCGTTCGCCCCGGAACAGAAGTCATTCCTTATTTCATGCCTTCCGGTACTCCCGACGGCGGCGTTCGGGATCCGAAGAGCACTACATATCCGAGTATCTGTCCGGGAGAAGACCTTGGAGCGTATGGTTTTTTCGAGGCTTCATCCATACGTAAGGTGGGGGATAAATACGTAATGATTTATAGCGGATATTCGGGTGCTGAGTATGGACTGGGCATTACCAATTCCACCTTGCGTTACGCATACGGCGATACTCCGTTGGGTCCGTGGAAAAGCGGCGGTGTTCTGGTCGATTCGCGTGCGCCGGTACTGAACCGGGACGGCTCGCGGTTGCAGACAACCAATGCGGGGCATAATACGCATGGAAGCATACAGCTGATTAACGGGCAATGGTATGTGTTCTACCATCGTCCACCCAGAGGATTCGGGTACGCACGTCAGAGCATGGTGGCTCCGGTTCGTGTGGAGTGGGACGAGAAATCGGTATCGGAAGGAGGAAAGGTGTCTATCAGGGCGTATGACCCGTATGCTGAGGACAGTATCTGGACGGTCAAAGATAGCCGGGGAAATGAATATAGAGGTGCTGAAGTTACTTCCGAAGGTTTCCACATTTATGGTCTTGATCCTTATCAATATTATTCCGCAGGGATTGCATGTTATCTTTCTGATGTAACTCTTCAACAAGATTCTTGGGATATTTGGGATAACCATGCGCCTGTTACAAATGTAAAGAACGGCAATATAATAGGATATAAATATTTTGGATTCGGAGGGTTGGACAAAGACAAGTCAGGTTTGAAGGCTTTTGAAGGAACAAAAAAAGGAAACCAAACAGCATTTAACCTGTTTCTTACACCGAAAACATCTAAAGCGTTTAAAGTTAATGTATGGTTGGATGGCCCTTGGGATAATGCTGCATGGAAAGGGAAAAAAATCGGTGAAATATCCGTTCCTGCCAATTCTGCACAAGAAACAAAGCAATTCAAAATAGATGTATCAAAGTTTGTTGATGGTTTGGATAAAAAACATGCCATATTCCTTGTTGCCGAAGGTCCGGAAGATACTCTTTTCGATTTGATCGGATTAGGGTTCAGCTCAATACAAAAAGAAATTGTCCGTCCGGTTGTTCCTACAGTAAGTATATCAGTCAACGGGAAGGAAGTCGAATTGCCAGAAATTCCGGTACGTTCAACAAATGCTAACGGTGTTACAGGATATGATATTTATGAAGTCACTTATAATGTTCCATCTGACATGAGTGAACCTCCAACTGTATCGGCTTCTACGGACAACAAAGATGTGAAAATCATAATTACTCAGGCAGTGTCAGCTTCTGGTATTGCTGTTGTAAAATTTGACTTTCAAGGTATTATTAAAACATATAAAGTGATATTTATTTGATTATCTTATTAGATATATTAAAGTTATAATTTGTTGGTATAAAAAGCAACTTCGGAGCCTTTTAGGAGAGGAACGGTTGTCGGCAAATGCCGTTAAACCGTCCCGTTTTCGTTTAACGAAAACACAACTTGCTGTCCCCTCTACGGGGACAACGTTTTTAAGTAGAACTGTAGATTGCCCCACTTGACGCCCTCCTTCCGATGGTAAGCTCTCCGGATTCCGGCCTGTTTCTTCGTGGAAGTTGGCAGTTTTTACCGACATTGCAGAGCCGGAACAGGTTGTAGTTTCCTATAATAGTAGAGCATGCTACAATTATCCGGCTGTTTAAAGGGCTTTTCTTCTGAGATAATTGAATATTCAGCGAACCGGATATTTTGATAATCGGATAATCCGAATACTATTATATCTGTAGTCTCTTAGAATGTTATACAGTGATAACTGAATAATTGGCGTTTTGGATATTGGGATAATTGGATATTTGAATATTGCTATATTCTGATATTTGGATATTCAGATAATGGGTAAACAATTATAAAAGACTACATTTATAAAAAGCTACAATTATAAAAGGCTATTATTATACATTCCCCATCAGAGAGAAAGTTCCTTGAGCCTGCTACCGTCCAGCCGGTGAACGGATACCGTACCGTCACAGTAAATAGCGAATGTAGGCATGTTCCCATCCTTCGGGAAAGTGATGGAGCCGGTATTGCAGACCACTGTATGCTCTGTCCGTTCAAGTTTCCACCGGTGGGTGTGACCATAAAAAAGACAGTCGAGCCTTCCCTTCGGCAGTCTGTCCTCATTATAGATATGGCCGTGGGTGAGAAAGAAACGTTTTCCATTATCCACCAGCAGGGTGTAATCGGACAGGATGGGAAAGTCCAGCAGCATCTGGTCCACCTCCGAATCACAGTTTCCACGGATGGCGACAATCTCACCGGCCATCGCATTGAGACGTTCTGCGATCCCTTTCGGGTCAAGTCCTTGAGGCACCCCGTTCCGGGGACCATAATTCAGGATATCTCCCAAAATGCAAAGCATTCCGCATTGCTGCTCCCTGTAAAATGCCAGCACTTGTTCCAGTGCCGGTAACGAGCCATGTATGTCGGACACAATCAGGTATTTCATCATAATCTATTCGTTACGGGTTAAGTTTTCGATGCACAAAAATAAGCATAATTATCTAATCTCCCTAACCGGGGAAACGATGAGAAAAAAAGACAGGTTCCCTGAACTGTAGATTGCTGTATTGCTGTCCTTGTAGATTGCTGCAATGTTATAATCGGATACATAAAATAAGGGTGTTTAGCCTTAGCTAAACTAAGCTAATAGTCTGATAATAAGGCTTCTAATACTATGATATATGGGTTTATTATGCTACCTTAGTGGTATAATAATAAAGGATAAAAAGCTATGAACGAGCAAGTTAGGAATATCTTAGAACAGAGTACCACCAAGACGAGCAAGATTGAGCAGCTGCTCCGTCTGGGCCTGATGCGCAGGGAAATTGCCGATTTGGTGACACGTGGCCTGTCTCTTATACACATCTCCGAGCCCACGAGACACTCGCTAATCT
>ENA-UAPJ01000899-UAPJ01000899.1-human-gut-metagenome-genome-assembly--contig:-NODE-899-length-10528-cov-4.760718_pt1 | contig 10528 bp, 6 predicted proteins | sample MGYA00243479_ERZ654575 | MGnify/ENA primary metagenome ERZ654575 (study PRJEB26926, sample SAMN06164839) | human gut metagenome | biome: ENVO:00009003; feature: ENVO:2100002; material: ENVO:00002003... | reverse complement strand
TATTAAGTCGTCGGCAGCGTCAGATGTGTATAAGAGACAGCTATTCACCCCAACAATGGTTGGAAGAAAGACATGTCGGTTATGAAATCTCCCGGCTATACCCGCGAAGAGTTATTCAAAGAACTCGCCGATATGATTATAGGAATCAAACGTGAGGAAGAAATGCCTATCGGTTATTGTTTTTCTTATCCGGCCGAGTCCGTACCGGGTGGAGACGCCAAACTGTTACGCTGGACAAAAGGAGTAGATATTAAAGAAATGGTTGGAGAATTTATCGGAAAACCTTTACTCGACTATCTGAATGAAAGAAACAAAATTAAGTTTACAGGCATCAAGGTAGTAAACGATACTATAGCCAGTTTATTCGCCGGTCTCACAGATAATAGTTATGATGCATATATCGGCCTCATCGTAGGGACAGGAACCAATATGGCAACTTTTATCCCTGCCGATAAAATTGAAAAACTGGATCAGTCATGCAATGCACATGGATTGATTCCTGTCAATTTGGAATCAGGCAATTTCCATCCGCCCTTTCTGACTGCGGTAGATGATACCGTTGACGCTATTTCCGGTAATCCGGGAAAGCAACGTTTTGAGAAAGCGGTATCCGGTATGTATCTGGGAGACATACTGAAAACAGCCTTTCCGCTGGAAGAGTTCGAAGAGAAATTCGACGCACAGAAACTGACTTCCATTATGAATTACCCGGACATCTACAAGGATGTATATGTACAGGTAGCACAATGGATTTATGGCAGATCCGCACAATTGGTTGCCGCCTCACTTACGGGGCTTATCATGTTACTGAAATCCTATAATAAGGATATACGAAAGGTTTGCCTGGTAGCCGAAGGCAGCCTTTTCTGGAGTGAAAACAGGAAGGATAAAAACTATAACATTCTCGTTATGGAAAAACTGAGAGAACTCCTTCAATTATTCGGCCTGAAAGATATTGAAGTGGATATAAAAAGTATGAATAACGCAAACCTGATAGGGACAGGCATTGCGGCATTATCATAATATACTCCCGTCACTGCCGGCATCCTCACAATTCTATGAGGCATTTTAATGTAGCGGATTCATCAATAAACTTTTCTTAAAGTTTATGATGAATCACGACTACATTTGAAAAATCATAGACAAACACAAAGACTGGTAAAACCAAGTCATAAAACCGATGTTGCTACAACCGTGTTTACCTCATTTAAAGAAATGTCCGCCCGATATTATTTATTATAAGGAATCACACTTAAACTATAATTACCATCAGGCAACAAATCCGAATCAAATTCTATTTCAATATCTTTAGACTCTCCTTTCAACAATGTGAAATAATTATCGTTCATCAAAGCAGGTAATATACGCTCACCATCAGAAGAGCGAATAGCCTGTACGTGAACAGCAAAAGCGACTGATGATCCCACATTTTCGATCTTTGCTTTAATCACTTTCTTACCATTACTATCCACTAAGCTCGATGTTGTACGCAATTTGGCTTTCGGCAAATTATTCAATGCTTTATAGTCTCCCGGTTTATTGGAACGCCAATAAAAGTTATCAGAAAGCAGTTGCCCGTTTTCATCGTTCAGTTCCAACTTGATGAAATGCACAGGAGTCAAATCCGTTGGCTTCTTTTTTCTACCATATAATTCAAATTCATAAAGTGAATATCCCCACATAGTAGCCTGTTTCAACCCTTGCATTTTCACATAACGAGTACGAACAGGTTTTATCTTAATCTCTTCGACACCGCCTTTAGAGTCCTCATTGATATAAATTTCTTTCCAGTTTATTGCATCATCCGAAATCAACAGTTTATAAGCTTTTGCATGAGCAGCCTCCCAGTTCAATATGACAGAGGCTATTTCAGTAGGTTCACCCAGATCAACATAAATCCATTCTTCATCACGGGGTTCACTCGCCCAACGACTGCCATCACTGGCATCAATCGCGGCACTTGGTTCTCCGGCATCTGCCGAAATGGAGGAAGCAACCGCTTTCTTACCGAAAGCAAGGTTGTCTGTTGTAAAATTCAGATGGAAACAATAGGAATCCTTATTAGCGGCAGCATCCAAAACTACAGACTGGCTATAACGCCCCATTTCTTTCCCATCCAGATTATAGACTTTACCTGTAGCCGTAAGTCCTTTCTGCTCTTTCAAAGTGGTATTGATCACTTTTACACTATTATCAGCATAACTCCACTGAATATGAACCGGTTCACACGCCTTTCTGATTCCCCAGTAAGCCCCCGTCAAGTCATAATAATAATCATAGGTTTGCCATACCAATGAAGGATAAGCCGACTGCCCCATCCAAGTCAATATGCCGGAAGCATCTTCCCAAATATGATGTTGAAAGCCTTCGTACATCGCTTTATTCACCTCAACATTCACTAATTGAGCTTTCCGGCAAAAATCTTCAATACCTTTCGCTTTACCATAATTGAACTCTACGGTAGAGAAATATTTGTCGGGACTGGCGTTCCCCGCCGAATTGCCAAAGAAATGCTTGTCCCACATTTCATTACGTGGCCACCAATCTTTTTCGGGCATAAATTTCTTAAAGCTATCGAAAGTAGTAAAGACAGCTGTACCTATTTCTGTACGGAATCCCCATCCTTTGGTTATGTTGGCACCATATCCATAAGGGGCTTTGGTAAAATACCAGTTAGGATGAGAGTTAGTCCAAGGTCCACTCCCGGAAAGGCCGTCACTATGGGAATTGGCATGATAGGCCCGATCACCCCCATCGTATGTTCTAACGTCTTCCTCCAGCCACTTATTAAGAGGCGGTAACGGATACCCCTCATTATCACCACACCATACTGCAATACAAGCATGATTACGCAAACGCTTGATCTTTTCTACTGCATTCATATTGAAAGCAAAAACATCATCCGGAAGATTCGAGTTTGAATTAAACCAGAAGTCGTCCCACACCATAATGCCGTATTTATCGCAAGCTTCATAAAACTCATCATCCGTAACAGAACCGATCCAATTGCGTATCATATTAAAATGCATCTCATTGTGAAGTTTCAATTTAAGATCATATTCTTCACCCCGACAACGCAACATATATTCGCTCATTCCCCAGTTTCCTCCTTTTACATAAACAGGTTCACCATTTATTTTAAGATGAAGCACACCATCAACCAGCTCGGAACCGTATTCACGAATACCAAATGTAATATTCTGTTTATCAGAAGCCTTACCATTCACCATATAAGTCAGTTCGCAGGTATAAAGATTTGGCTGTCCGTAACCATTAGGCCACCACAAAGCAGGATTCTGAATTATAAATTGACTGAACTTGCTATCATCCAGAAGAAAAGTCCGCTGCTTGCCTGCCTCAATTACCAAATCTTCGGTAAATTCAATGTTGCCCGGCTGAATGATACCTTTCAACACTCCTTTCTGCTCTATATCTGTATGATTCCGTAGTTCCAGTTGCAAGCTTAAAACCGCTTTGTTTTTAGAAGGAACTTTCGAACGTATCCAAGGATCGACGATAGACACCTCGCCGGTTTTTGTCAAATAGACGTCGTCAGTAATACCAGTCAAAAGACCGGGAACATAAGGCATCCAATCCCAGCCGGCACATGACATATAAGTAGGACTTGCATAATTGGGAACCGGAGTGCCTACCCAATGCACAAGGACGGCAAGCACATTCTTACCATCTTTTGACAGCAAATCGGTTATATCGAAATTCCCCCGATGCATAAATCCATCAAGCAACCCGAGACGCGTCCCATTAAAAAATATTTCTCCTTTACGGTTAACCCCTTCAAAATTTAGCCATACCCTTTCTCCGTTTTCCACCTCCGGCGAATTAAACTCTGTACGATACCAGAAGTTACGGTCATATTTTGCTTTATCGACTTTATACGCATTATCAGCAAAATTCGGATCAGGCTCCAGTCCTTCTAATACATACGAACCAAACACCGTTCCCGGCACAGTTGCTTTGACCCAATCCCTCGTGTCATATCGGGTAGTCATCATATCAGAAGGATGCTCAATTTCTGCCTGAGCTTTCACTTTCCATATCGTCAGATTTCCATCACTATTCAATGAAATTTTTACTTTTTGTGCATGAACGGTGATACCAGTAAATAATAAAACAAGTAACAGTGTAGTCTTCCAAATATTCATATCTTCTATTTCTTTTTCACATTACAGATCAGTATATGAACGATTAATCGCTCATATACCCCTAAAAAAGAAATCAGATAGTCATATTATTATATTTTGTATTCCTCTATCTTCCTGTACAAAGTGGTAAGACCGATCTTCAGCAAGCGGGCAGTTTCCGTCTTGTTGCCTTTCGTATATTCCAGGACGCGGGCAATATGCCTTCGTTCCATAGCAGCCAGTTCAAAACTACCGATATTATCATCCGAACATTCATAATGAGTATTCTGAATCTCCAACGGAAGATCGCACACATCCAGATGCCCGCCTTCGCAGACAATCAGACTCCGTTCTATCACATTCCGCAATTCACGGATATTTCCTTTCCAGGGTTGCTGTTCCAACGCATGAAGAAAAGCAGGAGTCATCTCATTGACCGTATACGAAAGTTTCTCGGAAAAGCTCTTTGCAAAGGCAGTGGCAAGAATTCTGATATCACCGGTACGTTCGCGAAGTGCCGGCAGATGTACCTGAAATACCGAAAGACGATAAAACAGGTCTTCACGGAAACGTCCCGCTTTGATTTCCTCTGTCAGATTGCGGTTGGTAGCAGCAATAATACGAACATTCACGTGCGTCGGTTTCGTATCTCCTATCTTTATATATTCGCCTGTTTCGAGAATACGCAGCAATTTGGCCTGTAGTTCAAAAGCCATTTCTCCGATTTCATCCAAAAAGATCGTACCGTTGTTGGCTTCTTCGAAGAGTCCTTTCTTGTCCTTCAAAGCTCCGGTGAAGGCCCCGGCTTTATGCCCGAACATTTCACTCTCCAGCAGTTCCTTACTGAAAGACGAACAGTTCACGGCAACAAAGCTCTGTTTGCTCCGCTTACTATTATAATGTATGGCTTGTGCAAATACTTCTTTTCCGGTCCCCGTTTCTCCGGTCAACAACACCGGAACATCAGTCACCGAAACCTTCTGTGCCAGCATAACAGCTTCTTTCAGCACTTTCGATTCTCCCAGAATGGAATCAAAAGAATATAGCTGACTGACTTTCTTTTCCAGTTTCTCTAACCGGACATTCATCTTAGCCTTCTCAACGGCACGACTGATCAGAGGGATAATCTTATTATTATCGTCCCCTTTGGTTATATAATCAAATGCACCGTTCTTGATTGCCTGCACTCCGTCGGGTATATTACCGTGAGCGGTAAGAAGAATGACTTCCACATTCGGAGCTGTCTTTTTAATGTTCAACACCAGATCGACCCCGTTTCCATCGGGAAGAAAGACATCACACAAAGCCACATCCGGCTGTTGAATTTCCAACTGCCTGATAGCTGCCTTGCAATCACCTGCCTGACACACCTCATAACCCTCCAGTCCGAGCATACGAGCCAACAGGCTACGAATCTGAACCTCATCGTCAATGATAAGAATTTTACTCATAATTAATTTATAAAAAATGAAGAAAGACAAACAGGGTGCGCAAATATAAGTCTTTTTTCTATGATCCGAGAACAATTCTCCCTACTTTATTGTTATTTCCATAGGAAACTATTTACGCAACAAACTTATGAAGATCATTATTATTGGAGGCGTTGCCGGAGGAGCTACCACTGCTGCCCGGATCAGACGCACAAACGAAGCAGCTGAAATCATCCTTTTAGAAAAAGGAAAGTATATCTCTTATGCCAATTGCGGACTGCCGTATTACATCGGAGGCGTGATCAAAGAACGGGAAAAACTGTTTGTACAGACGCCCGAAGCATTTTCTACGCGCTTTCGTGTAGACGTACGAACTGAAAATGAAGTAATCTTCATCGACCGGAAGAGAAAAACAGTAACGGTAAGACAAAGTAGCGGAGACACTTACGAGGAAAGCTACGACAAATTACTGATATCGACCGGAGCCTCCCCTGTACGTCCTCCCCTGCCGGGAATCGACCTGAACGGAATCTTCACACTCAGGAATGTAGCCGACACAGACCGAATCAAAGAATATATCAACAGTCATGCTCCCCGAAAGGCTGTTGTCATCGGAGCCGGATTTATCGGGCTGGAAATGGCAGAGAACCTGCACGCACAAGGAGCTAAAGTTTCTATTGTGGAAATGGGCAATCAAGTGATGGCTCCCATCGACTTCTCCATGGCATCCCTTGTACACCAGCATTTGATGGACAAAGGAGTGAACCTGTATCTGGAGCAGGCAGTAGCCTCTTTTGAAAGAGACGGAAAAGGATTGAAAGTCATCTTCAAGAACGGACAGTCCATCTCTGCCGACATCGTTATACTTTCCATCGGCGTACGTCCGGAAACGACACTGGCACGTGCCGCAGAGCTGAAGATCGGCGAAGCCGGAGGAATCGCCGTCAACGACTACCTGCAAACGTCGGACGAATCGATTTACGCCATCGGTGACGCTATCGAATTCCGCCACCCGATCACCGGAAAACCGTGGCTCAATTACCTTGCTGGTCCCGCCAATCGTCAGGGACGAATTGTCGCAGACAACATTCAGGGAGCACACATCCCTTATGAAGGAGCCATCGGAACTTCCATTGCAAAAGTATTCGACATGACTGTTGCTTCTACCGGATTACCCGGCAAACGATTGCGGCAGGCAGAAATCAATTATATGTCTTCGACCATCCATCCGTCCTCTCACGCAGGATATTACCCGGATGCCATGCCGATGAGTATTAAAATCACTTTCGACCCGAAGACAGGTAAACTGTACGGCGGACAGATCGTCGGCTATGACGGTGTAGACAAACGAATTGACGAAATCGCGCTTGTCATCAAGCATGAAGGTACGATCTATGATCTGATGAAAGTGGAGCAGGCTTACGCCCCTCCGTTCTCTTCTGCCAAAGATCCGGTAGCCGTTGCAGGATACGTAGCCGAAAACATCATAACTGGGAAAGTACAACCCGTCTATTGGAGACAGTTGAGGGATATCGAGATGGAAAACAATTTCCTGCTGGATGTACGTACTCCTGACGAATTCTCGCTCAATACACTGCCGGGTGCAGTGAACATTCCGCTGGACGAACTGCGTGACCGGCTGGATGAACTGCCGAAAGACAAGATGATCTATACATTCTGTGCCGTCGGACTCAGAGGATACCTTGCTTATCGCATTCTGGTACAGCATGGATTTGAAAAGGTACGCAACCTTTCCGGAGGATTGAAAACATACCACGCTGCCGCAGCACCCATCATCCTGAGAGAAGAAAGTGAGAACGAAGTACCTGCACAACCGAACGCAAACATACAACAGCCGGCAGATGCGCAACCTCAAAAGACAGTTTCACCAGTTGAAGCAGTGAAGACAATCCGTGTAGACGCTTGCGGACTGCAATGTCCGGGGCCGATTCTGAAAATGAAAAAGACAATGGATTCGCTGGTTTCCGGCGACCGGGTAGAAATTACCTCAACCGATCCGGGATTCCCGCGTGATGCTGCCGCATGGTGCAACTCGACAGGAAATCAGTTGATTTCCAAAGAAACAGCAGGAGGAAAATCTGTAGTAGTGATCGAAAAGGGCGAACCTAAATCCTGCAATATTGTTACCTCCTGTGAAGGCAAAGGAAAAACTTTCATCATGTTCAGTGATGATTTAGACAAAGCTTTAGCTACCTTTGTGCTCGCTAATGGCGCAGCTGCCACCGGACAAAAGGTAACGATCTTTTTCACCTTCTGGGGACTGAACGTTATCAAGAAGCTGCATAAGCCGAACGTCGAAAAAGATATCTTTGGAAAAATGTTCGGCATGATGCTCCCTTCCAGCTCCCGAAAGTTGAAACTCTCTAAAATGAGCATGGGAGGAATAGGAGGAAAAATGATGCGGTACATCATGAATCGGAAAGGCATCGACTCTCTGGAGTCCTTACGCCAACAAGCTCTGGAGAACGGTGTGGAATTTATCGCCTGCCAAATGTCCATGGACGTCATGGGAGTGAAACAGGAAGAACTTCTGGACGAAGTGACAATAGGCGGAGTAGCAACATACATGGAACGGGCGGATAATGCAAATATCAACCTGTTTATATAGAAAAAGAACAAACAAAAAAACAAGTAGCATATGAAGACAATATGTGTAATGCGCGATGTATTCAAAGCAATGGCAAGATTTGAAGATGCATTTGAAAAAGTGTATCAGGTATCATTAAATGAAGCGATGATATTATGTGCCCTGCAAGAAGCCTCGCCCAATAATATGACGGCCACGAGCCTGTCCAAACGAACGGAGCTGACACCCTCTCACGCTTCAAAGATGCTCCGGATTCTGGAAGAAAAAGAACTGATTGTCAGAACACTCGGAGAAGAGGACCGAAGACTGATGCAGTTCCATCTCAGTCAGAGCGGTAAAAAACTAGTCCGACAATTAGCACTTGAAAAAGTGGAAATACCGGAATTACTGAAACCGCTATTCGAATCGGTAGATTCCTAAATCAAGCAGCCCGATACATGTAATATCGGCTTGCAGAAGAATAAAACGGTGAACCGCCTGTTCATATATTACAGGTTGTTCACCGTTTCTCGTTTCGTCATTCTTCAAGCCACCCTCTAAGAAGAGACATCACTTTCTGCTTCTGATCTTCGGACATTGTACCGATGCGTGCAAGATGACTGCCTCCCGGCTCTACAAAAACATGAATATTCTTTTTATTCTTCAGCCATGTTACTCCGGCAGCTGTCCAGGGATCATTCTGACCATAGATAAAAATCATCTTCGGATCGTTCTTCTTCAAGAACCGCACAATCTTATTGCTCAATGTCTTATCGAATTTCATCTTCCGCATATCTTCCGGCAACATCAGTCTTCTCAGATAATCCTTGCTGGTCTTTATAGAAAGGTAAGGTTTAAAAGGAGCGATATCGTATCCATAATACCCCAATTCGCGGGCAGCCTGCACGAAGAAAGAAAGAGTCGGGCTGTCTACTATAAAATAAGAAGGTCCGCTGATTGCCAGCAAATGATCCAGCAGTGTATCGTCAGAAGCCGAGATTTCCGGTATACTACGGATATCCGTTCCCCATTGCCAGATAGAGAAAGAATATTCCAGCACACAGAAATCGTATATTTCTTCCAGAGGAGCGCGGAATGTATAGTTCTTTTCAGTACACATTTTTTCAAAACGGGGCAACAAACGAGCCTTTCGCTTCAATACTTCCAACTGGAAATCTTCTATTTTTTTCCTATCGGCTTCCGTACCTACCCGGCGGAGGAAAGGTTCGTGCCGACCGTCTTCACGCGCATAACAAAGAGGAGCAACATAAGGCACGGAAACATCCACATCGTCGGGGAAGAAAACACGGTATAATAAGGAGGTCTGCCCCCCCTTGCTGATCCCCGTACTGATCCATTTGCCAGGATATAAAGTCTTGAAAGCGGTTGTCACGGCATGCAAATCCTCGGCAGAATTCTCTGCGGTCAGGTATTGCCAGTCGCACGGTTCGGGAGTGGATTCGAGAAAGTAGCGATGCTCCACAAAGATCATATTGGCATCGAACAATTCAGAAAGTTCTTCCCGATAAGTGGGGCGCAAAGCATACCCTGCCCCATATCCTTCAGTGACAATCACTGTGGGACGGTCATAACCGACGTGTCCCACAATCACCCGCTGGCGGAAACTTCCCTTTTCGGGATGTCGATGATCCAGCGGCTGAGTCAGGTACATTACATACTTTTCCGGGAAGCGGCTGGTGTCGAGCGACTTTATTCCGCTGACGGACTTATTTTTTTCGATCTTCTGAATAAACGATTCCTGCGCCGACAATGAGACGGGCGCAACTGCGATCAGCAGCACGATTGAGAACCATACGAAAAGAGGTATCCGAATGTGTTTCATAAGCATTTGAGTGTTAATTTTCTCGCAAAGATAATCATTTGCACGAACCTTTTTACACATTTCTTGTTGTTTGTAACAAAAGCCCCAAGGTACCAGGGCGTGATTTTTATATAACCTAAACATTATAAAAGATATGAAGAAATTAATTCCTATTTTATTGGCGGTCTTTGCACTCGCTTCATGTGAAAAAGACCCGGACATGGGTAAACTGGATGACAATTATCTGGTATACACTAACTATGACAAGAAAGCCGATTTCAAAGTTCCTACATTCTATCTGGCACCCCAGATTCTGGTGATTAGTGACAGTAAAGAACCGGAATATCTCGAAGGTGAAGGCGCAGAACAAATTCTGGCTGCTTATACAGACAATATGGTAGCCAGAGGCTACGAAGCAGCAGCAGACCAAGAAAGTGCAGATCTTGGTATCCAAGTGAGCTACATCGCAAGTACTTATTATTTCACCAGCTACACACAACCTGTCTCTTATACACATCTCCGAGCCCACGAGACACTCGCTAATCTC
>ENA-UAPJ01000896-UAPJ01000896.1-human-gut-metagenome-genome-assembly--contig:-NODE-896-length-10577-cov-4.763543_pt1 | contig 10577 bp, 6 predicted proteins | sample MGYA00243479_ERZ654575 | MGnify/ENA primary metagenome ERZ654575 (study PRJEB26926, sample SAMN06164839) | human gut metagenome | biome: ENVO:00009003; feature: ENVO:2100002; material: ENVO:00002003... | reverse complement strand
ACGAGATTAGCGAGTGTCTCGTGGGCTCGGAGATGTGTATAAGAGACAGGACAACTGCTTCCTTTTCACATTTTCGCCGTCAACATCAAGTATATAGTCACACAAAAAATACTCTGCAATATCTATATATCTTTCTGTGCCGTCAGCCCTTATTTTGTCAATCGAAAACACTCGCCTTGAACTGCCGTTGTTTTCACAGGATATATCCCTTTTCTCAAGATAACGAGCTTCAAACTCCCTAAGTTCATCATCACCGACAAAATATTCATCAAAGCAATTTTCAAAATACCCTTCGTCAAAAAGTTTTGAAAAAAGGCTCTCAAAATCACAAACCGAAATTCTTATGCTGTCTGCTTTGGTTACCATAACTTCGCACACGGCAAATTGCTTTTTATCTCCGTAACAGCACAAATCCGGAACATTGTTTCTGCCTTTGATAATATAAAAGTCGGGTGCAAACATAATCAGCTTTATAATTTTGTCGATATCACCTACGGTATGAAAATTGTTTCCGTCCGAAACAACATATCCTCTGTCCGACAGTTCACCGATAGTTTTGATGATTTCCGCCTTATCGGGAACATCACCGTCAATTTTCAGTCCTCTCACCGATTCACCGCCGCAACCCACAAGCAAAATATAAAGTTGCTTTTTAGTCAAAACATAGTTTTGAGTGCCGTTATTCATATTTGAATTGCCTCCTTGACTTTGCCTTTGTATGACCTTGAAAGCGGAATTTCACAACCGTTGTCAAGCACGACAATATTTTTTGAGAGGACAATTTTACTTATTCTTTTCTTTGCCGCAATAAAACTTCTGTGACATCTTATGAACCTGTCATCGAGCGTTTCTTCAAGATTATCAAGCGTACCGTAAAATGAGTATTCTTCGTTATCAGTGCCGAGAAAAATCTTTTTATTCCGTGATTCAAAATAAACAATCCCCGAATACGGCACAAGTTGTTTGCCCTCACGGGTTTCCACCACAAAGCTTTTACCGCCGTCCTCTTGTTCAAAATATTCGCAGTAATCCTTTAAAACCGTATCAAGAACATTTTTAACAGCAGCTCTGTCAAACGGTCTTATCAGCAAAGAAGCAGCCATAATACTCGGAATAATATATGTTGCAGGCGAAAGGCTTAAATCAACAATAAGTAATATCGACATATCATTATTTGTACTTCTCACCTTTTTTGCATAATCTATTCCGCCGTTTCCGCAAATGTCAACGCACGAAATATCCAGCACGGGACAGTTTTCCAGAAACTTTTCAAATTTATCTCTTGATGAAAAGCCATACATTTTTAAGTCCTCATCGCTGAGTACCGAGCTTATATCCGTAACAGTCTGCTTCAGCAAGGTCAATTCGTTTTTACTTTTGGTATAAGCCAAAAAAGATATCATTCTTCTCTACTCCCAAAAAGAGGTACGATAATTTTAAGTGCAGTTGTATCATCATCCTTTGAGGGCGTAAGAGCGTGACCTTTCTTTGATGACTTTGACATCTGCGAATAGTGTATATTCTGAAAATTGAATATCCTCTGTGATGCAACATTACCGCCTAGGTGAACTCCCGTTTTATAGCCTGTAAAAAGTCTGTACAAATTGCTTCCTGCGGCAGATGCAAGGTTATCCGTGTTGATACACGCAAAGAAATATATGTTATGTAAACTGCCTTTTTCGATGATATTTTCAAAATATCCGCTCATATTCGTAATATTCCCCTCGGGATGATATACGCAATCAATAAACTTTGTAATGTCGGATATAAAAATAAACATCGGTTCTTTAACGCTCATTTTTTCGTATATTTGCAGATCTGACAGTCCGTCCTCCTCAAGAGTATGCTTATATTTATTTCTTGCAACAAACTCATCGGTAATTGACTTAAAGTAATCGAAAACTCCCTTATCGCTGTCAATATACTCAAAGCCGAGTTCCGAAGAAAGCAGTTTTAATTCATTGCTTTCTTTCTCAATCACCACACCCTTACCGTTCTTTTGACTTACTGCGTACATAAGCAATTTAAGCAGATTGGTTTTTCCGGTTCTCCTCTTTCCGCTTATTGAACAGCAATATGTATCCGCCAAATCAATGCTGTAAACAGATGCGTCAACATAGTTGTATGCAAACGGTATCAAGCGTTTATTGCTTACGGCAACGCTGTATTCATCAAGATTTTTCAAATCATCAAACACGGGATTTTCCGGAATGAACGGTATCTGTTTTGCCGTATTTCCGTCCCACATATCACGCATTTTCTGACTCATTGCCTCAATTTTTGCGTTTCTCTTGTAGTCATCCTCTGCGTCAATAGCAAGAGCGGTCTGAAATTCAAGCAATCTGCCCTCAACAAATGCAATGCCTCTACCTTTAATACCCGATTCGGGAATAACATCAATGTGAGTTGCCCTCATAACATCCATATACTTAAACTTGTCGCCCATTTCCAGACTTACAACGGTACGAATATTATCGCCTATTCTGTTTTGAATTTCAGCCATACCGAATCCCGCCGATGATAACGCAAGAAAGATACCGTAGCCTACACCCTCTCGTGAAAGGTGGATGAGAGTATCCTCATAAGCATTCTCTGTCTTTTCCTTAAAGCCTGCAAAGTTGTCAATCACAATTACAATAGAGGGGATTTTTGTTCCGTGTACTTTAACATACTGACGATAGTTACCGCCGTTAAACAGTTTCTTTCTTTCGTCAATAATACCCTTGATCATACTGAAAAATTTGCCGATTTTTTCAACATCATTTTCACGCAAAACACCGCCCGTATGCGGTAATTTTTCAAATGACGACAACATTCCGCTGCTGAAATCGAGAATGTAAAAATTCACAACATTCGGAGAATACTTTACTGCAAGCGAATAAATCAATGTCTGTAAAAATGTACTCTTACCCGTAACTACAGAACCGCAAACGGCAAGATGACCGCCGTTTGCAAAATCAACCGACAACGGCAATTGTGCCTGATTTTCCGGATCGTCATAAATACCCGTCACTGCATTAAGCGACCACGAATCGCTTTCATTCCAACCGTTGAACTTGCTTTTTGTAATATCGGAAAGAATGATTTCTTCTTTCAGCAACGGCATCCACAGTCTTGCTTTAAAGCTATATCCGTTGCTTTTTGCGGTTTTTGCAATGTATTCAACAACAGCCTCAAGCTGAGTTTTTTCCTTAACCTCGGGTAATTTAATATTGTTAAGCGACGCCGAGAAAATAATTTTCTTTACCGCCTCGGTATCGTCGGAAACATCTTTCGGAATCAGCTTTAAAAAATTCTTTACGGCATTAATATCCGAGTTGCCGTTTCCGATATTAAACTTATTCTTTCTTGCGTTTTCAATAATCTTATCCGCAAGCAAATTAATAACATCGCCCTGATTGCTGTCTGCCTCTTTTAAAAATTCGTCACTTTTTGAAATTGACCTTGCACACCTGTAAAGGAACAGATACCACCTCAGTTTTTCCTGTTCTTTGCGTTTCATTTTTGTATGACTTCCGACAATGGCGGTTTTGCCTGTAGGAGTAATCATTGTTGCAATCTCCTGCTTGCCGCCCTCGTTGCTGTCGTCATACGGTGCACCGCTCCAACCGGATTGAAACAGCTCATATATTTCATCATTGCCGACCTGAAGATAACACCTGCCCGCCTGTGTAATATAAGCCGCATCCGGCTTGTGCAGCATATCGTTACTGTCCTGTCGGTCCTGAACACGCAGACAAAGTCTGAATTTTGCATTTGACCAAATGTTATCGTCAACCGTACCGCTCGGTTTCTGCGTTGCAAGAATAAGGTGAACTCCAAGACTTCTTCCGACCTGTGCAACACTGATCAACTCACGCATAAAATCGGGTTCTTCCTTTTTCAGCTCCGCAAATTCATCAATTATGATAACAAGGTGCGGAATCGGTGTGGGAGCTTCACCGCTCTTATACAACCTCGTGTAGTTGTTTATGTTATTCACACCGTATTCGCCGAAAATTCTCTGACGGCGAAGATTTTCGCTCTTAATTGAAATCATCGCTCTACGAACCTGATTACCCGAAAGGTTAGAAATCTGACCTGCCATATGCGGTAAATCAACAAACAGATTTGCCATGCCGCCGCCCTTGAAGTCGATTACAAAAAAGGCAACATCATCGGGACTGAAATTGATTGCAAGCGAAAGCATAAATGTCTGAATAAGCTCACTTTTACCCGAACCCGTTGTACCTGCAATAAGTCCGTGAGGTCCGTGATACTTTTCGTGAATATCAAGATAACAATCAGCTCCGCCTGCCTTTTTGCCCACAAGAGCTTTCATCGTGTTGAAAGTTCTGTTTTTTTGCCATTGCTCAATAATGTTAAAATCATCAAGCTTTTGCACACCGTACATTTCAAAGAAATCAAGTGATTGTGCAATGCTGTTGTCGCCCTTGATTTCTCTTACGGCAACTCCCGACAGAGTCTTTGCAAACATATTCATTTTTTCGCTTGACACCGAATCAAAATGAACGGAGCAAGCCTCTGTATAGCGGCTCATAACATTATAAAACCCGCAAAATTCACTGTCGTTCTGAATTATATTTTCACACACATTAGGTAAATTACGGCAGTAATCCGTTATAAGAAAAGTCGTAAGCCCCGTGTTATTTTCTCTGTCAAATACATATTTTGAAATAAGTTCGCCGTCGAGCAGGCTTACATCAGATACAAATAAAATGTAATGCGGCTGTGCATATATATCTTTATTCTCATTTTCACAACGAACACGCATTATATTTGCAAGTTCAAAAAATACATCGGCACATTCCTGCCTGTTTGTCGCATAATATCTCGTGTTTTTATTTTCCGACCATACATGCGGCAGCCAACGAACATAATCCCACCTGTTTTTATCTTCAAATTCTTTTTCGTCAAAACAAAATGCAATTTTGACATCCGTATAGCTGATGTTTGCCGCAATCTGTGCAATTATGTCGTCAACAATTTCAAAAGCTCCGGTTTTATTTTCACCGCCTGCAATACCCCACAATTTTTTTGACTGCAAATCAATTCCCACGGGAACATTGTTCAGCTTTTTAAAGTTGTCATAAAGCATTGCCGGTTTATCCTTTAAGCCGTCATATGTAACGGAAAACTTTTCTTTCGGAATTTGAATATCAACCTGAAAATCAATGTCACCCGTTCCGAGTCGGCAAAACAAAAAATCGCTATGGGTAAAGTTTCTGCACCACAGCTCCGGATTGTTTCTTGTGTACTCTGCGCATATATCCGCAGACGGATACATTGTGTTCAATGCCTCAAAATTTTGTCTGTATTTTTCCTTAATGTAATCGGCAATTTCAATAAGGTAATTACCGTAAATGTTAAATCTTTCAGATTCGTCCTCTGCTTCACGCTTTTTTGTTTCTTTAATATTGTAATATGCCCACAATCCGCCCATAAGAGCAGAACCGACCGAAGTGATGATACCCGTAAACATAAATGCATTTGCACCCGAACCGTTAAGCGTAGTGCTGAACACGGTAAGTCCGCAGCCAAGCACCATAGGAATTGCCATGGTAAATGACGGGCCTATAACGCTTAGCATAGAACGCTTTTTTGAAAACTGCGGAACTGTAGGCGGTTCAATAACAACCGTTTCGCTGCATATCTCTCTGAAATTTCTCGGCGAACGGTTAAACATTTCCACATTTGAAACAGCGTGGGCAGTATCATATGAAACTTTCGGAAGGGTGAATTTTTCAATTTTGTCGGATACCGAAAATTTTGAAAACAGCGAGCCCACCGCAATCATATCTCCGAAACAAATTATTTTCAGACCGAAAACATCTATTATTTCTCCGAAACCGAGGACTTTTCTTCCGCCTACCCTGATATGATTTACAAAAGTTCCGTTTGAACTTGTGTCTTCAAGAACCGTGTTTGTTCCGTCAAATCTGAGGCTGCAATGGTGTTTTGAAATCAAATTCAAAAATGAACATTGCACGGTATTGTCAGCCTCACTACCAACCGTAACAAGCCCGTTTCCGATAAAATACTTTTCAAATGAGACAAGCACAGGTTCGGCATCAACGACAATGCAACGCAGAGAATCCTTTTCGGGAGTGATAATAGAAACAATATCTCCTCCGCCGAGGGATGTTTTTTCAAATTCAGTTTGATTTTTTACAATTTTATACTCGCCGTTTTCGTTTGTTATTGACCATTTATGAGCAATTACTTCAAGAGAAAGATAAAAACTTTTTTTCAGTTTAAATTCCTTGCTGTCAATGAAAATACGATAATCCGTATTATCTGCATTCGGGAGAACAATTTCTCTGCAAACCTGACTGCGGTAAATTATCAGTATCATAACAAACCTCCGTTGCTACATAGTCACCATATCATAATAAAACAGCGTAATTTTGAATACATTCGAGCCTATGCAGACACGATCACCCGACATAAGCTCACATGAACTTCCGCCTTCAAGCAAGTAATTTCCGAACAGACCTCTTTTAAGAACTGTTCCGTTAGATGAATTAAGGTCGCATATATACACTTTCATATTATCGGAAAAGATTTTGCAATGGTTCATAGAAACCGATGCTTCATTGATAAAAATATTATTTTTCTCGGAATCTCTGCCGATATTTACACCTTTTTCGGGATCAAATACAAACTGTGCCTTTTGTTTACGGTTCAAAGTTTTTATGTATATCATAATTTTCTGACCGTTAGGAGCGTCAGCTTTGTTATCTGAATTTATATCATTTGTAAGGCAGTAGTTAAGATATTCTTCCTTGATTATATTGCCTGCGGCGGTATAGTATTTGTCCCTCTCGCTTTTTTGAGAATTAAGCTTTACAATCACCACGGCAATCAAAATAAGCAGGGCAACTGTCAACACTATTACTAATACCATCATCAGTTTGTTGCTCCGTTAATATTTTTGATTTCACCGTTTTCAATGGTGAACACATCCCACCATTCATCACAATCGGACGGAACTGAAATTGTTATCGGTTCTGACGAACCGGAATACACCTTTACAACCGCACCCGACATGGCAAGCGAACCGCTTGAAGAAAATCTGTGAACCCTGTATTGGTATGTACCGTCAAGCTCGGAAAGTGTTATAGTTTCAGGACCGTATCCGTCCCTGTCATCAACATCAAGCTGTGCAATAGTTTTTGCTCCGGAGGTTGCAACAGGATTCATCCAATAAATGCTGACTTCGTCACCGTTTTTAGTTGTACCCTCAAGATGAGAATCAAGGTCGCTTGGTGTTGCACCCCATTCAAGTACAATTCTTATTTCACCCTCTGCAAGTGACGGAGAAATACTGAAATCTTTTTCCTGATCCGCTCCGCTTACATAAACATTGAAATATTCTTTTTTATAACCCGATGCCGAAACCTCAAATGTATAATCACCTGTTTCAAGTTCAACGCTGTAATTTCCGCTGTCAATTGACACCTCGGCGGCACCTTCACCGTCCTTTGAGTCCTTACCTTTTCTGACAACCACTTCTGCACTGCTTACAATATCTGCTGTTGTAACACTGATAACCTTACCGCTAACCTTGGATTTCCGAGCAACTGCTGCAACTGTTTCGGGATTTACGGTAATATAAGAAGTGTTAGCCGTTATTGTACCGTTCTTGTCCGTTTCTACAGACACCGTACATTTTTCACAGCTGAAAGTAATAATATTTTTCTTCAGCGTATTATCGTACTTTGCAACAGCATTTGTAATACCTGCCGATTTTTTCAACTCATCAATTTTCATTCCCTGTGGCGGAAGAGTAATGATATCCGAAATCTTATCCACCTTAATTTCTGTCGGGAATGAGTAAGAAAACGGTTTCATCGCTTTGTCGTCAACAGCCTTAGTCGAATCGTTGCTGTAAGAAAATTCTGCGCCGATACCGTTGTATCTTACCGTATAAACACCGTCGCTGAAATTATCCGACACAACGGTATAGCTTTTACTGTACTGCTCGTAATTATATTGTCCAAACATATTCAGCAAGGTAATATTTACGGGATTTGAATTATAATCCGTTTTTCCCGATGAAACAGTAGTGCCTTCCGCCGAACCGAGATAAACCGCAAGTGCGTTTTTAATCTGTTCGGATTTTGTTTTCTCGTAACCTTCGTTAAGAATTGCAACAGCCTTTTCCATATCATTTTTGTTTTCATAATAAATCATTGCAAGTTTAAGATAAGGTTCTTCCTGAGTTTCATCGGTTGCCTTTGCCATTTCGTAATATTTTATAGCGCCGTCATAATCTTTGTCTGCAAGATATTTCTCCGCCGTTTGAATTTGTTTCGTATAAACCTCGTAGCTTGACGGAATACATATAACGCATATTGCCACAATACAACAGGCAAGCAAAGCTATTGCAGGTATAATCAAAAGCATAGTTTTCTTGTTCATTCTCAAATTCCCCTCTGCCGTCAAATAATAATTGCAACAACACTCAACAGCAACAATGTCGCCACAAGGAGCATAAGTGCAGAAATTAACATAATCGGACTGTTATCATCAGTTTCCCGTCTGTACGCAGACGCATTTTCTGTTTTATAGTTTTCACAATTATAATAATCATCGTATGCATAAAATTCATCTGCATAATTATCACAGTTGTAATCATAATCGTATGTTTTAAATTTATATGCTTCTTCAATCGTCAAAGTTTTGGCACTTCCCGACATAAAGTCATATCCGCAATATGTGCATCTGCTTACATTATTCGGAACAATACACCTGCAATTAGGACATTTCATTCTGCTCGTCCTCCCATTCCTCATTAAACTTTTTTATTTTTTTCCAAAGAACAATCTGAGTTACTGCCAACAGAACTATGCCGGCAATAACAAGTGCTATGCTAAAAAACCAACAGCATACAAACACCCCTTTTACCACACACTTCCAAAAAATCGTCTGTACAAATTTTTAATTTCATTCAATCTGTTACCGTCAACATTTTGCTTAACGCTGTCGCTTGATTCCTTATACAAAGCTCTCGCTTTTTCGCAATACACTCTGCTTTGAGTATCATTTTGCTTATCGCTGACAATTGCCAGCTGCATATATACCCTGCAGTCATCGGGATAAGTTATTGCAAGGTCATCAAGCAAACCTCTTGCCCCCGACAAATCTCCCGAAAGGCTGTATGCCTGTGAATAATTTATTCCGTCCTCTGCGGAAAGATAATATCTGTCACGAATGGTTGAATAACATTCTTTTGCTTTTTGCAGACCGCTGTTTTCCATTCCCGAACCAAGCGAACCCATTCCGAGATATGCCTGTCCGAGTTTTCTCAAGACACTTAAATTCTCATCAATACTCCTTGCACTCTCATAGCTTGATACGGCGTCGCCGTATTGATTTTTGTCCGTATAAATATCGCCTTTGAGCAAAAATGCGGCAAATGCGTTATCGCCGTTCGATTCGGTGTTAAGACATTCATTTGCATAATTTAAAGAATTTTCCAAATTGCCGTTTCCATATTCAATTTCCGCCTGAAGTAATTTATTGACAGATGAATTCGGAAATTTTTCCTCTGCCATAGAAATAACGCTCTGAGCCTCTGAAAATCTTTTACCTTTTACAAGGGCAATTGCGTAATCTCTCAAGCAAACTTCGGCATTGTCATCGTCAGCAATTTCATATGCCGACTTATAATTTTCAACGGCATTGGCAAAATCGCCCTCGTCAAAATAACAGTCGCCCATATAACGGAGAATTTCAGCCGTTGTTTTATCGGTCATAACACTGCGATATTTTGAATTATTCAGCAAATCCGTTCCGAGCCGTTCAGCATTAACCGTGTCGCCTTTATCACAATATGAAACAAACAAATCATACTGCCCTGCAAGCTCGGTACCTGCAATTTCATAATTACCGAACACAAACATAAGCACGCCGGAAACTATCATAATTCCCGAAACAACCGAAGACAAAATCTGCAATAATATGTATCTCTTATAACGCTCATCCTGTTTTTTGATATTGTCAACAGCCGAAAGCATTTTTGCCGCAGATTTATAGCGTTTCTTTATGTCCCACTCCATAGCCTTGCTTATTATCGAAACAAACGGCTGAGAATACGGAAGTTCGTATTCTTCAAGAGGCGGAAGTGTTTCGTCCTCAATATCGGGAATACATCCTGTCATAAGATGATAATAAGCAGCACCAAGGCTGTAAATGTCTGTCCGTCCGTCAAGCGGAGCGTTGAATTCCGGAGTTCCGTTCAATATATTCATCACATTCATATACTGCTCGGGTGATGAATAATTTTTGCTGTAACCCTTTACAGCGTCATCGGCACTCAATGAAATGCCAAAGTCAATTAAGCAAATGTCGCCGTTATCCCTCACAATTATATTTGCGGGTTTAATGTCCGTATGGATAATCGGAGGATTATTGCAATGCAAATAGTCAAGCACCTCACAAAGCTGTCGGAGCCACTTGATTAACTGACTTTCCGTAAACACATAACCGTCATTGATAAAATGTTCAAGATCCTTGCCGTCAATATAATCAATAACCTGTCTCTTATACACATCTCCGAGCCCACGAGACAC
>ENA-UAPJ01000889-UAPJ01000889.1-human-gut-metagenome-genome-assembly--contig:-NODE-889-length-10641-cov-5.029567_pt1 | contig 10641 bp, 6 predicted proteins | sample MGYA00243479_ERZ654575 | MGnify/ENA primary metagenome ERZ654575 (study PRJEB26926, sample SAMN06164839) | human gut metagenome | biome: ENVO:00009003; feature: ENVO:2100002; material: ENVO:00002003... | reverse complement strand
TCTTCTTTCGTGCCACTATAGTGGTACGAAAGAAGATTTGCATACAAAGTTATTAATATTAAAGAGAAAAAGGTTAACCTTACGAGGTTTTTGCGTTAATTATTTATTTCCAGCCGCAATTCCTCTTGCATCACCTTGCTTTTCCCATCCTTTGTATATCGGTACGACAGCAGAAATACATTATAGGTATGACCGAAAGATTCCTCTACCTTGAATGTATTGGGGTATTTGGAGTCACCGTCTATCTGAGTTACCTCAATATCCTTGTACGGCTTTATCGTGACATGATTGTTTTCCTCCACTTGCAGTATGATAGCGGTTTTGTTGATGTGATCCACATTGCTTTCAAAAGACTCCGTTCCGGCTATCATGCGTACGCTGTTGTGGGTGAGTGGAAACATCTTCTTATTACCTGCGGTTGCCATCCCGTCTGCCAGACCGGTCATTGAATAGTAAACGTTTTCGCCCTGCGTTGCATAATCGTTCTTGATAAGTATCTGATATAGAATGGTGTTTTTGCTTTCATTAATCTCGACGCCGGAGATATCCGTAGCTTTTAATCCTACGAAGTAGGTAGAATCCGGCGACAGTCCTTCGGGACGTATCCTGATCATGGTTCTGCCTGTCCGTTCGCCTGCATTGATCTGAATCTTGTAATCTACGATCTCGTATTTGTCACTGGACAGGAATTTGGCATAGCAGGCTTCATCGACGTCGTAAAGAGACCGATTGTAGAATTCCAGTGAAGTCAGGTCTTCTTCCAGCCCGATCACCATGTCTTGTTTCGGGGCATGGGTACCTCCGGTGCAGGCTGCGATATATCCTGTCGCCTCTTCTCCGGTAGGGGACAAGGTGACTACTTCTTCAAACGTGTTATAGTAGTCACTGCTGATCAGGGCCACTACATTCTTGTACATTTCCTTTTCAAACAGCGCATCGTCATTGCATGACGAAAGCGCCATCATAAGTGCGAGTATCGTTATAAAATCTCGTTTCATCTTCTTTTTTGTTATTTAGATTAATAACCCGGATTTTGGTCGAGAGAAGGCAGTCTCCTCATTTCGTTGCGTGGTATGGGCACCCAGACAGACCTTTTGTCAACCACCCTCGTCAGGAATGAGGAAGAACTTGGGATGACACGCTGGTAGTAAGTCTCTTTGGTTGCGCCGTCGGGATTCATTCCACGGATAGGTTCCTGCTCTGTCTCTTCATAAATACCCCAGCGGCGGACATCATAGAAACGTCTGTTTTCCCATAAAAACTCTACCATACGTTCGCGTTCTATCTGTTTCTGTACTTCCGGCGTACTGTTGAGTTGATTGGCTGTCAGCCCCGGCAGTCCGGCTCTGTAGCGGACTTGATTGAATGCTTTTTTAATTTCCTCTTTATCTCTGCTCATGGTATAAGGCTGACCGTCCAGTTCTACGGTGTGGGGGCCGGTCAGGTTGTTGAGTGCCTCCGCATACGATAGCAGGATTTCCGCATAGCGGATGATGGGATAGGCTTTCTGGATATGGCGGGCTCCGGTGCCGGTCCAGGCATCCATCGGGTTATTGTACTTTTTGATTACGTATCCGGTGATGGGATAGTTGGGCGAAGTGGCTGTAACACCGCCACGACCGTCTTCATCCTGATAGTAGTACTTGGCTGTGTGGTTGTTGAGAGTCGAACTGGATAATGCCTGCCATACTGCCTCATTGAATCCTACAGACGCGTAGAACCGCATTTCACGATTGGCGTACATCTTATATACACCGGCGTTGAGGGGATAGCCGGAAAAGTTGCGCGGTTCGGAAGTGAAGCCTGTCTCCGAGTAATATCCGTCGGCGGCGGCTTCTTCTTTCGTACGGCCGTCGTCCATCAGATACGCGTCTACCACTTTCTGAGTGACGCAGAAACGTCCCCATCCACCCATCGAGGGAGGGAAAGAACCTTTGCTGATGGTTTCGTTGAGGTACGTCGTGTTTCTTCCCCAGATCAATTCCGGGTTGATGGAAGCTACGGCTTCGCCGGTAAAGATGTCCGAATAAGATTTGAAAGGGTCTATTCCGTTGGCTCCGTTCGGGTAGGCGTCATAGAAATTGGGGTCGGAAGTGACTCCGGCGGGAAGCTCCGGTGTGTTGTCGTCTTTTGCATACGTATAGAGCTTGTACGCTCCCATATCCATCACCCGTTTTGCGGCGGCGGCAGCTACTGCCCACCGGCTTTCGTCATATTGCTGGGAGACATAATGCACACCGTCGGTCTTGCGTTTCCAGTTGCCGAAATAGGAGCTGGCAACAGGCCCCCCGTTGAATAGCGGGCTGGCGTGTATCAGTCGCAGGCGGGCTACCAAGCCGAGTGCGGCTCCTTTGGTGGGGCGTCCGAAGTCCAGCGTAGAAACATCCTGAGGCGAGGGCAGCAGCCGTGCCGCTTTTTCGAACTCCTCACAAGTATAGTTCATTGTTTCGTCATAGGTGGCCCTGGGGCGGTCGTAGTATTCGATAGGTTCGTTGGTATTCACTACTTCGTCTCCCAGCAAGATTGCCGGACCGTAATCGACCAAAAGATTGTAGTAGGCGAAGGCACGGATAAAGCGTGTGTATCCTTCCAGTCTGAGCCGTTCCGAGTTTGTCAGGTCTTTCGGGCGGTCGAGGTTTTGCAGGATGCTGTTGCACTTACGGATGATTTTGTAATACTTGCCCCATTGGTTCAGGTTGGGGGAGCCGTCTCCGAGGAAATCCTGTGTGATCTTTCCGTTGGCGAAATCCATGCCGTGATAGATATTGGCCGTTCCGCTTCCGGTCAGTCCGTTAAATCCTTCGTCGGTCGCCATCGGTCCCGGTGTGTACCCGTTACGGATGGTCTGTGCCTCATCCGGGAACATGGCTGCCGCTCCCCACATATACGCTTCCATATATCGGGCATTGGTGAAAACCGAGTCGATGTTGAATTCATCATCAAAGTAATTGTCTATGTTTAAGAAGTTGCTGCAGGATGTAGCCAACATGACTGCCTGAACCAAGAAGAACGTTCTTGCTGTTTTTTTTATTAGGGATGTTTTCATTTTATCGTTTATCGGGTGATGTATTTATTAGAGATTGACATATAATTGCAGGGAATAGGTGGAAGGGATGGGATATACACGGCCGTTCCAGCGTGCCTGCTCCGGATCGAAGAGTTTCACTTTATCCCATACATAGAGGTTGTTACCTACGAATTGGATATCCAGTGAAGAAACACCTATGCGTCTCAGAAATGCTGTTGCAAGATGGTAATTCAGGGTGATTTCCTGTAAGCGTATGTAGCGTGAATCGCCCTGCCAAAAGGTGGACAACTGGCTGTTGTTGCTGTTATTTCCATATTGCAGGCGCGGGAAACGTGCGTCCTTGTTTTCGGCAAGGGATGGGTCGATCCCGTGTGCGATGGCATAATCCTTGGGAATCCATCGGTTGGCCGGATTGGCTGCCAGGGTGAGTACATTTCCGGTATTACCTTCGAAGAAAGGCATATATCCCATTCCGTTGAGACGGGTTTCGTCGTTCACCGTCGTTTTTTGACCTACATAGAAAAAAGAGGTCTTGCCGGTTCCCTTGAACAATACACCCAAAGTCAGATTCTTGTAGCGGATTTCTGCCCCCAGGCCGTACATCAGCAGCGGATAAGTGCTGTGTGTCAACGGCACCATGTCCAGCTTGTCCACCATACCGTCTCCATTGATATCCTTATATTTGATGTCACCGGGCATTACCTCCCCGAAAGTCTGCTTGGGACTGTATTTGATGTCATCTTCGTCTTTAAACAGTCCGACTGCCTGATATCCGCGGATGGAATTGTACGGGAAATTATTGTATTCCAGATAGGGATACTCCAGATAAGCCTGCTCCCAGTTCTGTACTTTATTTTTGGAGTACGTGAAATTGCCCCGTAAGGTGAAGCCGAAATCGGGAGTGAAATCCTGCGTGAAGCTGATGTTTCCGTCGGCACCGTAACTTTTCATTTTACCCACATTCGCGTATGGATTGGAGACCACTCCTACGAACTCGGGCACCTGTACGCGTTGCTGGAAAATACCGTTACGCTGATCATGGAAAATATCGACAACGAAATCGATCTTGTTATTAAACAACTTTCCTTCAATACCCACATTGGACTTGATGGCCTTTTCCCACGCCAGGTTATCGGCTCCGATACGTGTCTCGCCAATAATCTCGATGTCGGGAACACCCCAAGCTGATCCGGTGCCTTCGTTCACTTTTGTAAGGTAGGGGAAGCGGACGTCGGTAATCCGGTCGTTACCTACCGAACCATACGAAGCCCTTATTTTAAGATAGTCGAGCCAGGGGAGCGCCTCTTGTATAAACTTGTAGCCGGTAGGTACCCAGCCCAATGCGACGGACGGGAAGAAACCGTATTGTCTGCCGGGCTGGAAGTTTTCGGAACCGGTATATCCGAAGTTGACGTCCAGCAGGTAAGTATCCTTGTAGCCATAAGTAAACCGGCTGGATACTCCCTGATAGCGCAAGGGAATGGCCGATAAGTTGCTTGTAGCGTCGTCCGTGTCTTTAGAATCGCTGATGTAATAATAGACCAGTGCGGATGTTCGGTGATCTGTACCGAAAAGCCGGTCATAATTGAGCGTAGCCTCAAAGTGGTATTTGCGGTACTGGCGGGTGGACTTGCTGTACGAGGCTTTTTTCTCCTGTACGGTCTCCTGCATGATGAGCGATCCGTCGCTTGCTCTGCCCAGCGCATTGTAGAGGGCCGGCTGCACGCTTCTCCGTTCATTGAAGTAGCTGTGGATATCGTATGCTCCCTGTACACGTAGTTTAAGCCCGTTGATCAATTCGGAAAAGTCCTGATTGATTGCCAAAGTTGATTTGCCCTTGTACACTTCGTTGGCAGCCTTTCCCGTATGGTTGATCATGACATAAGGCGATGACAGCTCTCCGGCACCGCGTCCGGGCAGCATACCATTGGAGTATTGGGTGGGGATGGACAATGGAGTAAGCCGCGACTGTGCTCCCCATATATATTCGGTATTGGCTACGCCGGGCTGATTCAACTGGGAAAGGAATCCGTCCGAACCCAAATAAACTTTCGTTGATTTGGTCAGGTTCACGTCTAGATTGATACGGTAATTATAGGTGTTGTAGCTGACGTTCGAACTGTATATACTGTTCTTGTCTACCTTATAGGCCGCACTTTCGTTTTTACCGCCCAGGCTCAGGAAATAACGTGCCACATCGCTGCCGCCACGTCCGCTTACATAATAAGTGTGCCGCCAGAATGTTTTGTTGAGTATCTCATCCTGCCAGTTTACGTTGGGATAGAGATCAGGGTCGAGACCGTCGCGTATAATTCCCATTTCCGTATCGTCATACAAAGGTGTTTCGTTCCGTACTGCTCTGGCTTCGTTTGCTAACTGCGCATACTCATAAGCTCCCAGATATTTCGGCAGACGGTTGAGGACGGACAGCGTGGTGTTGAAACGTCCGGTAATCTGAATTTTGCCCGAAAGCCCTTTCTTGGTGTTGACCAATACGACTCCGTTGGCTCCCCTTACTCCGTACACGGCAGTTGCCGACGCATCTTTCAGGATGGAGAAACTTTCGACATCGGCAGGGTCGATGGTGTTGAGGTCGCCTTCCAGACCGTCAATCAGTACAAGGGCACTGCTGTTGGCTCCGAACGTACCGATACCACGTACCCAGAAATCGGCGATATTCTGACCGGGCTCGCCACTGCTCTGCAAGGAAATGACACCGGCTGCCCTGCCTCCCAGCAAGTTACTGATGGAAGGGGAGGGGGACTGGATATCTTTAGTGCTGACCGTCGTAATGGCACCTACCGAACCGATTTTCCGCTGAACGTTTCCCAGTGCGACGACAACCACTTCATCAAGGGAATTGTTGTCTTCAAGTAGTGTGACCGTTAAGTCGGTTTTGGGCTCGATGGCCACGTGCTCCGATGGTTTGAAGCCGATAAAAGAAAATATCATTTTGTCTCCATAAACCACTTTCAGCTTGAAATTACCGTCATTGTCGGTTGTGGTACCTTTGGAGGGCTTGTCTTTGATGTATACCGATACGCCGGGCATGGATAGCTTGTCCTTATCCACGACAGTTCCTGAAACGGTAAATTCCTGAACTTGCTGCGCAAAGGTTGTTGCCGAAAGCAATAAGCAGAACGACATTAAGTATAAAATCTGTTTGATTTTCATTGTGAGTTTACTTTGTTATTCGATAACCAATTTGCGAATGCGTGCATTACCCCAGTCTGCAATGTAAATGTCTCCCTGTTCATTGACAGCCACTCCCCAGGGATTCTTGAATAAGGACTCTACCGGTCCTCCGTCCTTGTATCCGGCGACGCCGGGCTGTCCGGCAACTGTCGTGACGATATTGTCGGCAGATATCATGCGGATGCAATGGTTGCCATAGTCGGCAACGAACATATTGCCGTCGTTGTCAAACTTGATATCCTTGGGATAATTGAAGAGGGCATCTTCAATCGGACCGTCGCGGAAAGCGCTGCCGCCGGGAGCATTGAGACGCTTAAATCCGCCTGTTCCATCCGGATCGCGGAGGTCGAGCACCGAAATCCCTTGTCTGTATGCGGTAGGGGCGTTGGAGTGAAGCGTTATATACAAAAGCCAGGGCTTCGCTGGATTAATCGCCTGTCCGTATTGTGATCCGCTGGGACCTTGATGGATAATGTGTCCTTCGAATGTGTCGGGGTCTATTTTAGCGATCTTTCCATCACGGTATCGTGTATATAGATAGCCGTCATAAGGGCAGAAGGTGACGAAATTCTTGTATCTGTCGGCATCTACGATTGAGTTCAGATCCGCCTGTGAGTATTTTATGTTACGCTGGCGGGGATACCAGGCTTCACGCGGGTCGAAGGTAAACGTCACTTCTTTGACCGATTCGTGCGCGGCGGTCAGCATTCCGGTGGCACGGTCCACCGTTAAGCCGTTGGCATATAAGATACGGTTGGCAGCATCTGCTTCAATGAGAGGAGTCACAATGTTCTGCTGTTCGTTTATCCGGGCGATTCCAAATGTACCGCCGTCACGCCATGACATGAAAAGATTGCCTTCGGCATCCAGATCAAGATATTTGCCATACACCTGAGCGGTGGAGAGTGTTCCGGCAAGGAAGCTCGTTTCACCGTTTCCGGTGACCGTGCTGACCAATGCCTGTGTATGATAAGCATATGTTTCTTCGTAAGCGACGGAATCGGTGTCGACCACTACGGAGATACGGGGATTATCGCCCGGAAGGCGCGGTACAATGGCATAAATACGGCTTCCGCTTGATGAAACGACGGAGGCTCTGGCATTGTTGAAATATACTTTGATTTTACTCACATCGGTGCCGAAGTTTTTTCCGTCCAGAAGAATTTTGTCACGTGCTCCGCCTTCTTTGGGATAGAAGGAGGTCAGTACAATCGGTTGATCGGATTGGTGTTTTTTTTCGGTGGGCTCACTGTAGCTTTCGCAACTTGATAAATAGAAGAAAGCTACCAGCGAGCAGGCTAGGGATAAGTAACGATTCATAAAGTAATAATTTAAAATTAAATGATTATCCGCATGTAGTCCGTCGGATATCTTGATATTACACGCTTTGATGGCTGGAACTTTATAGTTTGATGGTGTAATCCAAACCTTTATCGGGGGCTACGATGAAGTTGGTAACTTCAAAATTGCAGTCGCCTCTTTTGATACCGTTTTCCAACTTCACAGAGATTGTATGCTGCGTATGTGGTTTCAATGTCATTTCGCGGAAATAGACCAAAGAAGGATCATGTGCGGTCTTTTTCAGTTTCAGTACCAGATCGGTAGCGTTCATGACAGAAAATGTCACTTCTTTTTCGGTGCGTTTCACTTCTTTTATGTCTACGCATTTTTCAAAGAAGGGACGGAGGATTTCTTCACGCCCGATCACCAGTTCGCGGTAATAAACGGCAGTGCGGCGATTGTCGAGTGCTTCACGGATACCTTCCGGAGAACGTTCTTTGGCAAAGACAAACGTCATCGTGCGGTGTTCGCCTTTTGAAAAATCATAGTCTGTCTGGATAGGCTGGTGGATATCGGAAGTTCCTATCATGGTCAGATTCTTGTCCAGACACCATTGAATGGCTTCGGGCATGAAAAGACCACCATTGGCTACTTCAATGCCGTGCATGCAGCCGTCATTGTAGAGTTGTGTATGCTCAGGCCACCACAGGGTGGAGTCCGGCTGCTGGCGTGCCCAGCCCGGATGATTCCAGAAGATAAAGGCTCCTTGTTTTTTTGCCTCATTGAAAGCGTCTTTATATGCCTTTTGTTCCAATGGATTGGAGTCGTTCAGGAAGATTGCATTAAAATGTCCCGGAGGCATGGAACGGGTGATTTCACTGCCTCTGATTAGAAGTATTCCTAACTTCTTCGCCTGCTTCTGAGACAGTTCATAAGAGCGGTTATGATCTGCTATGATGTCTTTTTTGTGCGGGCGGTACTCTATATGTTCTGTCAGAGAAATGGCATCCAGTCCTTCTCGATATGCTTCGTCTACACGTACGGTAGGCCATACCAGACCATCCGAAAAAACACTGTGCATGTGAAAGTCACATTTTAAAGTAGTGTACCCGTTCAGATTGGGAACTTGAATCTCATTGCGGCGTTGCGCTTGTGCGCTCATTAAACACATTGCTGCCAGTGCAACTCCCATCAATACTTTTTTAATTTTCATTTTTTTTGCTTTAAATTAGAGATTTGGTTTTCTTTTGGAATGCCTCTGTCCAGTCATTGGAAAATGGTACTAAACATAGGCCCCTGTGTATTTTGGCGCAAATGTATATGCAAAAAAAAGACCTGCAATAGGCGCAGTAAAAGCTTAACGGGAACTTCACGGAAAAGAAATGTAATCGTTAACGTCTGTAAAAAATGTAACGCCTTTGTAAAGTATGAGTGTCCTTGTAAACGGACATGAGTTGTTTTGTCTGTGTGGAAATAAAAAAGAAATGGATAGCCAATTTATGCGTTACAGCATAAAATTGACTATCCATTTCTTTGATTGAGTTCCTCTTTATTTAAGAGGCTTTCTTCTCTTTTACATCACTGCTGGCTTCTACCACATTCACTACATAGTCGCCTAGTTTCTCACATTCGGCGATAATATCCATGTAATAGACTCCCATCTGATAATCATATTCCTTGTTGTTGACATCCAGAATATTCTGATTTTTCAGTTGGTTACGGTAGTTATTGATTTCGTTTTCGATGTTGAAAGACTTGTTGATATCAATGCTTTGGTGTTCCGGTTTCTCTACCACCACAATCATTTGTGCGAGGGCATCATCGGTCAGCTTCATCATGAAGTGGATGTGCTCGTATTGCTTTTCGGTAAAGTCCTGATTCGTCTGGCGTTTCCGGTTGATGGTGCGTGCCAGGTTGTAACAGCTGTCGCCGATACTTTCGATTTCCGTCACTTCGCGCAGCATGGCACGTATCTGCAACTTACTTTCAGAACTCAGACGCCCTTCGGATACCTGATTCAGATAATTGGCTATTTCAAGTTCCATGTTGTCGCTGATGTTCTCGTACTTTTCTACGCGGCTGAACAGCTTGTTAAAGTCATCGTCCTTTTCGGTATGCATCAGGTCCTGCACCATTCCGAACATACGGTGGGTACGTTCTGCAAACAGGTGGATTTCTTTGCGTGCCTGCAGGATAGAAAGCTCCGCAGTAGAAAGCATACCGCCGGTGATAAACCGCAGGCGGGGTTCTTCGTCTTCCTCCTTCGGCCGGATTAGTGCGCATACCGTGCGTTCGATCAGTTTCACTCCCCATATCAGGATACATACGTTACAGATATTAAAGATAGAGTGGAAAGCGGACAGCTTATAAGAAATGGCTACTTCCGGATTATTGCTCTGGAAGAAGGTGTCCACTACCCAGTTGACCAGCTCCATGAAAGGGTGGAAGATGATCAATACCCAGATCACACCGAACACATTAAAAACAAAATGGGCCAATGCTGCCCGCTTAGCCTGTGTGTTGGCTGTTAATGCGGCAAGATTGGCCGTGATGGTAGTTCCGATGTTTTCGCCCAGTACGAGCGCTGCTCCCAGTTCCAGACTGATCCAGCCGTTGGCGCACATAATTAATGTGATTGCCATCGTGGCGGCTGAGGCCTGTACGATCATAGTCAGTATGGTACCGATGAATAAGAACAGGAGAATGGAGAAGAATCCCATATCCGTGTAGTTCTGTACGAAGGCGAGCATTTCCGGATTGGCGTTCAGGTCGGGAGCATTTGCTTTCAGGTAAGAAAGTCCCATGAAAAGGAAGGAAAAACCGAAAATGAATTCACCGATGGACTTGCGGTTGCTCTTGCCGGAGAAGATGAGCGGAAGGGCGATGGCCAGAAGTGGAAGAGCGAAAGCGGCCATATCAACCTTAAATCCGAAAATTGAAATAATCCATGCCGTAACCGTCGTACCGATATTGGCACCCATGATGACACTGATGGACTCGGCCAGTGTAAGCAAACCGGCGTTGACGAAACTGACGACCATTACTGTTGTCGCCGAGGAGGACTGGATAAGGGCTGTGATTAACACTCCTGTTACTGTCTCTTATACACATCTGACGCTGCCGACGACTTAATAGGT
>ENA-UAPJ01000885-UAPJ01000885.1-human-gut-metagenome-genome-assembly--contig:-NODE-885-length-10678-cov-13.811823_pt1 | contig 10678 bp, 8 predicted proteins | sample MGYA00243479_ERZ654575 | MGnify/ENA primary metagenome ERZ654575 (study PRJEB26926, sample SAMN06164839) | human gut metagenome | biome: ENVO:00009003; feature: ENVO:2100002; material: ENVO:00002003... | reverse complement strand
GTCCTTCATCCGTTCTCCATTGATTACTACATTTTCAAACGTCACGTTTTGCACGGTTCGTTCTTTGTCCAGTCCTTGCATCAACGATGGATTCTCTCCTACTCCTGTGTACGTAATGTTCCTGAAAGTAATGCCGTCAATGCCGCTTCCCGGCTGTTTATCATATTTCCCGTTGAAGCGTACTTTGACATAGAAAAGCCGTCCTTCCTGAATATTCTCTACCCGGATATCTTCAAAAAGAACATTACGGACCTGGTTCTTGTCACCGCAATCCACTGTCATGCAACCTTGATAAATCGGGTCATCCTCGTCATGTTCCAGAATGTCGATGTGGCGGAAAGTCAAATTTTCTATTACTTCTCCCGTAGGTGAATCGGGGTCGCCATGGCCGCCTACATTGATGGGATGTGCCACATCTGCCCAAAGAATGGAGTTCTGCACAGTGATGTCGGACGAACCTCCCCACCAGTTCCAGCGGTGATTGTACAGAGCGATGCAGTCGTCCGAATTGCGCATGAAGACATTGTCAATCATCACACTGCGGCAGCACATCATGTCAATGCCGTCACTCCAACCCTTGCAACTGAATGATTTCAGGTTTTTGATGGTGATTCCCGTTGAACCGCCTCCGAATACGGTATAATGATCAGGGTTCACTACGGTAATTCCATCTATCAGCACATTCTTTGAGTCAGTCACTTCAATGCCCCGTATCGGATGGTCCAAGATGCCTCGTCCGATAATCCGGACATTTTCCGCTTTGTCTACCAGAAGTTTCGCTTTGACTACCGCTCCCGGTGCCAGATACACGGTGGTATTACCGGGAATACGGATTTGATTATTAGGTAAGTCTTTAGGACGGTGGACTCCCGGACCGAAGTACATGATGCCTTTTGTCTCTTTATCATATTTTTCTGTTTCCAAAGGATTGGCAAAGAGATGCAGATTGTGCAACCGGTCGCCATCAAATTCAATAGAGAGATACTGTGGCTTTTCCAAAGTGAAAAGAATGGCGTTTTGTATCTGCTTGTATTCAATACCTTTACTCAAAGGGCGTATGGTCACTTCGCGCACGCTGCCATTGTTCTTCTTCACCATTACCTCTACAGCACTTCCCATATCAAATTGCACCATGGAAGCATTCTGCACGTTGTCCATATCTACCTGTACGTTGTATTCAAACAAGTCTTTCCACTCACCGCCGGGGATGCGTACACGTACCGTGTAGTCGTCATTATGGGGCATGCCCGGATTTAAACTTTCAGGATATGTCACTAACTGTGCCTGTACTCCTGCGGTAAAGGCCAACAATAACATCACTACTAATTTGCAAATCTGTTTCATAAGTTCCATCGTTTTCTACACAAAATATACGATTGAAAGCCGAAAAGCACTTAATTTGCACAAATTTCATTAGCCCTACTAAGTGAACATCCCGTAGAAAACGTATTTCTACTTAAAACAACAATAATGCTATTACCAATGAAACTAAGAAAACTAATCCTTATCTCCGGCTTATTGCTCGGATTCGCTCAGACTATCGGCGCGCAAAACCAGTTAATCACCTATCCCGCTCCTCAGGAGGCGGAATTGAAGGACGACTTCACCGTCAAGGTGCGCCAACCGGGTGGAAAGTGGCAAACGATAGCCACCTATCCCGTCAAAGTGGACGAAGTAAAAGAGGCCCGGCACCATGTAAAGCTGGCCTCCATGAGCTATTTCGACTTCGATGGTGAAGTGGAAGTGTCGGTCACCGCCCATAAGGAAGAGATAGAAACAGCCCGCATACGTCCTCTTTCCTACGGCATCACTCCGCAGGTCAGCCGCAACACGCTTACTTTCAAGCTGAACTCTCCCCACAACTTGTCGATAGAAGTGAACGGCGACATCTTCCACAACCTGCACCTCTTCGCCAATCCGATAGACCGGAACAATCCTCTGAAACCGGGTATGAACCCGAAGAAATTAAAAAAGAACCGCAACTTGATTTATTTCAGTCCGGGCATACACCAATTACCGGGCGACACGCTGGATGTACCTTCAGGCAAAACCGTATACATTTCCGGAGGAGCCATCGTCAGAGGGTGCATACGAGCAAAGAATGCTGAAAATGTAACTATCTTCGGCCGGGGAGAAGTACATCCCGAAGGACGTGGAGCAGGAGTCAGCATCATCAACTCCAAAAACATCCGGGTAGAAGGCTTGATTACCACCCAATGCCCCACCGGTGGCTCAGACAGCGTGACGATACGCAACGTAAAGGCCATCAGCTCCTATGGATGGGGCGACGGGATGAACGTGTTTGCCAGCAACAATGTACTGTTCGATGGCGTATTTTGCAGAAACTCGGACGACTGTACCACTGTTTATGCCACCTGTATGGGCTTCAAAGGCGGATGCAAGAACATCACCATGCAGAATTCCACCCTCTGGGCGGACGTGGCCCATCCCATCTTCATCGGACTGCACGGCGATGCCGAAGGTCAAGAAGTAATGGAGAACCTGAACTATATCAATATCGACATCCTCGACCATAAAGAAAAGCAGATAGACTATCAAGGCTGTATGGCCATCAACGTAGGAGACAACAACCTGGTCCGCAACGTGCGTTTCGAGAATATCCGCATAGAAGATTTCCGTCAAGGCCAACTTGTCAACCTACGCATCTTCTTTAACAAGAAATATTGTGCGGCTCCGGGCAGAGGGATTGAGAACGTGCTCTTCAAGGACATCACCTACAACGGAGAGAACGCCGAACTGTCCATCATTGCCGGCTACAACGAAGAACGGAAAGTGAAGAACATCCGCTTCGAGAATCTCAGAATCAACGGAGAAGCTATTTACGACGACATGCCGGGCAAACCGAAATGGTACAAGATGGGAGACATGGCACGCTTCTTCATCGGCGAACATGTGGAAGGGGTGACATTTACCAAATGATGTGCTTGTTGAGTGCAGGAAGCAAGGACTCCGTGAAACCATAACGCACTTCGCCGTTGGGATAGGCCAGCCGGTAAAGACGGAAAGCAGGGTCATACCCCTTTATTGTCAGGTAGCCACTCTGATAAAGTACCGGAATAGGGTCGACAATGTGGTCGGTAGGCGCATCGAACTGTTCATCGGTAGCCGTAAGTCCGTCCAGGCTCTGCACATCGAAATCCGTGCGTTGCAATATATCAATCAGAAAGGTAGGAGTGCCCGTAGAGAACCAGAAGTTCTTGTACTCCTTTGCATCGAAAGCGTTGAACAAGCTGAACGGATTATAGATGTCGGCACAATTCTTACTGAAATGATAGCCGTCGTACTGCCGTTTCAAGTGAGCGCAAGCTTCCTCATAAGTCCCATTGTTTGCCTTGGCCATTCGCTCGATGTCCGGTTTCAAGTCTGTGAGCAATTCTTGCTCGGTGATGCCGCAGAGTGCACTGAAATCATCGTGCATGCTGATGTTCTTCAGATTATTCAGTTCGCTGAAGATGCTCAGTTGGCTGAACTTGCTGATGCCGGTGATGAAGAGAAAGCGAAGATACTGCCCCAACCTCTTGAGGGGGGCTGAAGAACTTCCGCATCTCGTTGCGGAGCTGTTGCTGCAAGGCGGTGTCGGAATTGCTGTCCAACAAGGGGGCATCGTACTCGTCAATCAGCACGACAACCTGCTTGCCGATCTGCTCGGAAGCTCTCAGAATGATGCCTTGCAGACGCTCGGAAGCGGTCTTTTCCGCTTCATCCTTTCCATAAATCTTTTCCCACCGGTGCAGGAAGAGATTAAGCTGCCCCGTAAGGTCGGTCAGTTCCATGTATTTTGTTAGGCTGAAATCGATGTGCAACACCAGATAGCTTTCCCAATCCTTCTCCCAGCGCTCCATAGCCAACCCTCCGAAAAGGTCTTTCTTTCCTTGGAAGTAGGCTTCGAGCGTAGACACGAGAGGCTCTTGCCGAAACGGCGGGGACGGCTGAGGAAATAGACCCGGTCGGTATGTGTCAGTCTATAAACCAGTTCCGTCTTGTCTACATACACACAGTCGTTGTTGCGCAACTGTTCAAAGTTCTGTATTCCTATCGGGTATCTTCTGTAATCTTCTAACATGGCTATGGAGAAAATCAATGGTTATAAAGACAAAGGTAGGAATTTTACTTATTATATTCACAAACATCTCCCATGTTTCTCATGGCTTTTTCATTTAAGGGAGTTATCGGAAGTTAGAAGGAGTTATCACCCTGCAAGCTTAGGAGTTAAAAGCCGATAGTTCTGTTGATGTATAGCTATACTATCGGCTTCTAACACCCTTTAACTCCCTTAAATGAAAGAGCCGTATATGTTTCTTCTGTTCACTCCTTATATTTAGCAAAGGCTCACTATAGTGAGCCTTTGCTAAAAAAGTACCTGATCGTCCATCATTCCTTTAGCCGCTCCGTATTCTTCAATGCAGAATGCCACGAAGAGGGCTATGTCTCTATCTTTCTTGCTCATTGTAATTCTCCTTTCTACGGCTCTGCCACACATGTTTGCCCTATTAACACATCATTTATCAAAACGACATTAGAATATTTCCTGACTTTGACAATGGGACATGAAGGGGACGCAGTAGCAAGTCATCCACCTTTATTTACAGTACGAAGCCGTAAAAGTGCTTCTATATAATAATAATCTGCATACATAATCGAAGCATCAATCTCACGCCCGCGAGGCATATGGCCTACAGAATGAAGTAAAAAAGCTGTATTAACCGTACCCGACTGATAAGCCGATGAGGAGAGATTCTCCAGCATAGCTATAGCTACATCAAGATAATGGCGTGATTTTATCTCATCATTTACATAGCCCGAAAGTTCAATCAACGCCGAAGCCGTAACAGCAGCAGCAGATGCGTCTTTAGGAGGGAGCAATGGTGACATTGGCGCATCAAAATCCCAATATGGTACCATATCTTCAGGCAAACGACGAAGATAAGCATCAGCCGATTGGCAAGCTACTTCAAGAAAACGTACATCACGAGTTTCACGGTAAACCATCGTATAACCATAGATGGCCCAGGCCTGACCACGAGCCCACATTGTACTATCAGCCAATCCTTGATGAGTGACACCTTTAATAAAATGGCCATCCAGTGTATCGTAAACCGCAACATGGTAGCACGAATGGTCTGCACGGAAATGATATTTCATAGTTGTTTCTGCATGTTTTACGGCTACATCATACAACCATTTGTTGCCACCGTTCTTAGCCGACCAAAAAAGCAATTCAAGATTCATCATATTATCAATAATGGTGTTATGAGGCCAATTCATCTTTTTGACCATACCCGGCCAAGATAATATGGTACCCACTTTGGGATTATAGAGTTCGGCCAACGAATCTGCCGCATGATGAAGTGCTTGAGCGTACATAGTATCGCCTGTAAGACGATAAGCATTACCCACACTTGGCATCATAATAAATCCCGAATCATGCGAACGAGCCTTACGATAAGCTTCCGGCAACAGAATACGAGTAACATTTTTAGCTGCACAACCATACCGTATCCTGAGTCGCTTCGTAAAGATACCATAATGTACCCGGCCAAAAGCCACATGTCCAAGAACCTACATGAGCATACTGCCATTTTTTCTGTCCTTTATCAATCGTATTGGGAATCGAATCTACATCAGAAAGCGTTTCAAGAGTTTTTATAGCCTGACGGCTACAGTAAGCAATAGCAGAATCCACATTAAAATCAGTGGTACGATGGGTATGGGAAGAACACCCAAATGCGGCAAGCAGTAATCCTGCAAATAACGCATTCCTCAATCTAAAATGTTTTTGCATAATTAGTAAGTAACAAGTTTATTAATGATATATTTATAAGCATATAAAAAATTACGAACCAAAAAGTAGAAATACTCAACCGCCCCGACAAATTAACTATCCGGTTTAGGTAACAGTCCTGCTTGATACGTATATTATAAAAACATCAACCAATTTGTTTTATATGAATAGATACCTAACGACCGTCCTTGTATCCATGATTTGCAGCCAGCAATTGTGGAGTAACTCGATACTCGATTACGAGAAGGACAAGTCAACCGTCAAAAACATCTATCACAAAGGATGGATTGACTTTAACAAAAATGGCGTGAAGGACATCTACGAAGACAGTTGCGCCCCACTTGAAGTAAGGGTGCAAAACCTGCTCTCGCAAATGACTCTCGAAGAAAAAAGTTGCCAGATGGCTACACTGTATGGTTCAGGCCGCGTACTCAATGACGCCCTTCCAAGTGATAACTGGAAAAACGAAGTATGGAAAGATGGCATCGGGAATATTGATGAAGAGCACAATGGGCTTGGCAGCTTCAAGTCTGCATACTCTTTCCCCTATGCACACCACGTAAAGACGAAGCACGCCATTCAACGCTGGTTCGTAGAAAATACACGGCTGGGAATCCCGGTAGATTTCACCAACGAAGGCATCCGGGGGCTATGCCATGACCGGGCGACCTACTTTCCTGCCCAATGCGGACAAGGAGCTACATGGAACAAAGAACTAATAGCCCAAATAGGCGAAGCTGAAGCCCGTGAAGCCTCCGTACTGGGATATACCAACATATACTCCCCCATCCTCGACATCGCACAAGATCCCCGATGGGGACGATGCGTAGAAACCTATGGCGAAGATCCCTATCATGCAGGACAAATGGGAAAGCAAATGATTCTGAGCCTACAAAAGAACAAGCTGGTCTCTACCCCAAAACATTTTGCCGTCTATAGCATACCGGTAGGTGGACGTGACGGAAAAACACGTACCGACCCCCACGTAGCTCCCCGAGAAATGCGCACACTCTATCTCGATCCTTTTAGAGTGGCCTTCCACGAAGCCGGTGCGCTGGGAGTAATGAGTTCGTACAACGACTATGACGGCGAACCCATCACAGGCAGTTATCATTTCCTCACCGAAATTCTTCGACAAGAATGGGGATTCAAAGGCTATGTGGTTTCCGACAGTGAAGCCGTAGAATTTATCTCCACCAAACATCAAGTGGCCAACGGATATGAAGATGCCGTAGCGCAAGCCGTTAATGCCGGACTCAACATCCGTACCCATTTCACACCACCTGCCGACTTCATCCTTCCGCTGCGCAGTGCCGTAAAGAAAGGAAAAATCTCCCAAGAAACACTCAACCAACGTGTTGCCGAGATTCTACGCGTGAAGTTCTGGCTCGGACTTTTCGACAACCCTTATCGTGGCGACGAAAAGAGAGCCGGACAAATAGTACACAGTCCCGAACATCAACAACTTGCGCTGGAAGCCGCACGCCAATCGTTAGTACTCCTCAAAAACGAACACCAGACACTTCCACTTTCCAAGTCGATACGCTCAGTAGCCGTCATCGGTCCAAATGCCGACGAGCGACAACAGCTAATCTGCCGATATGGCCCAGCCAACGCACACATTACCACCATTTACGAAGGTATCAAAAAGATGCTTCCCCAAGCAGACGTTGTTTATAAGAAAGGATGCGACATCATCGACCCCCACTTCCCCGAAAGCGAAGTCCTTGAATTTCCCAAGGCTGCCCAAGAAGCGCAAATGATGGAAGAAGCCATAGAGGCGGCAAAGGGAGCGGAAGTTACCGTAATGGTATTAGGAGGAAACGAACTTACCGTAAGAGAAGACAGGTCACGCACTTCATTGGACTTGCCCGGCAGACAGGAAGAATTACTCAAAAAAATCTGCCAATTAGGCAAACCAGTGGTATTGGTAATGATTGACGGACGCGCCTCATCCATCAACTTCGCCGCTACCCATGTTCCTGCCATCATCCATGCCTGGTTTCCTGGTGAATTCGGAGGACAAGCCATAGCCGAGGCACTGTTTGGTGACTACAACCCCGGAGGACGCCTCGCCGTGACCTTCCCTAAATCCGTTGGGCAGATACCCTTTGCTTTTCCTTTCAAGCCCGGTTCTGATGAAAGCTCCGAGACTTCTGTCTATGGTGCGCTCTACCCCTTCGGTCATGGACTAAGCTATACGACTTTCCAATATAGTGACCTTGTAATATCTCCATCCAAACAAGGAGTACAAGGCAACATCTCCATCAGTTGCACCATCAAGAACATCGGTCAGCGCGAAGGAGATGAAGTGGTACAGCTTTACTTGCGCGATGAAGTCAGCAGCGTAACCACCTATACACAAGTGCTGAGAGGATTCGAGCGCATCACTCTAAAACCGGAAGCATCGCATACCGTACATTTCGAACTCACACCACAAGAGCTGGGGATATGGGACAAACAAATGAATTTCACCGTTGAGCCGGGCATGTTCAAAGTCATGATTGGTTCTTCATCAAAAGACATCCGCTTGAAAGGAGAATTTGAGATTGCACAATAGGAACATCCGGACTGAGATAAATAGCGATAGACAAGAAAGAAGAGTCAATTCCATTCTATATATTATAACAAAACATATATAAACAAAATATACATTATGAAAACATTATTAAAAAAATTGATTTTGAGCTTTGTGCTAATCTTTGCTACAAGCATGAACATCGGAGCCAAAGTAGTTAGTTATCCGGTACCACAAACCGAACCTCTGTCCTCTGATTATACAGTTGAAGTCAACGGCATAACTATACCGGTATATACAGCCAGTACACAACACCACGACAAGAAATATTCAATTGCTTACTTCGATTTTTCGGGTACGGTAACGATTACTGTAAAAAGTAATTTCCAACTGAGCAAACTGAATATTTTGCCTGACAAATACGGCATCCGTCCATCGGTAAATAAAAACATAGCTACTTTTAAGCTAGATACTCCTTGTGATATTTCTTTTGAACCAGACGGTTGTAACAGCCCTTTGATTCTCTTCAGTAATGAATTGGAAAAAAGTATTCCCTCCAAAGATGACCCGAATGTAATTTACTATGGTCCGGGTGAACATAATCCGAAAAATGGATTAATAAAACTTACCGACAATCAGACACTATATATAGCAGGAGGTGCCGTAGTCAATGCAGGAATAGAAGCAACTGGTGACAATATTACGATTTGCGGTCGTGGCATTTTAGACGGTTCCGATTGGGAACACAATGCCGGTCCAACAGATTATATGATTAATGCCAAACATTGCAATAACTTGGTGATGAAAGATATTATTTTGAAAGGCTCTTATTATTGGACTATTGTTCCGCAAGATTGCGACCGTGTATTGATTGACCATATCCGTTTGGCCGGTTCGCGAGTGGGAAATGATGACGGGGTAGATCCTTGCAATTCCAGCAATGTAACGATACGCAACTGCTTCTTTCGTACGGACGATGATTCCGTTTCCCCCAAAGGCATCACTCGTGCAGGAGGTGAAAGTCATTCTAAGTCAGTAGAGAATATCACGGTAGAGAATTGTGTATTTTGGGTAGATTTTGCCAATGTATTTCGTATGGCTACTGAAAGTAGTTGTCCGGCATTCCGCAACTTCACGGCACGAAATATTGATGTCATCCACTTCCCTGACCGTGACCGGGTACAAATATTTTGGTTACACCCCACAGGTGAAATGAGTATGGAGAACCTCTGCTTCGAAAATATCAGAATCAATGGGCACAAACCTTATAATTTAATTAAAATGACTCCTGCCCTTCAGTTGGTTGGTACTCGTCCAATAGAGAAGCCGCGCCCCAACAATATCAAAACTGGCCCAGGACGGCGTGGTCCAGGTAGTTGTGGATATGGAGAATTCGTAGTAGTTCCATCTAGTGGTCCATATATACACAATGTAACTTTCCGCAACATATATACATACGGTACAAGGAATAGCCCTAAAGCTGGAGGAACTGTTTTGTTACAAGGGATTGATGACAAATACAATATATCGGGCGTTACTTTTGAGAATGTAAGTTATTACGGTGAACCGATAAACGCCCTAAGCGAAAAAGTACAAATGAATGACTTTGTGAAACACGTACAGTTCGTAGGCAAACACATTGAATAAATTGGGGATATTCAGTAAATGTTCCCGTTTCTAATAAATCAAGAGAAAAGTTTTACTTTACGTGAGCTTTTCTCTTGATTTTTCCGTTCAACTCTCCCGGTCTTCTATCTTTTTCATAGAATATTATTTACATATACTTATTCTTTTTTTCCCACCCATGCGTTATGTACATGCCTTTTTTAGGTGAAGTTAAAAACCTCCCCTCTTTTCTTCTTATTTTAGTCTGATTATGCAGCCATCCTTTTTTTCCTCTCTACTTTTTCTATCATACATACCGCATTGGCTGTATGTATCCCAAAGAAAATCCAAAGTACTTCCGTTTTCCTGGTTCTGGCTTTTATCCTGGCCAGTGAGTAATGTTGCTTCTGCGTTCCAAAACTTCCTTCCAAGCGGGTAGCTCTTTCACGGCTGAGTTCCGACCGTAAAATCTTACGAAGCGGCTCATCCTTGGCAGCTCTGCCCTTACGCTTAAAGGAAGTACTTATATGATATTTAGTACAAAATTTCCGGTTGGCATTATTGGCATAGATTGAATCTGCCACAAGCGCCTTGACCCTAACCCTGGTCAGTTGTTGTTGCAGACGAATACAGTCTTTCAAACGTACTCCTTCATTAAAATCCTTAAAAGAGATATGTTCTATGAAAGAGATTCCATCTATCTGTATATTGTTGACTTTGGCTCCGAATTCAACGGATTTGGTTTCCTTGCC
>ENA-UAPJ01000877-UAPJ01000877.1-human-gut-metagenome-genome-assembly--contig:-NODE-877-length-10784-cov-4.672197_pt1 | contig 10784 bp, 10 predicted proteins | sample MGYA00243479_ERZ654575 | MGnify/ENA primary metagenome ERZ654575 (study PRJEB26926, sample SAMN06164839) | human gut metagenome | biome: ENVO:00009003; feature: ENVO:2100002; material: ENVO:00002003... | reverse complement strand
TAAGTCGTCGGCAGCGTCAGATGTGTATAAGAGACAGATCCACAGCCGGTTGCTCGACATTCGTATTCTCATATTCTTTTATTCCCTGAATATATTCCATGGTCTCCTTCAGGCTTGAAACACCTATAACCGATATTCCCTGCACCAAAGCAGCTTCCTGCACATTTTCTTTTGGAACAATGCAGCTTGTCATACCTTCTTCTCTGGCACAAATGACCATCGGAAGAACGCCCGGAATCGCTTTTATCGATCCGTCCAGGCTCAGTTCTCCGAGCACCAACGTCTGTTCCATCGGTAATTCCGCTGTTACGCCAAGTGACAGAAGCACGGCTGTTGCAATCGCAAGGTCATATCCGGAACCATCTTTTCTCATATCTGCCGGGGATAAATTGATTGTGATGCGCTTCGGTGGCAAATGAAAGCCTGAATTCTTAAGCGCAGTCCGCACGCGTTCCGATGACTCCCTGACAGACGATGACAGATATCCAACCATGGTAAATACAGGCAGACCATCATTCACATCTGCCTCCACATCGATCATCCGTCCGTCCACACCGTGAACCGCACAGCTTTTTACTTTACTAAACATATTCGCTCCCTTCTTCTCCAAGGGCGCTGACCAAGTTTATAGTATAAAAGAAAAGAACATCTGTCAACGAACAAAGTCTGAAACTTTTGTGAACGTTGCAAATGTTCTTTTCTATGATAGGTACCACTATTTATCAATACTTATTTCTTTTTCTGTACACTGTATCCGAATTTGCCAACATAATCACCAAGCGTAAAATACTGTCCGTGGGAATATGCAATCAAATCTGTCTTATTCAGGTCAAACTTTCCTGTCTCATCCATATATTTCTCATCCGCAAGTACGGCTGTTACCTCAGCTAAGAACATATCATGGGAGCCAAGCTCAATTACCTGTGTGACCTTACACTCAATATTGACCGGGCTTTCTTCAATGACAGGTACCGACACTGTCTGTGCCTTGCCCTTCGTCATCTTCATCTCCGCGAATTTATCTACATCTCTGCCTGATTTCACACCACAATAATCCATCGCATAGCACAGATCCTTCGTCACTAAGTTGATGACGAACTCTCCGTTTTTCGTAAGTAATTCATGTGAATATCTTGACTTTCGTACAGAGATCGATACCATCGGTGGATCGGAATTGATGGTTCCCGTCCATGCGATCGTGATAATGTCATCGATTCCATTTCCATCACCGGTTGTCACCATAACCGCCGGTACCGGATACAACATATTTCCCGGTTTCCAAACCTGTTTTGCCATTTTCTGCCTCCTGTTTTTTTATCTATTCAGGTAAATCAAAATACAATCATTCCGTTATTCCAGCAGACTCCGGATCTCCTGCATCTTGTAGTCCATCGCCGTAATCGTATCCGCGCACTTTTTTAACTCCTTCGCAATAATCTCCGGATGCTTCAGATTGTCCTTCTTATACTTGAGCTTATGATCAAGACTCGCCCAGAAATCCATCGCGATTGTCCGAAACTGCACTTCGACTTTCATATATTTTTTCTCATTTGACAAGAAAATCGGAATCTCCACAATCAGATGCAGACTTCGGTATCCGTTTGGCTTTGGATTCCGTATGTAATCCTTCACACATACAACCCGGATATCGTCCTGTTTTGTCAAAAGCTCTGATACCGTATAGATATCCTCCGGGAACGAACAGATCACACGTACACCTGCGATATCCGTCAGGTTCTCCTCGATATTTTCTATCGAGATTTCCAGACCTTTTCGTTTCATCTTCTCCACGATGCTGAGTGGTTTTTTCAATCTGCACCGGATTGACTCAAACGGATTTCGATTATACTGTGATGCAAACTCAGTATTCAACACCTTCAGCTTTGTCTCAATCTCCATCAACGCACACTCATAGTGCATCATAGATTCTATAAATGGCTGCATCGTCTGCAGCACCTTTTCCGGGTTGTCGGAGTTCATCAGAAGCTCCATACTCATATCTGTACTCCCGTTCATGTTACACACCTCTATTCTTACGAATCGTTTTCATAAATAATTCCTTTAATTTCCGGTCATAATCTCTGCCGATCTTATTCAGTGCTTCATGGCTGACAAATCCACCTGCCATCGCAGCATGTCCACCACCGGAACCAATTCCATCCAACGCCTGATAGATTAGTTTTCCTGCATCCACATCTGCCCGCTCACTGCGCACAGAGAATTTAATGCCATCCGAATTGATAGAGTAGACAACGGCTACATCGACCACATCCAAGGACAAAATAAAATCCGATATGATCGCAACAAGGGAATTCGGGCACTCAAATGGAATGTAGGTGAATCCAACATAATCAAACACTTCGATATGCTCGATTGCCGCACCATACGCCTTCAGATCCTGAAATTCTATCGTGGAATTATACATACTGTTCAGTTTTTCCGTACTGATATAATCGAACAGATATGCCATCATATCCATATCAAACGCGGTTGTTCCACGCACAAAATCTGCCGTATCCATCTTGATTCCATAAGCAAGTGCGGTCGCAACATCCTCATCCATCGGCACACCGCTTGTCTGAAAATACGACGCAACAATGCTGGCACAGGCACCAACAATACGGATATCCTCGAACTTGTAATCCTCTGTCTTCACAAACACCGGATGATGATCGACACATGCCACCTCATTGCCCAGAAGATCTGTCGTATTTGCATTCGGTTTCTGACAATCGACATGCACGATATAGTCCTCCGCCTGCATGTCCGGGATGTCATCATACGAATAAATCTCGATGCCAAACGTATCCATCATCTTTCTTGTATTAAACCGGTCAATACTGCCGACATAACAGATGGTCGATGTAATTCCATAATATTCCAGATATCGCTTCAAGCCAAATGCACTCGATATCGCATCCGGGTCCGGGAAATTATGTGTCTGTAAATATACCTTATGTCCTCTCAGAAGTTCAATCAACGCCTTCTGTTTTTCTTCTGCCACTTGCGCCTCCTGTTAACAATCAAAGCACAGCAATACATACGCTAAGATAAGCATTGCCGTCACTAAAACAAACTCGCAAAACCCACTGACAAAATACGAAAGTATCATGCCAATCGCCATAAATAAAATCGAATATCCAAATAATGCCTTCAATGCCGCCTCTTCATCATATTTGTTCTACTACATACTATGAGACAAACGGAGTGAAAAGACGTAATTTCGTTCAAATCCTAGTTATTCTCACTTGCCTGATCAATCGCTTCTTTGATTTCTGGGCTGTCAATATCCACATCTGCTTTCTTACCCATGGCTGTTGCAATCTTATCGACAACCTCTGGAATCATGTCGATCACCTTGCTTACCGTGTCACCCTGCTTGACTGGAATCATCTTCGCATGTCCGTTCTGGATCACAAGTACCGCAGTTGGAGACATCTTACCGCCCATTCCGCCTCCAGCAGAGTTGGAACCGCCGTTTTTGCCAAATGCACCGGCAGCTACACCAAAATTCACATCCACCAATGGTAAAATAATTGTATCGCCTACCTTCGTTGGCTCGCCAACAACTGTCTTCGTTGTAAGCAGGGAATCCATCCCCTGAAATAAAGAACCAACTGTCTGATTAAAATCATTTGCCATCACTCATTACCTCCAATTTCTATATTATCTTACTGATTCATTACTTTCTTTGCAACTTTTAGTGTCCTCCAGATATTGATATTCAAGACAATCCGGAGCAGATATCCAAGCCGGATTCGGCCTTTCAGCTTCACATCCAGTTCCAACACCTTCTGTTCAAAATCCGGCTGCATTGACAGCCCTTTTTGATATACAAACGGCAGTAAGCTCAAATATCCGGTCACCTGCCCGGTCTTGTATGGCTCATCCATGCCGTAATGCACATAGCCCTTTACCTTGCGTGGCAAAATATGTTTCAATGTCCGCGGAATATATTTTTTCAGATATTCACGTGTCTTTACCGTACACGACAGATTCCAGAACTTCTGCAATCGCCGGAGCTTTTTCTTCGCAGTCGCTGTCTTTTTCTCGATCTTGTCAGTCACACGCTCTGCGACCTTTCCTGGTGTGTGATTTATCACAAATGTCCAGACTTTCTTAATCTTCTCCCACACCTTCCGGCACAATATCTTCAATCTGCCCGATTGCTTCTTTTCTTCTTCCGACAGATCGTCCGGTTCGTCCAGATCAAAGATTTCATGCTCTGGTGCTTCCTCTGTCTTTGTTTCTATATCATCCTCATTTATGTCTGTCTCTGGAAGTGGTATCGTCGGAATCTCTGTAATAGTCCCATCTGACTCATCCGTTTTCTCCGATTCACTTATTATCTTCTGTGAACTATTTTCTATACTATCCTTTCGCTTTACCGGCTTCTCACAGATTGCATCATCGTCCTCATCCACGTCGATATCATCCCACGCGTCGTCGAATCCCTCATCAGCGAGATGTTCCACCTCACGCTCTGCTTCTTCTGCCTTCTTCTTTCCAAGCCTAAACCATAACAGCCGTATCTCCTGTTTCAGTTTATCCTTCTCCCGGCTCTGGTCATACAACACCCGGACACTTAAGATCAGATACCGTACCTTTGCTTTTGCCTGTAATGTCTTTCCACCCTGATACGAGATATCTGCCTGATACCGGATCGGGCAAAATAAAATCAGCATCACAAGCAAGAGAAGCAATCCTATGATACCAAGGAGGATCCATCCGATTATTTTTAAAATAAGTAACAATACATGCAGCATTCCTTACCTTACTCCTACCTGTGGTTCTTTCACTTCAATCAAAAGAAAAAATCCTCTACCTTCCATTCTTCCCCGGTTTCATCATACATATCCTGTATGATCTGCAATACGAGCTGTTCTGCCACTTCTTTGCCTCTTGCAAAGCCGACAACCCGTATCCGGGAATCCAGCTTCCTATATGGTTTTTGTAACAACTGATTATATGGATAAATCTCCAGCAATCCATCCTGCAATAACGGCAACACGATCACATACAGATTCCGGACAGGCTTATGCCGCCTGATCCTTTTCCTGATCCGTGCCTGTTTTCGCTCTGTAAGATTGTATGTATAACATTTATCAGCAAAAATCACGATTACTCCTCTATCATCTCTGAAATCAGCTTATTACATGCCATAAGTTCGCTGTCATCCTTACAATTCTCAATTACATAATCAAAATAATCCCGGATCTCCTGTTGTGTATTCATGAAGATCGGCATTGCAGCAAGAAGCTTACACATCATACTACGGTAAACCGGTCTCTTCACACTCGAAAACAAATCGCCAAGTTCCTTTACAAGTGCTTCCTTCTTTGCTGTGATATACGCATGATCTGCGGTTTCTGTCTTTCTAGAAACCTTGTCAAGATCAATAAACAAGCTTGTAGAAAGCAGCTTGCTTACCTTATCCAGACGGTCAAATGTCTCTGTCAGTGCAAGGCTTTCAATCTGCTCGGCTTTTCCAACGCGAATCTCATCCAGCACTGCTTCCAATATCACGATAGATTCATACACGCGCTCCTGCACACCTTCGATTGTGAAAAACTCATCCATCACCTCATCCGGTAACTGATCGATCGTCTCTGCCTTTACACACGCCTTGATAATGCGAAGTGCTGCTGCATACCCCGGTACATCTTCTTCGTTCTTCTCATATGCTGCATCAATCGTAAGTAGGATCGTATACACATCATTTATGACTTCCTGTAACAGCATAAACGCTGACACTTCGTTGTTGATGATCGTCGCAGCCTGATTCAGACGCTTCGTCAAATCTTCAAACTCCGGCAGCGTGAGTGCCGCATAATCAGCCTCTGCAAGATCGGTATAAACATGATATAAAAATGGATACTCCGTCTCAAATCCCTTTGGCTTCTTCAAAAGCACTGCACTGCGCAGCATATCAACAAACTCATCCACAGAGGTTGTCTCGCCCTCCTCATAGATATTGAGTGTTGAATTGACAATATCATAAAACTTATTCTTCGTCATACGAACCGGAAGCTGCGCCATCAGAAGCTGTAATTTACTGTTTATAACAACCGTATCATTCTCTGCAAATACATAGGCAAACATCTTCTCAGAAAGCCCTTTTGCATCAACCGGTGCCACTTCATCACGCACGGCAGCCTCCACACGGTTTAACACATACTCATAAATCTCATATGCATCCGTGTAAGCGGTCAGAATATGCATCTTATATTCTACATTGCTACGAAGCTGTGCGATTGCTTCCATAGAATCTTCGTCCACTGCCTCGCGCTTAACCAGATGACGGTCTAACAAGCCTGTCAGAAGTGCAAAATATTTGCAGACATCCGTGTTCTTGTCATCCTGCTCATCACAGACTTCCTTCATCGTGTAATAATTCATGCTTCCTTTTACAGTCGCATAGCAGTTATACTGTCTTCCAAGCAGTTCTGCATATTCTGGAAGTTTCTTGTCTAAGTCTTTGTCTCTCTGTATATCTGTCACTAATTTCTTACATGTTGCTATCATTATATCAGTCTCCTATTTCACATGCTCATGCGTAAATAAATGTTCGTTACAATACTCATAATTTCCGTTACATTTTGAGCAGAACCGAAACTCCAGATCATCGCCATCCCGCTCCGTTCTTCCACAGATTGCACATTTGTGCTTCGTGATGTTCGATGGATATCCCATCTGCTGTGCCTTGTGACGCCGGTCTGCCTCTCCGTTTACCTGTCGAGAGAGATTCTCCACGCGACGATCATAATCCCGTTTTCTTCGTTTCGCTGCCGCCTTGCTGTTCGAGCTTCGCATACCGACACCCCGCCCCATAATCAGGTAGAATATAAAGAAATTCACCAGATACGCAATGATGGAACCACGGTTCAACGTACTTGTGGTTGGCCGCATAAATTTATATGCCATCAATCCCATATCTATAACTGCGACCCAGAAAGCACGGATTGGAATGAAAAACATAAACAACACACGTGCATCCGAATACATCAGTGCAAACGCTAAGAACAATCCATAATCAAAGTAATACATTGCCCATATTCCAACATCCATCATGCCAAGAATGGAACCATTTGCATAATAGTAAATACTGATGCCTAACATGATGACCGTATTCCAGAACCATGCACCAAATATATAAAGGTTAAACATAAATGTTCCCATGGCCTGTTCGATCTGTTGTCCAAACAAAATCAATATAAATATCATCAGTATTCCAACTAAATTCAGATCTCCCGGTGGTGAAAATACCCATGTGAATAGCCGCCAGAACTGGTGCTGTTCCATAATCGCATACGGGGAAAAAACAAGCTTGACGGCAAACGTCGGTACAAACGCCCATAATATATATGAGATTGCCATCACAACTGCGATCTTGATCGGGAGATTTCGAATTGCAAATTTACCAAATTTTTTCTCTAACTTCACAAAAAAACTCAAATTAAATTTTCCTCACTTTCACTTTGCATATCAATTCGATATTATACCCTATATACATAAAAAAAGCAATCGCCACGCGCGGATTCTCCGTCTGTGGCAATCACTTTTCTCATACACTTCTATCCCATTTTCACCAATCTGTTTCTATGACTGTTTTTCTTTCTCCGGCGGAATCCGGATGATTGTTCCAAGTGGCACCCGCAGATCGTAAAGCTCCCAGTTATACTGCATCAGATCCGCAATATCCGTATCAAATTCCCCGACTAAGCTTCCTAGTGTCTCTCCAACCTTCGCCGTATAATAACGCCTCTCTTCTTCCTCATACACCTCTGTCGGAATACAGATTTCATCTCCTGGCTGCAGATTATAGACATTGACATATGGATTCTCTTTCAGGATATCAATCAGGCGGACACCATACATTTTTGATAATTTGTACAGCGTATCTCCAGCAACGACTTTGTGTACGGTTCCCTTGCATTCATGCTCCATAGCGCATATCTCCATACTCATTTCTGATTATTTTATTCTTAATAGGAAGAAAATGTTCACAATTTTTCTGTTGAAATTCATGATTCTTTCCTATATAATGTCAGATGTCGAAAAATACAGAAATATGAAATGGGAAATAGTAAAAGAGGTAATTATTAAATGAAGAGATTAGGAATCGATATTGGTTCGACCACAGTCAAGGTTGCTGTGATTGACGAAGAACATAACATATTATTTTCGGAATACAAGCGTCACTTTGCAAATATCAAAGAGACATTAAAGGAGCTTGTAGAACATGCCAGCAAGGAGCTTGGAAATGTTGAAGTTGCTCCTACGATCACCGGTTCCGGTGGACTTGCATTGGCACAGGTCATCGGGATTCCGTTTGAGCAGGAGGTTGTCTGTGTATCAGAAGCTCTGACTGACTATGCTCCACAGACGGATGTTGCGATCGAGCTTGGCGGCGAGGATGCCAAGATCATCTATTTTACAAACGGTGTGGAACAGCGTATGAACGGTGTATGTGCCGGCGGTACTGGTTCCTTTATCGACCAGATGGCATCCCTGCTCCAGACAGATGCTTCCGGACTGAACACATACGCGAAGGATTATGATACGATCTATCCGATTGCCGCGCGTTGTGGTGTATTCGCAAAGACTGATATCCAGCCACTCATCAACGAAGGTGCAACAAAGCCAAACCTTGCAGCTTCTATCTTTCAGGCGGTTGTCAACCAGACGATCAGTGGTCTTGCCTGTGGTAAGCCAATCAAAGGAAATGTTGCATTTTTAGGTGGTCCTCTCCACTTCCTCGACCAGCTCAAGGAGGCGTTCGTACGGACACTGAATCTGACACCGGAGCATATTATCGCACCGGGACATTCGCATCTGTTCGCGGCTGTCGGTGCAGCACTTCAAGCAAAGGAAGAAACACACTATACATTGGATGAGATCAGCGGAAAGCTCACTGCTGATCTTAAGATTGCTGTGGATGTAGACCGTCTTCCACCGCTGTTTGCATCGCAGGAAGACTACGACGCTTTCATCAAAAAGCAGGAGAAAAATAAAGTATTACGTTCCGACCTTGCCACCTACAAGGGGAAATGTTTCCTCGGTGTCGACGCCGGTTCCACAACAACAAAAGTCGCACTGGTTGCCGAGGATGGCAGTCTGCTCTATGATTTTTACAGCAGCAACGATGGTAGTCCTCTTCGGACAACCCTGCGTGCCATGAAAGATATCTATACAAAACTCCCGGATGGTGTGGAGATTGTAGCCGGCTGCTCTACCGGATATGGAGAAGCCTTAATTAAGTCTGCTCTCATGCTCGACTATGGTGAGGTAGAAACAATCGCCCACTACACTGCCGCTGCATTCTTTGATCCGGACGTAGACTGTATCTTAGATATCGGTGGTCAGGATATGAAATGTATCAAGATCAAGAATGAAGTCGTCGACAATGTCATGCTGAACGAAGCATGTTCCTCCGGCTGTGGCTCTTTCATCGAGACATTTGCCAAGTCGTTAAATTATGATGTGAAGGATTTCGCGAAGATCGCACTTTTCGCAGAAAGCCCGATCGATCTCGGAAGCCGTTGTACTGTATTTATGAATTCCAAAGTAAAACAGGCACAGAAGGAAGGCGCAAGCGTCGCTGACATCTCTGCCGGCCTTGCTTATTCTGTTATTAAGAACGCCCTTTTGAAGGTAATCAAGCTGACCGATCCGAAGTCACTTGGCAAAAATATCGTCGTACAGGGTGGAACCTTCTATAACGATGCGGTTCTTCGAAGCTTCGAGCTTATCTCCGGCAGGGAAGCAATCCGTCCGGACATCGCCGGTATCATGGGAGCCTTCGGTGCAGCCCTGATTGCGAGAGACCGTTATGAGGAAGGCGACCAGACGACCATGCTCTCCAAGGAGGCGATGGAGGCACTCACCTACGAGACGAAGATGGCGCGTTGTAAGGGATGTACGAACAACTGTCTCCTTACAATCAACCGTTTCACAGGCGGAAGACAGTTCATCACGGGTAACCGTTGTGAACGCGGTCTTGGTTTAAAGAAAAACCAGCACAACATGCCGAACTTATTTGAATACAAATTTAATCGTTTGTTCTCCTACGAACCGCTGACCGAAAGTGAAGCATATCGTGGTATCATCGGTATTCCACGTGTCCTGAATATGTATGAGAACTATCCGTTCTGGTTTACATTCCTGACGAAGCTCGGCTACCGGGTACTGCTCTCTCCGAAATCATCGAGAGACATCTATACCCTTGGTATCGAGTCTATCCCAAGTGAGTCGGAATGTTATCCGGCAAAGATCTCGCATGGTCATGTTATGTGGCTGTTGAAGCAGGGAATCAAGACAATTTTCTATCCTTGTATTCCTTACGAGCGTAACGAGACACCGGATGCAAACAACCACTACAACTGCCCGATTGTCACAAGCTACGCAGAGAATATCAAGAACAACATGGAAGAGGTTTCCGCACCGGATGTCACCTACATCCGTCCGTTCCTTGCACTTGATAATAAAGATGCACTAAAGGATCGTCTGCTGCGTGAATTCTCGAAATATACAAACGTCACAAAGGAAGAAATAAACGAAGCGGTTGAGGCTGCTTATGCAGAGGCAGATGCAGTCAAAGCGGACATTCAGAAAAAGGGTGAAGAGACGATCGCTTATCTGGAGAAGACCGATAAACTCGGTATCGTGCTTGCCGGTCGTCCATACCATCTGGATCCGGAGATCAACCACGGACTTCCGGAGCTTATTAACTCGTATGATATCGCTGTTTTAACAGAAGACTCTGATGTCTCTTATACACATCT
>ENA-UAPJ01000866-UAPJ01000866.1-human-gut-metagenome-genome-assembly--contig:-NODE-866-length-10885-cov-5.004247_pt1 | contig 10885 bp, 9 predicted proteins | sample MGYA00243479_ERZ654575 | MGnify/ENA primary metagenome ERZ654575 (study PRJEB26926, sample SAMN06164839) | human gut metagenome | biome: ENVO:00009003; feature: ENVO:2100002; material: ENVO:00002003... | reverse complement strand
CGGCATACGAGATTAGCGAGTGTCTCGTGAGCTCGGAGATGTGTATAAGAGACAGATCATATATAGTATTAGATGAAATAAAAAAACAAGAATGAAATTATTACTGCAACATAGAATACTTATAGGATATATTATCTTGATAGCCGTTATTGGCAGTATGGCTGCTATCATGTTCTACGAGCGTAACCGAGTACAAAACATCGAATCGGAAATAACCGAAATCCGGGAGGCTAATCGTACCATAAACGCCGCCCATCGGCATATTACCGTCCTTGCCACGTTGGGAGAATCCGCGATTACATGGGAAGAAGAGGATTATCTGAAGTATCAGGTGCGGCGGTTGCGCATAGACAGCCTTTTGCAGATTTTGCAACGAGACTATGAAGATTTTGTCCCGACCAGACAAATAGACACGCTCCGTCTTCTGCTGGCCAATAAGGAAAAGCACCTGCACCAAGCCATGCAGGTGTTTCAACAACACGATAGTCTCTTGTCGGAACACCTGCCCGTCCTTGCCCATCAAACAAGAAGTTTCCGCACCGTAACCCGAAAAAAGAGAGGTCTTGCAGGACTTTTCGGAGGCAAGGAGACCGTACAAGTTCCGACTACTCCAAACACGCTTCACTCCCTGAACGAGCAGTTGATTTCGATGGAGGAGGCACGGCAGCAGGCAATCGACGCTTACACGGACAGCCTGCGTGTTCAAAATCGGGAGTTGAACCGCAAGCTGTATGTGTTGATTCAAGATATGGACGAGCAAACGCAAGCCACATTTCAAGGCAAAGAGTTGTATCTCCAACAATCCTATGACCGCTCGACCATGATTATTACCGGACTGATCGTAAGCGCTATCATCCTTCTGGTCGTGTCGTATTGGATTATCCAACGGGATATTCGGGAGAAAGCGCGTACCAAACGGGAATTGGAGGAACTGATCGAGAAACTGCGTCAGAGCGTAAAGAAGAACAAGGAACTGCTCACGGCTCGCCGCCAAACCATGCAGACCATCATCCATGAATTGCGTTCTCCTCTGTCCGCCATCAGCGGCAATACGGAGTTGATTATCGCCGATACCGACGAGGCGGAACGCACCCGACATATTCAAGCCGTCCGGCAGTCCGTCCGTCGTATGGCCATCATGCTCGCCGACCTGCTGAATTTCTTTCGGCTGGATAACGGTAAGGAGCAGGTATGCCCCAAGCCGTTCCAATTACAATGTATCGCCAACGCGCTGAAACACGAGTTTACGCCGAGGACGGAGAAGAAACACCTTGCCTTTCACATCGAGGCTTGCGAAACCGATGTAGTGGTCGGCGACAAGAACATGATCCTCCGAATCGGGAGCAATCTGCTGTCCAATGCCGTGAAATTTACGGATAAGGGTTCTGTTTCATTGAAAACGAGTTACTCGGACGGAGTATTCACGCTCGAAGTTACGGACACGGGGTTCGGAATTGCCGAAGCGCAGCAGAAAAAGATTTTCCATCCTTTTGAACGCCTGACCAATGCCGCCACACAAGACGGCTTCGGACTTGGGTTGCCTATCGTGTGCGACCTCGCAAAGTTGATGGGAGGTAAAGTTTCGCTGGAGAGCGCGGTAGGAATCGGCAGTCATTTCACGGTACGCATACCGCTCAAAAAGGCGGAGGATGAATTTACCGGGGAAACGCCTGCCTCTCCAATATCCCGTTACCTGCGCAACGCCTCCGTGCTGGTATTGGATAACGACACGGTACAATGCACGATGACACGGGATATGTTGGCCCGATACGAAATCGGGTGCGACACCTGCCGCAATGTGGGCGAGTTGCTGAACATGATGCGGGAACGGAATTACGACCTGTTGATTACGGATTTGAAGATGCCGGATATGAACGGCTACGAGGTGCTGGAACTGTTACGCTCGTCTGAAATCGGCAACTCACGGAGTATTCCGATTGTTGTGGCAACGGCATTGGACAGCAATTCGGAAGAGGAGTTGCTCGCCAACGGATTTAGCGGCTGCCTGTTCAAACCGTTCTCCGCAACGGAACTGTTAGAGGCGGTCTCCCGTTGTATTGAGAATCGGGAGCAAAAGCGGGAAATCACGCTGTCGCCGCTGCTTGCTTATGGGAATAACGAGGAGATCTTGGAGCGGCTGATAACCGAGACCGAAAAAGAGATGGCGGAATTACGTGAAGCCCACGAGAAAAGAGATATGGCCAAATTGGATAACCTGCTCCACCACCTGCGCAGTTCGTGGATGCTGATCAATGCCGACGAGCCTTTGCGGGAGCTGTACGAATTGATACATCGGTCGCAATACGACGATGCCTTGTTGAATGAAAAGGTGCAGGCCGTATTGAATAACGGGGAACGGATCATCCGTCTGGCGCGAGAGACAAAGGAGGGACTATGGGTAGAGTGATTATCATCGACGACAACGTGGTCTATTGCGACCATGTGGGCAATCTTCTGGCGAAAGAGGGAATTGATACGGAGAAGATATATAGTCTGTCGGCTGCCAAGAAAACCGTCTTGTCCGTTTCGGATGATGATATAATCCTTTCCGACTTGCGCTTTCCCGACGGGAACGGCATAGACCTTTTGAAGTATATGCGTGAAAACGGTCGTCGCAACCCGTTCTTTATTATGACCGACTACGGCGAAGTGCCGACCGCCGTTCGCTCCATGAAATCGGGAGCGGACGACTATATCAGCAAACGGACATTGGAAGAGGAGCTGCTGCCCACCATCCGCAGTTTGCTGAAAAGAAAGAGCCGCAGCCTTGTGAAACGGGAGCATATACTCGACCGCGAGAGCGAGGCGTTTCAGACAATCGACCACCGCATCCGGCTGGTCGCTCCGACCAACATCAGCGTCCTTATATTGGGAGAGAACGGCACGGGTAAGGAACATATCGCCGCGAAAATACACCGCCGAAGCGACCGGGCGGATAAACCGTTCGTCGCCGTCGATTGCGGTCTGTTATCCTCGTCGCTGGCCGCCTCCATCCTCTTCGGGCATGAGAAAGGGGCGTTCACGGGTGCGACCGACAACAAGGCGGGTTATTTCGGAGAAGCCGACGGCGGTACGCTGTTTCTCGACGAGATAGGCAATCTGCCGATGGAAGTGCAACAGATGTTGCTCCGTGCCATACAAAGCAAGACTTACCGCTCTGTCGGAGGAAATCGAGACAAGGCGTCCGATGTGCGCATCATCGCCGCTACCAACGAAGATTTGAACAAGGCGGTCGAGGAAAAACGGTTTCGCCGAGACCTCTACTATCGGATTCGGGAGTTCGTCGTCGAACTGCCGCCGCTTCGGAAATGCAGGGAAGACATCCTGCCATTGGCGGAGTTCTTCATCGGCGAGATGAACGCGGAGCTGAAGAAGTCCGTATCGGGATTCGATGCGGAGGCAAAGAAACTGTTAGCCCTTTATCATTGGCCGGGCAATGTCCGTGAACTGCGGCAGGTCGTACAGACCGCCGTACTAATGACCGGAGAGGGATTGATTCCGTCCGACGCATTGGGGCTTGATGCAACGGAGGCGGAAAGCGGAGTTTCGGACTTCGCGCTGGTCGATGAAACGATGCAGAAAGACCGTATCATAAAGGCGTTGAAGCAGACGAACGGGAACAAACGGCAGGCGGCCAAGCTGCTCGGCATAAGCCCGCCGACGCTGTATAAGAAGATGGAACAATATAACATACAGCAGAAAAGCGATGAAACATGAAAGATATTCCGTAGAAAAAGAATATATTTGCAATACGATTGCGGAAGTGGGCTATCCACTTTTGCATGACATTTGAGAAAAAGCGGACAGAAAGCCTATGCTCTCTGTCCGACTATATATAGACATAAGACCGCAAGTCGTCCTAATGGGAATCTGGAAAATTAACATTAACAGGAACTATTGCGTGATTGCTTATGCTATGCCTTTGCATAGCGTGCATTCACCTATTCCTGTTAAGGGCATTCCAGAGCCTCCATTAGAGATAGCGTGGATTGCACGCTTCTTTTATAGGGCTTCCGGTTGAGAACCTAAAAACCGGATGATATGGCAAAAGTACAGATGCTCGCCCTCCAATCCATCGACGGATACATGATAGATAACCGTCCCGAATTGTCCGCTGTCCTTTCCGACGAGATAGCGAAGTTAAGAACTGCCGCCACTCACTTGTTGAACAAAGACGTTTCGCTGACCATGTTGAGCGATTGGGCGGAGAATGAGGCGGCGAATATCACCTATCTTATCGAAGCCGACAACCAAACGGCGGCCATCATCGACGGAATGTTCCAGATGGGATTGATCGACGAGATTGTTCTCTACACGATACCCGTTATTCTCGGTCACGGCAAACGGCTGTACCAATCTCCACTGCCCGAAATCTCTTGGAAATGTACCACCACCCGTATCTGTACGGACGGCACGGTGCAGGCCGTTTTTCGTCGGAGCAACTGACAGACGCTTAACGCATTTTACACCACATAGGCGTTAAAAAACTTAACGCCGTTAAATAATTTTACGCTTTTTACTCCTCCGAAAAAGCGGCCTCAAAATATTTTTCGCATTTATATTGCTGTTTATCAGTATTGTGTAAATAGCTTATTGCAATTTGTCGTTGGCTGGAACTCTGTTTGTTCTAAACACTTACGTGCGCATACAGAAAACAGAGTCAATAACCGAAAAAAAGAAATGACAAATGGAATATATCGTATTGACGGAAACGGATTTTTTCCGTCGCATCAATGAGGCCGACAGCCTGAACGACCTGTGTTCGTCTTATCGAGACTTTACCGATAGAGTGATACAACTCTGTATGGGAGGAATGAACCTGCACCATGCCGTCCTCGCCCTTATCCATGTGGAGACGGAGTTGCAATTCCACCGGAAGTTTTACGGCGTGGAAACGGACAGCGTTTCGGGATTGTATATCCGCAAAGCCCTCGCTTTCGTGCGAAGGACGCAAAAGATTCTTGTACCCCAAGTGCCACCACTATCCACCCCGCAAACCGATTCACAACCGACAAGCTCTTTCCGTTGGACGGGCAGCCTTGTCGAATTGATTGAGATTATCTACGCCCTCGACGAGCTGGGCTGTATCAATGACGGGCAGAACAATATCAAGGAGCTGGCGGCTTTCTTCGGTTCGCTGCTCGGTCTGGAGATTAAGGACAGACATTGCTACGACGCCTATCTGGATATGAAACGCCGCAAGAACGAGAGCCGGACTTACTTTCTCGACAAATTGAGCGAGCGTCTGAATCTGCGGATGCAACGCGATGATGCACGGGAGCGGCAGCGTCGGTAAGTACTACATTATTATATATAGAAAAGGCGGTAACATTCAAATTACCGCCTTTTCTATGATTATGCTATTTCTGCTGCAACAGATGCGCCAGCGCCGGATCGTTCTGTATGCGTTGCAACTCGTCGGCGACAATTTGCCGCACATCGGCTTTGATACGGTTGTAGTTCTCTTGTATCTGCTCTTTCATGCAGTCCTTGCCGTTCTCGTCCGTGAAATCGGTAATGACGGGTATCGGCTTGTAGGCTTTCTCCTCCCGTTTTACTTTTTCAGCGTCCACGACAATCTCGCAGTGGAAAATCTTCTGCTCGATACGCTCGTCGAAGGTATCAGCCACGGAGCCGACGAACATTCCCTGCGTCAGAGAGGAAATCTTCGAGGGAGGGATAAGCGAATCCATCTGGGTATTTATGGATGTGGACTTGTCGTTGCGGTTGATCGTGATGCTCTGCCGCCTCTGCAAAACCTTTCCGAAACGCTCGGAGAGCGTCTTGGCCGTCTCTCCGACGACCTGCCCGGAGAAGATATTGCCGACGGTGTTCATCACGACTTTGGCCTCCTTGTCGCCATAGTCGCGCACCAACTGCGAGAAGTCCTGAAAGCCTAACAGCACGGCCACTTTGTTGCTTCGTGCCGTCGCTATCAAATTGTCCAAACCCTTGAAATATATGGTCGGCAACTCGTCGATAATGATCGAGGATTTGAGTTTTCCTTTCTTATTGACGAGTTTGACAATACGCGAGTTGTACAGACCGAGCGCTGCGCCATAGATGTTTTGGCGGTCTGGATTATTACCCACGCAGAGGATTTTCGGCTCCTGCGGATTGTTGATGTCGAGTGTAAACTCGCTGTCCGACATCACCCAATAGAGTTGCGGCGAAATCATCCTCGAAAGCGGAATTTTGGCCGATGCGATCTGCCCTTGAAGCTGCTCGGCAGCGCCGCCGAGCCATGCGTCCATGAACGGCGAAAGGTAATTTTCGAGTTCGGGGTAAGAGGATAATATCGGGAAAATATCCTCGTACCGACGGTTCAAAAATTCAATGGCGTGCGGGAAGGTGCAATACTTTCCGTTCTCGTAGATTTTGAGATACCAAATGATTGCAGCAAATAGGATTATAGGCGATTCTACGAAGAAGTCGCCCTGCTTTTGCACCCACGTCTTGTTCAAATTTAATAGGATTGTGTACGCGCTCTCGTAGGCGTCCGTAATGTCCTCCATAAAGTCGGGGTGTATGGGGTTGCAGCGGTGCGAACGCCTCGGATCGTCGAAATTGATTACATAGAATTTCGGCTTTACTTCGTATCCATCCAAATGGTTCAGCAGGTGGTTGTAGGCGATGGTCGAAAGGTCTGGAAACTTGAAGTCGTAGATATACATCGAGTAACCTTTCTCGATCTGCTGCTTGATGTAGGAATTGACTACGGCATAGGATTTTCCGCTGCCGGGCGTGCCTAATACGATGGATGCACGCTGCGGCAAAAGAATGTTGATCCAGCCGTTGTTCCACCTCTTTTTATAGTAGAAACGGGTGGGCAGGTTCACGGAGTATTCGTTGGTCAAAAGGCGTGTCTCCTGCATGAAGCTCTCGTTCTCGTTGTTGAACGGATCGTCCATGAGGTTGTTCTTCAAAAGGCGGCTCGCCCACAACCCGGCCATCAGGAGGCAGACGTATCCCGCCGCCACCGTTGCGATGTAGAGTGTTACGGTCGCCGTGAGCGGCAGGGGCAGGTCGAGCAGCCACCAGTTCAGAAAGAACAGCACGAAGCCCGCCACGAGTGCCGTGCCGATTTTCAGCCATGTAATCTTTTCGTCCTTTACGCCCGTCGTGCCCAGACACGAGAGTGCGAGCAGCACGACGGCAAAGAGTTTCGTATAGAATATGGAGTGGAACAGATGCGCCGTGCGGTCGAAGTTCATCAGAATCTTATCGACCACGCCGATATTCACGCCCCACGCGAGTATCGCTTCATAACAATACCAATACACGTTCATTACTACTAATAATATACTTACGGCACGCAGAAAATCCATGATTTTCGCCAATGCCCTCAAATCGTCTTCTTGTTGCATAATGATTAGATTTTACGATGTTTTCTTTTTTTCTTCTTTCTCCGCTGCATCTCGTGCATGAACGCCTGCTCCTCGGCATCCGCCCCGCCTGCCGACGGCGAGAACAGTCCCAAAGCGTCCGGCAGCTCTTCATAGCCGGCCGCCTGCGAGGTGTTGTCCGCCGTTTCTGCTACGGGTTGCGGCAGGTCGATAGAGAGCGGAATCCCCGGAGCGGGAGGTGCGAAATGTTCCTGCAAGGCGTTTGCCGAAAGCTCCTTGCCCATGCGCGAGCCGTTCAGGACGCAGCCCGTGCGGTGGTCGATGAACGTCGCGCCGTATATGCGCCCCGTGTCGGTTTCGCGCAGTACCACGTCCACGCCTTTGGCTTCGAGTGCCGCGACAAACTCCGTCCTCTCTTTCGTGCGCCGCATGGCGGCAAGCACGGTCGCCTTTGTCATGTCGCCCGTCTTCTGCTTCTTGATCTGCGCCTTGCTTGTCTCGCACCACCTCCCGAACGCCTCGTAGCCGTAGCGTTTGCCGAAACGGGAGGCTTTGATCGGTGTGCCGACCTTTTCGCCCTGTACGTCGATGGCCGAATAGACGAAGCCGTGATATTCGCGTCCCCGCATCTCGCCCCTGCACTCCTCGACGGTTATGCCGTAGAGCGACAGCAGGGCGCGGTATTCTCCGAGCGACTGAAAGCGGTACTTGCCGGATATGCCTTTCAGCACGTTTCCGATCTGCTTTTTCACGTCGCCCTGCGCCGCATCCACGCGCCGCAGCGGTTCGCACTGCGTCTGCCGCTTGCGCTCGGCAGGATGCAGGCCGTACTGCTGCTCCAAAGCACGGGTGATATTCTTGCTGCGGCGGTGCAGAAAGCTATCGCCGATTTTCTTCCCTTGCTCGTCCACGCATAGCGTCACGATGTGCACGTGGTGGCGGTCGATGTCCTCGTGCTTGAAGATCGCATAGGGCTGGTCGCCGTAACCGAGCCTTGCGAGATACTCCTCGGCGATGGCCGTCAGCTCCGTGTCGCCCAGACGGTCGTCGGGATGGGGATTCAGGGAGATATGAACGACGGGCTTCGCCGTCCGCACCTGTTCCGGCAGGCAGCGTGCGAAGTCCTCCGCAGCCTGCCGGATGTCGAGGCGGCCTGTCCCCTCGTCGAATATTCTGTTGGTCGCCAGCAACCGCCCTTGCCCCTCGTTTACCTTCTCGCCGTTGTACGCCAAAGCCCCGTAAAGGGAGCTTCCTACGTTAATTTTGGCAACCATTGCTGCTGAAATTCGTGGGTTAGGGCGAGAATCCGACGGCTTATTTCGGCGAGTTCCACCGTCAGGCGCTCCAATTTATAGAGCAGCGCCATCGCCTTTTTCTCCGAAAAGCGGCTTTTCAGCTCCTTTACGGTCTGGTTGTAATTGACGCCTACGGCGCGGTATTGGGCGTGCAGCGAGGAGAGTTTCGTGTAATAATCGACGAGCGTCCTATCGACTTTCAGCACGCGAAACTCCGCGCCGAATACGCGGGCTTTGATGAATACCGCTTTGGCATACACGCCCGATTGCTCGTACAGAGCGAGGAAACGGGCGTATTCCTCGTCCGTGAAGCGCACCATGACCGGATGCGCGGCCTTGTCGGGTTTGGGCGGCTTGCCCCCGACGTTTCTTGTCTTACCTTTCATATACTTATGGATTTAGTGGTTGCGCGACATAAGCCACCACACGGATGCAGACCGAAGGTCTCCTCGTTGTGGCTGCCCGACTTCGGAGGGACAGCCCGGCCCCCTGCAAGGGCAAGGTTTTCGGGAGTAACCCGAAAAGTATCGAGTAACTCGATACACACCTTGCTATGTTCCGATGAACATAAAAATCCGTCCGGGGACGGATTGCGGGAGAACCGATTTCGACCGCAGCATGAAGCCGCGTGGTGCGCCCTGTCGCTTGGGTGCAAATGTAGAGGCTTCCGGCGTCGGATTCCAGAGGCCGAAAACGCCAAACACTGCCATCCCGACGCCACAAGCTGCCACATGGGGCGCAAACGATACAAGCGACATTTTTTCCTTGTTTATTTGCGGCATAAACCAATATGCGGCGGGCGGGACAGCCGGAAGTAGATAGGTACAGACCGAGATACGGACGGACAATCCGAGCAACCCGCGCACGTCGGGCGGACGGTTGCAGCAACCAGCCCAATGTTGGTTGGTTGCGATGTTGGGCTGTCAGTCGGGATATACGCCCGTTAGGATGGCCAAACATCGCAGCGGCGGTAAGGCTGACCGAATGTTTGTAAAAACAGATAACTCAATGTATAACGATTAAAATGTATGACAGTATGAACAAACCGATTTACGTGGCTTTCTCCACACAAAAGGGAGGAGCCGGAAAAACAACCATCACGGCGCTCGTCGCAAGTTACCTGCACTATGTCAAAGGATACAACGTTGCGGTTGTCGATTGCGACTTTCCGCAGTACAGCATCCATGATATGCGCAGGCGCGATATGGACACGACCATGAAGGACGAGCATTATAAGGCGATGGCCTACGAGCAGTTCAAACGGCTCGATAAGAAAGCCTATCCCGTGCTGTGCTGCAAGCCGGAGGATGCGGCGGAAACGGCGGCGAAGCAGGCCGGAACGGGGCGACCTCTGGACATCGTGTTTTTCGACCTGCCGGGCACGATCAACAATCCGAATATCGTAAAGGCCATCGCCGCGATGGATTATATTATCTGCCCGATCATCGCCGACCGCGTCGTGATGACCAGCTCCATGCAGTTCGCCACGGTCATCAACGAGCACATGATCAGCACGGGCAAGACAAACATCAAGGGACTGTATATGCTCTGGAACATGGTGGACGGGCGCGAAAAGACGGAGATCTACTCCGCCTACGAAAAAATCTGTGCGGAGCTGGCGCTCCCGATACTGAAAACCTACCTACCGGACAGCAAGCGTTTCCGCAAGGAGGCCGCCTCGGAGCGCAAGGCAGTATTCCGCTCGACGCTCTTCCCTGCGGACAGAACACTCGTAAGGGGCAGTAACCTCGATGCGCTGGTCGATGAAATCCTGACAGTCGTAAAGCAATAGGTCTATGGCGAAAAAAGTGAATGTCGAGGGTATCGACGAGAATTTCATCATCAACTCGTTCCGGCAGGACGACCTGACGCTTCCGCCGTCGGCACGGGCGACAGAAAGCCCGACCGACGAGGCGGCGGCAGCTCCCGAACCCCTGCCGCCGGAGGAGCAGCGGGAAGAGCCTCGCCGCCGAAAGACCAGAAACAAAGAGCAGGATTACGGAGCACTCTTTCTGAAAGAGGCGACTATACCTGCACGGATCGGCAAGACAGTTTACATCCGTAAGGAGTATCACGAACGCATACAGCTTATTCTGCGGGTAATCGGCAAGGACGAAGTGTCGCTGTTCAGCTATATCGACAACGTGCTGGCGCATCACTTCGATATGTTTCAAGAGGAGATAAAAAAACGCTATGAGATGAATAACAACATTTTCTGTCTCTTATACACATCTCCGAGCCCAC
>ENA-UAPJ01000847-UAPJ01000847.1-human-gut-metagenome-genome-assembly--contig:-NODE-847-length-11140-cov-9.703744_pt1 | contig 11140 bp, 10 predicted proteins | sample MGYA00243479_ERZ654575 | MGnify/ENA primary metagenome ERZ654575 (study PRJEB26926, sample SAMN06164839) | human gut metagenome | biome: ENVO:00009003; feature: ENVO:2100002; material: ENVO:00002003... | reverse complement strand
CCCTATGGACAGGCGGCTTCCACGGGAGACCTCGTCCAGCCCGTCCAGTGGTCCGGCGAGATGCACGACGATGATCTCGCCCTGGTTTATTACAATTACCGCTATTACAACCCAAAAGACGGCAGGTGGATCAATCGCGATCCCATCGCTGAACAGGGTGGATGGAATTTGTATGCCTTCCTCGGCAACAGCACTCAAAATCAGGTTGATAGATTGGGGTTAGAAAGTTATGAAAAAATAAAAGTTCCATTTAAAGGAAAAGAAAAATGTTGTAAAGATATATTAACTTTTGAAAATTTACAAAAATCGACACGATTTGGATTATATGTGAAAAAAACATATTGGGGTTGGATTCCTTTTCCAGAATATCATGTATCATATTCTATATTGAACAGAGGAGATAAATTACCTGTTACAAAATCAATTGGAGATATAATCTTTTGGGCCTTTTGGAAAGAAACACCTCCTCTTACTTATGAGGATATGCAATCTGTGAAAAAATGTTATGAATTGAGTGGTAGAAGAGATATCATCATGACGTATAGAGTCAAGAGAAAGGATGGATGGAAGGAGGAACATCCCAGGTTAGGAGAAAATCAATTGCCTTTGCTGGGTTTTGGTGATTCACGATTGACGTTAAATGGTATAACAAATAGAGCACCTGATCAATTTTATACATCTTCACGAAATTCTTATGGATTAAGATTTATTGTAACAATATATCGCCATCCGGTATACGACGAAACTTTCGAAATCTAAAAAATCATATTATGTCAAAATATATAATAATTCCTATTATTTTTACATCCACAATAGTTTACGGAGACAATCAAAAATTTAATGAACATGCAAATTTTTGCGAAAAAATGATTGTCACATTGCAAAGTTGCACGGATGAAACATCCACTTTTTCACACTCTTCCGAATTTCCTATTATTTTATATACTGTTTTAAATGAAAATCCTTTAAAAGATTTTTTTAAATCACAAAAGGGAGCTTTATATCATATTATGCTATTGGCGGAGATAGAAAGGTTGAACCATCACAAATGGTTCAACCTTTCCTCTATGAAAAATCATGTCGATCAAATAGAAGCAGAAAAAAATATCTTAGGCAATGGTGTAGAGGATCCAAGTTCTGCTGTTTCCGCCAAGGAAAAAATTATTAATTACGCAAATAATTTAAATGATAATAAATCAGATATATACTATTTAATTTCATATTTATTAGATATATACAAAATCAATGATTTGGAATTGTTTATGAAAATCATGTCGATATCAGATTGCGAATTACTCAAAAAAATAAATATAATAGAAAAAAAGATTGATTCTTTACAAATTAATAATCTGGAACGGACGACAATCAAACATTTAATAGAAGAAATTCAAAATAAATATAAAATACATAAAAATATTTATGATGAATTAAAAAATTAAACAATAACACAGATTGATTTGCATCAAGAAGAATTTGTATATGATGAAATTGCTTCTCCGCGAGAAATCATGCTGGTCTCCCGCAACGTAAGCTATGATGACCAGAATTGCCGCCCCCTCCTACGGTTACAGCTACGACAATATCGGCAACCACAAGACGGCGCAGGAACCGGCAGGGGAACTCGCCTACTCGCCCTATGGACAGGCGGCTTCCACGGGAGACCTCGTCCAGCCCGTCCAGTGGTCCGGCGAGATGCACGACGAAGAACCCGCCCTGGTTTATTACAATTACCGCTTTTACAACCCCAGAGACGGCAGATGGATCAATCGCGATTCCATCGCCGAAGAAGGAGGATGGAATTTGTATGCGTTTGTTGGGAATGCTTCTGTTATATATGTTGATTATTTAGGTCTTGAAGTTGAAGATGAAAATGATATTTCTTCTGGATTTTCTGGCCTAGTTCAATGCGAGAGAGTTTTCATTCGCAAAGAACTCAAAGCAGGAAAAGTACAAAACAAATTATTAAATAAAATTGGCATATATGATTTTAAAATACGTGTAATTTTGCAGAATAAGAAATGTGTAGGATGCTGTAAAAAGAACGGAAATAAGGGTTTTTCAAAGGCAGTATCATTATCATTTCAAATGGAAGGAGAAGCAGGTTCTGCTGCTTTGAACATTTTTAATCTTGCAGAAATCAGAATAGGATGGTATGGGAGATTAGGAACAACAGGAGGTATATCAGCAAGTTATAGTTCCTGTAGCAATGCTGTTTCTGGCGGAGGATGTGTTAATGGATATGCGGAACTTGGGTTAATCGCCAAAGCTGCAAGCCGAATAGGTTCCTTAGAAGTTGGTGCTAGAGGGGGTATTAACTTTAGAGCTTCAGTTTGTGTGACTACTAATTTGGATAAGTTTCAAGTTAAAGGAAGAGGATGTGTATCATTGCGTGCTCGTGTTTGGGCTAGTGCAAAAATTTGGCCTCTTGGGAAAATAGACTATAACCATGAGTGGCAAGACCAGTATTGCTCCCCATGGATTCAATTATTGCAATAATATAGTAACCACATGATTAATAATCAAAATAAGAAGGATATTGAATGGAGAAAACTACAATTTGGTGCGACTTTATTAGATACAAAAGAAAATAAAAGAGTTTTATCCCTAATTGATAATTCTACATATGATACGATAGGTAGAATTCATTACTTCGTAAAAACAGGCAAAGGCGAAGGCAAGATAGGAGAAAATAAAATTAAGATACTTCAAATTGATCCACATTCCTGTTGCATTAATACTACAGAACAAGAATATTGCATATATCGGTCAGATAATACAAAAATTCGACTTTCCTATAAAGCAAATCAATATATTGATTTTTTTCTTCAAGAAGATTTAAATTTTAGATTCATACGAAAAGCACTAGTATTCGATAATAGAAACCGTCAGTTTGAAGTTCCTATTTCTAGGAATCAAACCATATTGTACTTTTTACGAATGATTATTGGTTTATTATCGTTCGGCCTTTTAAAACAACCAAAAATGCCTATCATTCCACCTTCTTTTGACGCTGATTATGATATGGAAAAAGCTCTTGTATTTGGAGTTATTGCCATACAAATGATCTATTACCCTTTTGATTATGATGACTGGTCATAATACACAGCTAGTAACGGTAGGGTTAAGGTGCGGCCAGGCATTAATCAACACCTCAACGGACATCTAGGCGGTGGCGTACGCGCGGTGAGCTTCACCAGCCGGGACGGCGCGACAGTCGTGGAATGCGGCTACGATTACCAGGGACGGCGCTACATGAAGAAAGTAACCCAAAACGGCACAGTCACCAGCTACGAACAATACCTGTACCGAGGCTATTTGCAGATAGCGGTCCTGGACATGCTCAACAGCCGGAACGTGATTCGAACGCTGTTGTGGGATCCTCTGGAACCGACAGCCACGCGCCCCCTGGCCCTCGCGCAGGACGCTTCCCTTTACTGCTATGGCATGGACTTCAACAAGAATGTGACGGAGGTGTTCGACGCACAGGGAAATGTCGCAGCGGCTTACGATTACTCGCCCTATGGACAGGCGGCTTCCACGGGAAATATCGACCAGCCAGAGGAGCGTCCGGCCTTAGTTATTTCAGGGCCAGGTTCGAATCTACGTAAATGTAATATTCCTCCTTTTTCAAGGACAGATCTTCAGGAGGAGCAACAGATTTATCATCAATACTTTCTATGTTCATACGAAAATAGAGAGCAAGCAGGAGATCGGGGTAAAGCTAACTATATAAGCCTTTTTGATGGTGTTCATAAAGACCCTTCCCATCACTCTCTTTTCCTGGAGTCCATGAAAATGGTCACCGGACCGTCGTTAATCAGGGAAACCTGCATATCCGCTCCGAATTCACCGCTTTCCACCCTGCCTTCCAGCAAAGACGCCAGTTCCTTCTTAAACAGCTCATACAGGGGAATGGCCCGCTCAGGCCTCGCGGCGCGGATGAAAGAGGGCCTGTTCCCTTTCCGGGTGGAGGCATGCAGCGTAAACTGGCTCACCACCAACGCGCTTCCACCCACCTCCCTTACGGAAAGATTCATTTTTCCGTCCGCGTCGGAAAAAATGCGCATGGTCGCTGCCTTGTTGGCGAGCCAGCTCACATCTTCTTCCGTATCCTCCTCTTCAATGCCCGCCAGAATCAGCAGCCCGGGCCCCACGGCCCCCGCGCAAACACCGCCGATATGAACGGCGGCCTTACTGACGCGTTGAATAACCAGCCTCACGGTTCCTCTCCTTTCTCCCTCAGGATAGTCACCTTCGTCCCCGGCCTGGTCAGCATGGCCAGTTCATTGCAGTCCTGCCGACTCAGATAAAACCCCGGCGAGCGGGGCGTGCCGCGGGCGGCGTCAATGACATAGCCTCCTGCCGCCAGCACCAGCGTCTTATCCGCAGAAGGAAACTGCCTGCTGTAAATGGACACGGGGGCCTGCTCATCCTTTACGGTCGTTTCCACATTCTTTTTTCCCCCGTCCTTCATGGAGAGGATGGGATATCCCTTGACAAAATCCGTCCCGTCGTAAAGGCAGATTTCCTTTTCCGGCACGTTCACCACCACGTGAAAATCCAGGGGCCGGTACTTGAACACATCTCCTGTGTGAAGAGCGGGAATATCCATCAAACCGTTCAGATGAACCACCATGGCCTGGGAACAACCCAGCTTCCTGACCATGCGTATCCAGGAATCTCCCTTCCGCACGGTGTATTTCTTCACATCCGGCCCATTGGGATCCAGCAACTGGCGGATGCGCAGCCTCCCGATGAGTTCCTTCGCCTCTTTCCCCACCACGCCGCCCTGTTCCGCCAGGGGCTGCAACAGTTCCAGAGCTTTCGGCAGGCTGCCGCGGTCCATCAGGCGGCGGGCCTCTGCAAGGGCCTCCGGACGGCGCGGCCAGAGGGAATAATTTTCTCCGTCCGCCAAAACTCCCTGGGCACAGAAAGCCGCCGTCAGAAGGCTAAAGAAGACCTTTGCGCTTGAAGTCAAAGATATTGATTTCATGGGATTTTTGTATCATTTCCACCGTGAATTTCAAGAGGGAGACCTCCCATGCGTCATCCACTCCCTCAATGAGAGCCATGAACGTATCCTCTCCATTGCGCACCTGGTCCAGCAGCCGGCCACGCACGGAATCAAGCGGTTCATGCAGAATTTCCTCGCTCACTTCCGACCTTTTGAATCTGAATCCGTATTCCAGCAGCGTCAGAAAGCCCGGGCCGTTTTTGGAGAGCCAGTCAAAAAAGCGCTTGGCTTCTCCGGAAAATCCCTCCGTACTGATTTCATTGTAAATGGAAGGCCGTATGATTTTCGGTTTCTCCGCTTCCACCCAGCCGCTGCGCACGCGCACCACGTTCACCTCATCCATCAGTTCACTGAGGAGAAGAAAATTAAACCTGGTATCGCCAAAAGTATCAATGCGGCGGTCCGGTTCATACACCACCCGCGTCATCTCCGCCGCATAGCGGATATCGTCACGGGAAAAGGAAGGCAGGTCGCTCATGGAAGAAAAGGCAGAGGGGCTTTCCATGAAAAAGCGGCTTCCTTGCCTTGGACAGGGAAGCCGCTTTTGTAATAAAGGATTTTTAGCAGTTTAACTTAACCCTGAACCTTTTCGATGTAAGCAACGACGTCGGCCACAGACTGAAGCTTTTCAGCTTCTTCATCGGGCACTTCAATGTCAAAGTTTTCTTCGAAAGCCATCACGAGTTCAACGGTATCCAGCGAATCAGCACCGAGATCCTCGATGAATTTCGCATCAGCAGTCACTTTATCGGATTCAACGCCAAGTTGGTCGACGATGATACTTCTTACTTTTTCTTCGATGCTGTTGTCAGACATGATATTTATTGTTAAGGTTCATTGATATTACATGGGGTATGCGCCATTTGCAACACCTATTTATGAGTTTTTACGCGTCATCCGGCCACGGCGCCGGAAGCAGCAGGTTTCCAGCCGATTTTGGCCGTTCTTTAAAGATTCAGCCCGGCGGCTATGCGCAAGCCGTTCAACGTAATGTCAGGGTCCACATGGTCAATGCGCTCCACGCCCCTGGCGATCAGCGCTGCATCCCCTCCCGTAGCAACCACGGCCGGACGCACGCCCAGCTCACCTTCCAGCCGGGCCAGAATTTCCTTCACCAGCCCCCGGTAACCGTACACGGCGCCGGATTGCATGGCCTCTACTGTGCTGGTTCCAATGACGCGGGACGGCTCCTGGGGGTCAATAGCGGGAAGAAGCGCCGTATTGCGCTCCAGGTAATCCCCCATGCTGGCAAGCCCCGGGGCAATGACGCCGCCCACATAGGTGCATTGGGGACCGATCACGTCAAAAGTCACGGCGGTGCCGAAGTCCACCACAACGCACGGATACCCGTAATAAGCCGCGGCGCCTACGGCGTTCGCCAGCCTGTCGGCCCCTATCTGGCGCGGGTGGGGATAGTCGATGCCCACGCCCAGCCGGGAATCGCAGGAAAGGAAATGGCACGGTTTGACGATCCAGTTTTTCAGCTCTTCCGCCACGCGCGGCACAACGGAACACACCACGGCGGCATCATAACGGACGCCGGCCAGCACCTCGTCCAGCCGCTCCCCGCTCACCTCCCGGGTGGGAATCATATACCGCTCCGGCAACAGGGCTTCCGGCGAAGAAAGCACGAACTTGGTGCGCGTGTTGGAATTGTCAATCAGAAGATAGGTCACGGGAATCAGTTAGTATGTTCCTCCGCCAGTTTCAAGGCCAAATCCGCTATTCTGCCGCTTCCTCCGGTCATCCCCGCCCGCAGCAGGTTTTCATGCATGCGCCTCCACTGCGCGCCGCCGTCCGCCATCATTTCCTGAAGAGCGGAAGCCAGGGCGCGGACATCCGGCACATGGCCGCCGCCGCCCAGTTTTTCCAGAAGGCGGGTATTGCCCTCCTCCTGGCCCGGAAGAAGAAAGTTCACCAGCATGGGCCGTGCGGCCGCAAGCACTTCGTGCACGGTGGCGCCTCCCGCTTTCCCGACCACTACATGGCTGGCGGCAAGATAGGAAGGCACGCGGCGCGTCCAGCCGCGCACCGTCAGCCTGCGTCCGTATCTGGCTCGCAAATCCCGGATGCGGGGATAAATGCGCCGGAACCGGCGCCCCAGAATACAGGTTACATGCAGGGCGGGATTCGCATCCAGCATACCCGCCAGCTCCGCCCGCGCATGCCGTGCGGAACGCTGGGCAAAGTAAAGCACCCGGAACGGCTCCCCTTCCTTCCAGGAAAGAGGATGCTCCTTCGCCAACGCCCCCAGCACGGGATTGACGGGAAATCCCGTAACGCGCAGCCTGTCCTGCGGCAGCCCCTTTTCCTCCATGATGGCCCTCGTCCAGGGATCCGTTACGGCCCAGAGAGGGGACTTGGAACACAGCCATGATTTATTGATGACGAAGGAATCCGTCACGACGGTCAGGTAGGGGACTGCCCTGCCCGTGCGGGAGGCCAGGGAATCCAGCATGTAGGGATATACCATGTAGGTGCAGACCACGGCATCCGGCTTCCATTCCCGCAGCAAACGTTCCAGCAGGCGCTCCACGGGGGCGATTCCCCTGACGGGCTTTTCCGCCATATTGCGCCTGTCGCTCACCTCATACATCAGTTTCCAGAGGCGGGGCATGCGGGAAATCATCCACAGGTAGGCGGCGCGCGTCAGGCCAAACATCCGGGGCATCGCCTCCGCGCACAGGTCCGTAACGAGGACTTCCGCGCGCCCTGCGAGAGCATCCCTCACGCCCCTGGCGGCGGAATTGTGCCCTTCCCCGTATCCTGCGGTCACAATCAGAATGCGCGGCAGCCGTCCTTTCTGCATAGAACAGGGTATACCAATATTCCGTTCCATCGAAAAGAACTTCTTGCAGGAGGGCAGACATGAGGGGAAGCGGCCGGAAAAACATTATCCTCCGGTATTCCCTCCGGACGGAAAGGAACGGAAAAAAACGGCCTTTCTTCCCTATGATTCCCTTCTCAAAACCGGATTTAACATTGACCTGCGCAGGCCGTCAGGGCAAGCTTCCAGCCATGCGCATCGTCTTCATGGGCACAGGCGACATTGCCATTCCCGCCTTCCGCAGCCTGATCCGTCATTCGGATCTGGCAGGCCTGGTCACGCAACCCGACCGCCCTGTCGGCAGGCACCAGGTGCTTACAGCCCCGGCCATCAAAAATATTGCCAGGGAAGCGGGCATTCCCGTGCTCCAGCCGCATTCTCTGCGCAGCCCGGATGCGCTGAGCAACCTCAGGAGACTGAATCCGGATCTAATCGTCGTCATGGCGTACGGGCAGATTCTGAGCCAGGAAGTGATTGATATGGCCCCCATGGGCTGCATCAACGCCCATGCCTCCCTCCTGCCGCGCCATCGCGGAGCGGCCTGCATCCAGTCCGCCATCAAATCCGGCGATGCAGAAACGGGCATCACCATCATGCACATTGTCAGGAAGCTGGATGCCGGAGACATCATCGCCCAGATCAGCACCCCCCTGGAAGGCACGGAAACCGGAGGTTCCCTGCATGACAAGCTGGCCAGGATGACGCCGGATGTGCTGCTGCCCGTCATCCATTCCATTGAAAAAGGAACGGCTACACGCATCCGCCAGCAGGAAATCCTGGCAACATACGCCCCCAAGCTCCTGCGGGCGGACGGAAAAATCGACTGGACGCGCCCCGCAGAAGAAATCGGCCGCATGATCCGGGCGTACGACCCGTGGCCCGGGACCTTCACCAACTACTGGAACCGCAAGAAACGCATCCGCAACATGAAAATTTTCCCCGGCTTTTCCATCCTCCCGGAAGCGGAGGGAAAACCGGGCCAGGTGCTCTCCGCCGGGGAACAGGGTCTTTTGATCGCCTGCGGAAGCGGAGGATTGCTGGTGACAGACGTCCAGCTTGAAGGCAGCACGCGCATGAATATCTCCCAGCTCATTGCCGGCCACCCGAATTTGAAAGATATCCATTTTGACGTATAAATGGCCAAGTCCTTTTCCATGGAGAGCCTGAACGCGGCCCAGAGGAAAGCCGTGCAGACCCTGCAGGGGCCCGTGCTGATCCTGGCCGGGGCCGGAACGGGTAAAACGCGCACCGTCACCTGCCGCATCGCCCATATGGTGGACGGGGGTATCAGCCCCAAAAGCATCCTGGCCGTGACGTTCACAAACAAGGCCGCTCTGGAAATGCGGGAACGCGTAGGCCAGATGGTGGAACGCAAGGCGGCGCGCCAAATAATGGTGAGCACTTTCCATTCCCTCTGCGTGCGCATCCTGAGAGAGGATATAGGGCGCCTGGGGTACAAGACCAATTTCACCATTTACAGCGGTTCCGAACAAAGCGGCCTGATCCGGCGACTGATTGTGCGCCACGGCGGCATTACGGAGAAAATCACGCCCAAGGATGTGCTTTCCTCCATGAGCCGGATGAAAAACAGCGGTCTGGGCCTTGACTCCATTGAAGACAACCTGACGGCCAACATCGCCGCCTCCTACCAGCGGGAACTTCAGGCGCAGAATTCCGTGGATTTTGACGACCTGCTGATTCTGGCGGACAAATTGCTGAAGGAGCACCGGGACGTCAGGGAAGCGTGGCAACAGCGCTTCCGCTATATCACCGTGGATGAATTCCAGGATACCAACAGCCTCCAAATGAGCCTGCTGGGCCATCTGGTGGGGCCGGAACACAATGTCTGCGTAGTGGGGGACGACGACCAGTCCATCTACGGCTGGCGCGGGGCCCAGATCAGCAATATCCTGGAATTCGAACGTTTTTTTCCAAATCCCTCCATCATCAAACTGGAAGAAAATTACCGCTGCACCGCCCCCATCCTGGACACGGCCAATGCCCTGATCCGCCATAACCTGGGCCGGAGGGACAAGACGCTGCGCGCCCATAAAGGCGGAGGAGAAGCCGTCCGGCTCATTTCCATGCCCGGAGACGCGGAAGAAGCGGAATTCATCATCACGGACATTGAAAACGTCCGCAGGCAGGAAGGCCGGCCCTGGGAGGATTTCGCCATTCTGTTCCGGGCCAATACCCAGAGCCGCATCATTGAACAAACGCTCCGGGAACACAAAATTCCCTACCGCATGGTGGGCGCGCAAAGTTTTTTCGACCGCAAGGAGGTAAAGGACCTCATTTCCTATCTGGCGACTATCGAAAACCCGCAGGCTGACGAATATCTGCTGCGCATCCTCAACACGCCGCCGCGCGGCATCAGCGAGCTGACCAGCCATCTGGCCATCGACTGGAGCCGGGAGCACGGCAACAGCGTCTGGGCAGCCCTCCAGGACGAAGAATTCCTGGCGGCCCTTTCCACCCGCGCCCGCAACAGCGTGCAGGCATTCAATGAACTGATTGCAAAATACATCGACCTTTTCCAGGATAAGGAAACCGACTTCGGAGACATCCTGGAGCAGCTTATTGAGGAAACCGGATTCAGCGAATACGTCACGCGCCTGTGCAAAACGGAAGCTGAAATCCAGAAACGGCTGGTGTCCATCGGGGACGTGAAAGCCTCCCTCCGCAACTTCTGGCAACCCGGAAAAACTCTCCGGGACTACCTGGCCCAGGTCACCCTGGACAAGGAAGATAACGATGACGACGTGGAAAACAAGCCAGGCGTATGCCTGATTACCATGCACGCCGCCAAGGGACTGGAATTTCCGGTAGTGTACCTCGTGGGGCTGGAGGAAGGCATCCTTCCCCACAAGCGTTCCCTGGAAGACGGCAATTGCGATGAAGAACGCCGCCTGCTCTACGTAGGCATCACGCGCGCCCAGGAGAAACTCATGCTTACTTATTGCGCCACGCGCCTGCGTTACGGGGACCGCATGCCTTGCCAGCGCTCCTCCTTCCTCAGTGAAATTCCTCCCCACCTGATGGAATATTCCAAATGGGAGGATCTCATGAACGCGGAAGCGACGGAAGAGGAATCCGGAAACTTTTTCGATTCCCTGCGCAGCATGCTTCTGGAAGAGGAATAAGAGGCGGCATGGCGTTTTGCCAGCCTCTTTTCAACCATGTCTTTTACTTTAACTTTATTCAGAGGACAAGGCGCCGTTGCCGCCCGGAAACGCCAGTCTGCCGACTTTCCGCCTCCAGAATATTCAGCCGCGCCAGCTGCATGGTCTGTTCCGGAC
>ENA-UAPJ01000825-UAPJ01000825.1-human-gut-metagenome-genome-assembly--contig:-NODE-825-length-11382-cov-5.496336_pt1 | contig 11382 bp, 8 predicted proteins | sample MGYA00243479_ERZ654575 | MGnify/ENA primary metagenome ERZ654575 (study PRJEB26926, sample SAMN06164839) | human gut metagenome | biome: ENVO:00009003; feature: ENVO:2100002; material: ENVO:00002003... | reverse complement strand
AAATTGCGGTCGGCGGTGTGCCACCGCAATCTATTCGAGAAGATACTCGGATAAAGAAATTGCATCAGATGCCCGAATACGGCATTGATGCAATTTTTGCTTTATTATGAAAGTAAATTTATACTCTGTAGTGGAGAACACGGTTCGCAACTACAGAATATAATGGTGAATTTGGTTTGTTAACAAAATTATAATTATTATAAAACTCTTTGATATAATTTTTGCTTATACCCAAACTTCCAAAAAAATGATAGCCTTAAACGACAAAACCCACCAAAACAGTATTGTATGCAAAAATTATTTATGCTATAATTAATCAAGTTTAACAAAACCATTACCGAGGTGTTTATATATGAAAATAAGCAATTTATTTAACAGCGGAAAAACAGTTTTTTCTTTTGAAGTATTTCCGCCTAAAAAGACCTCTCCGATTGAATCGGTTTACGGCAAGCTTGAAGAAATTTCGGCTTTAAAGCCTGACTTCATCAGCGTAACATACAGCGCAGGCGGCAGCGGTTCAAAGAGCCGTACCTGCGAAATCGCAACAAAAATCAAGAGAGATTTCGGAGTTGAATCCGTGGCACACCTCACCTGCATTAACAGCACAAAGGCTGATATTGACCGCAACCTTGCACTTTTTAAAGAGAACGGCATTGAGAATATTCTTGCACTCCGTGGTGACAGAGTTGAAGGTGTTGAACCGCAGAAGGATTTCACTTATGCAAGCGATTTGTGCAGATATATTGCGTCACAGGGTGATTTTGACATTGCCGGTGCTTGTTATCCCGAGGTTCACAGCGAGGCAACCGATGAGGTTGAGGACATTCACAACCTTCGCAAAAAGGTTGAGTCGGGTGCAAGCCACCTTATTTCACAGCTTTTCTTTGACAACTCCGTTTACTATCGCTTTCTTGAAAGAGCGAAGATTGCAGGCGTGAATGTTCCGATTGAGGCAGGTATTATGCCTGTAACAAGCAAAAGTCAGATTGAAAGAATGGTTTCAATGTGCGGTGCAAGCCTTCCTGCAAAATTTGCAAAGATTATGCAGAAGTATGATACAAGACCCGAGGCTTTGCGTGACGCAGGCATTGCATATGCGGTTGACCAGATTGTTGACCTTATCGCACACGGTGTTGATGGCATCCACCTCTACACAATGAACAACCCGTATGTTGCAAGAAAAATTACGGAGGCGGTGTCAAGTCTTTTATGATAACGCTTGACAGATTAAACCGCAAAGAGGCTATACGCTACCTCGGCGGTGCAGGAATCAGCCTTAATTACCGCATGGATGTGCTGATGGATGAATGCGAAAAAGAAATACTGAAAACAGCAGAGCCGAGATTTCTCTATGTTGAACGCAAAGCTCCGTTTGACGATATTTTACTCGGCAATGATATAAAAAAGCACCTTGAGGGCTGCCACACAGCCGTTATGATGTGTGCGACAATCGGTTCGGAAATTGACAAGCTTATCCGTATAAGTCAGATTTCCGATATGGCAAGGGCGGTTGTGCTTGACAGCTTTGCAAGCGTTGCCGTTGAACAGGTGTGTCAAAAGGTTGACGAAATCCTTGCCGAAAAATACAGCGGAAAGTATATGACCTTCCGTTTCAGCCCCGGTTATGGGGACTATCCTATTGAGATGCAGAAGGAGTATCTGAGAATACTTGACGCACCGAGAAAAATAGGTCTTACAACAGGCGACAGCTGTCTGCTTGTGCCGTCAAAGTCGGTTACGGCGGTTCTCGGAATTTCAGACAATCCGATTGAACGAAGAAAACGAGGGTGTGCAATTTGCAGTATGAAAGGCAAATGTCGCTTCAGAAGAAATGGGGAACATTGTGGTGTTTAAGAATTTTTCAAACTTTAGTGAATATCTCAACCAAAAGAATTTTATTCTGCTTGACGGTGCAACAGGAACTCTCATTCAGAAAAGCGGTGTAAAGTACGACCATGTGCCTGAGGTGCTGAACATTACTCACCCCGAGCTTATCGAGAGCTTTCACAGGAGGTATATTGACGCCGGATCTGACATTGTGTACGCAAACACCTTCGGTGCAAATGCCTACAAGCTTCAGGACAGCGGTTACAGCGTTGAAGAAATCATCGGTGCCGGTGTTAAGATTGCAAGAAAAGCCGTTGAGGGTACAGACGCCCTCGTTGCCCTTGATATCGGTCCGATAGGTCAGTTGCTTGAACCTGCCGGTTCAATGAAATTTGACGAGGCTTATGAGTATTACAAACAGCAGATTCTTGCCGGTAAAGATGCCGATGTCATAGTTTTTGAAACAATGACCGACCTTTACGAGCTTAAAGCTGCAGTCCTTGCCGCAAAAGAAAATTGCGACAAGCCTATAATAACAACAATGACCTTTGAGAGAAACGGACGAACATTTACGGGTGTATCCCCTGCCTGCGCGGCTGTCACTCTTACGGGACTCGGTGTTGACGCTCTCGGTGTCAACTGTTCACTCGGTCCGGATGAGCTTGAACCCGTTGTTTCCGAGATGTCGAAATACACAAATCTTCCCCTTGTAATCAAAGCTAACGCAGGTTTGCCCGATCCTAACAACAACGAGTACAACATTATGCCCGACAAATTTGCCGAGTGCGTTTGTTCACTCCTCAAATACGGTGTTAAGGTTATCGGCGGATGTTGCGGAACGAATCCCGATTATATTGCAAAAATTAAGTCAGAGGTTTCCGACAGAGAATATCAGCCTCAGACAAAGAGCGTTGACACAACCGTTTGCAGTTCAACGACGGTTGTCGAAATCAACGGTCCGAGAATTATCGGTGAAAGAATTAACCCCACAGGCAAAAAGCTGTTTAAGCAGGCGCTTGTTGAAAATAATATTGACTATATCCTCACTCAGGCTCTCAGTCAGGTTCAGGGCGGTGCGGAAATTCTTGATGTCAATGTAGGTCATCCCGAAATTGACGAAAAAAAGATGATGGTGCGTGTTCTCAAGGCTATTCAGAGTGTGTGTGATGTTCCGCTCCAGATTGACTCCACAAAGCCCGAGGTTATTGAGGCCGGACTCCGCTACTACAACGGAAAACCGATTCTGAACTCCGTAAACGGTGAGGAACAGAGCCTTGCAACGGTTCTTCCTCTTGTCAAAAAGTACGGTGCGTCTGTTGTCGGACTTGCACTTGACGAAAACGGTATCCCGAAAACCGCCGAGGGCAGATTTGAGATTGCAAAACGAATTGTTGAAAGAGCCGAGGCTGTCGGCATTGACAGAAAAGATGTATATATCGACTGTCTTACTCTTACAGTTTCCGCAGAACAGGCGGCTTGCCGTCAGACTCTTGAGGCCTTGCACAGAGTAAAAACGGAACTTGGCTGTAAAACCTGTCTCGGTGTATCAAACATTTCGTTCGGACTTCCGAATCGTGAGCTTGTCAACAGAACTTTCCTTACAATGGCTATGGAACAGGGACTTGATTTGCCGATTATCAACCCAAATGTTGAGTCGATGACAGGTGCTGTAAGAGCATTCCGTGTGCTTAACGGCATTGACAAGAACTCGCTTGAATTTATCAACGCATATAACGATGCTGTTCCTGCCGCTCCCGTTAAAAAGGCAGACAGCAATGTTGATATTTTTGCGGCTGTTTATAACGGACTTAAAAACGAAGGTGCAGCCGCAACCGCAAAGCTTCTTGAAACAACCGATGCAATGCAGGTTGTAAACGAAATGCTTATTCCTGCACTTGACAGAGTGGGTGAAGATTTTGAAAAGAATAAAATCTTCCTCCCACAGCTTATCCAAAGCGCAAACACAGCTCAGGAGTGCTTTGATGTAATTAAAAAGCACCTTACAAAGACAAGCGGAACTCCCGTAAGCAAGGGCAAAATTATTGTGGCAACCGTAAAGGGTGACATTCACGATATCGGCAAGAACATTGTGAAGGTTCTTCTTGATAACTACGGCTATACAGTTGTTGACCTCGGTCGAGATGTTGATCCTCAGCTTATTGTTGATACTGCCGTTGAACAGAATATTACAATGATAGGACTTTCGGCTCTTATGACAACAACCCTCAAGAGTATGGAAGACACAATAAGGCTTGTAAGAGAATGCAAGGAACTTCAGAATCCCGACGGCTCAAGCAAATGTACAATATTTGTCGGCGGTGCGGTTCTTACAAAGGACTACGCTATGAAAATCGGCGCTGACTACTACTGCCGTGACGCAAAAGAAAGCGTTGACACGGCAAAGCTCGTTCTCGGCTGATTTAGTGACATATATCGTCAAATGTTTATTGAATGTATGCCCTGCCTGTGATAAAATGGTGGAAGGATGATTTTTGTAATTACCGCTTTTTGCGGAAAGGATGAACTTTATGCGAGGATTATTTAACAGATTCGCCAATTTTATGCAGGGCAGATACGGCACGGATAAGCTCAACAATGCACTCTGGGTGCTGTTGCTTATACTGTGGTTCGTGAATATTTTTGTGTGGAACCGTGTTGCAAGATACATCATTGACGGAATAATGCTCTTGGTTATCGTGCTTATCTGTTTTCGTATGTTCTCACGCAACATTGTTGCAAGAAGTGCCGAAAACAGAAAATTTCTTCCGATTTACAATGCGGTAACAGGTTGGTTCAGGCTGACCTTCAAGAAAATTCGTGACCGCAAGGACTACCGTTATATCAAGTGTCCCGTGTGCAAGGCGCAGCTTCGTGTTCGCAACAAAAAAGGCAATCATACTGTTCGCTGTCCGAAATGCGGAAGTGAATTTAACAAAAAAATATGACTGTAGAATCTGCGGTTGCAACGAAATGATTTTGTGATAAAACTAAATAAAAACAGAGATTTGACCACAGGCAGTATAACAGGCGGCCTGTGGTCTTTTGCAGTACCGCTTATGCTCGGCAATGTGTTTCAGCAGTTTTACAACCTTGCCGATACATGGATAGTCGGAAAATATGTGGGCGACAATGCCCTTGCGGCAGTCGGCTCGTCATATGATAGATTTTTTGTGTACGGATTTAAACGAAGCGATAAAGCATTTATTAAATTGAAAATTACGGCGAGCCGCCGTACCCAATTCGTGAAGACAGTTTGTGAATGTCAAAAAACAAATTATGCCCGAGCGTAGTATTGCAACCGTTTGTACAAATAACCAAAACCTTTGTTATTGATTTTTAAAAAATCAACAACAAAGTATTTTGACAGGAACAAGTAAATATAAAAAACTTTTTGTAAAAAACGAAACAAAAATATGTATTCTGCTTTGAATTTCTTGTGTAAAACACTTTACAAATCGGTGTTTAAGTGATAAAATTTGAGATGATACAAAGTATCCGTACCGCTTGTTGATTTACGGTGCGTAATTAACGGGTATCGAAAATTTATGCGGCATCATTTCCTTTGCCGCTTTGATTAAAAAGGAGGACGATTCCATTGGCAAGAAAAATGAAAACTATGGATGGTAACAGCGCAGTAGCTCATGTTTCTTATGCGTTTACCGATGTTGCGGCTATCTATCCTATCACACCTTCTTCCGTAATGGCTGACCTTACCGACAAGTTCTCGGCACAGGGTGCCAAGAACCTTTTCGGCAGACAGGTTCAGGTAACGGAAATGCAGTCGGAGGGCGGCGCATCAGGTGCTGTTCACGGCTCACTCGCAGCAGGTGCTTTGACCACAACTTACACAGCATCACAGGGCCTGCTCCTTATGATTCCGAATATGTACAAGATGGCAGGCGAGCTCCTTCCGGGCGTTATTCATGTATCAGCCCGTGCGCTCACAAGCCACGCACTTTCTATTTTTGGTGACCACTCAGATATCTACGCTTGCCGTCAGACAGGTTATGCAATGCTTTGTTCAAACAATCCTCAGGAATGTATGGACCTTGCCGCTGTTGCTCACCTTGCAGCTATTGAAGGCAGAGTTCCTTTCCTTCATTTCTTTGACGGTTTCAGAACTTCTCACGAAATTCAGAAGATTGAGGAGTGGGATTACGCAGACCTCGCCGATATGCTTAACTGGGATGCAGTTGAGGCTTTCCGTCGTCGTGCTCTTAACCCTGAGCATCCTGTAACAAGAGGTACTGCTCAGAACGACGATATCTTCTTCCAGGCAAGAGAAGCTTGTAACAAGTATTATGACGCAGTTCCCGAAGTTGTTGTTAAGTACATGGACAAGGTTAATGCTAAAATCGGCACTGACTACAAGCCGTTCAACTACTACGGTGCAGAGGATGCAGAGCATGTTATCGTTGCTATGGGTTCTGTTTGTGACTGTACGGAAGAAGTTGTTGATTACCTCAATGCCGCAGGCGAAAAGGTCGGTCTTCTTAAAGTTCACCTTTACAGACCTTTCGTTGCCGACTATATGCTCAGAGAGCTTCCTAAGACTGTTAAGACAATCTCTGTTCTTGACAGAACAAAGGAACCCGGTTCAATCGGCGAACCTCTTTATCTTGATGTTCTCGCTGCTATCAACGGTTCGGACTTTGCAGGTGTAAAGGTTTACACAGGCAGATACGGTCTTGGTTCAAAGGATACAACACCCGGCGACATCATCGCTGTTTACAGAAACGCTGAAAGCGAAACACCTAAGAGAAGATTTACAATCGGCATTGTTGATGATGTTACAAACCTCTCACTTCCGATTGTTGAAAATCCCGATACAACTCCGAAGGGTACACACAGCTGTAAGTTCTGGGGTCTTGGTGCTGACGGTACTGTCGGTGCTAACAAGAACTCAATCAAGATTATCGGCGATAACACCGATATGTACGCTCAGGGCTACTTTGCATATGACTCAAAGAAGTCGGGCGGTCTTACAGTTTCTCACCTTCGTTTCGGTAAAACTCCCATTAAGTCAACATACTACATTTCAAAGGCAGACTTTGTTGCCTGTCACAATCCGTCTTATGTTGACAAGTACGATATTGTTGATGACCTTAAAGAAGGCGGTTCATTCCTTCTTAACTGCCCATGGGATACAGAAGAGCTTTCCGAGCGTCTCCCGGGTAAGATGAAGAAGATTCTCGCTGAAAGACACATCAACTTCTACACAATTGACGGTATCAAGATCGGTAAGGAAATCGGTCTCGGCGGTCGTATCAACACAGTTCTTCAGTCAGCATTCTTCAAGATTGCAGATATCATTCCTGCCGACAAGGCTAAGGAGCTTATGAAGGCTGCCGCTAAGAAGTCATACATGAAGAAAGGTCAGGCTATCGTAGATATGAACTACGCCGCTATTGACCGTGGTATGGAAGACCTCAAAAAGGTTGAAATTCCTGCTGATTGGGCTAACGCTGTTGATAACTCAGTTGCCGACAAGGCAGAGGGTAACGGCGCTCTCGTTGAGTATGTAAACGAAATCCTCAAGCCTGTAAATGCGTATAAGGGTAACAAGCTCCCTGTTTCAACATTTATGGATCATGTTGACGGTACTGCTCCTAACGGTTCTGCCGCTTATGAAAAGAGAGGTATCGCAGTTGATGTTCCCGAATGGAATCCTGAAAACTGTATTCAGTGTAACAGATGTGCAATAGTATGTCCTCACGCTGTAATCCGTCCTGTTGCCATGACAGCCGATGAGCTTGCAAAAGCTCCCGAGGGTACAAAGAGCCTCCCGATGATGGGACTTAAGGACCTCAACTTTGTAATGACAGTTTCAACACTTGACTGTACAGGTTGCGGCGCTTGTGCTCAGGTTTGTCCGGGTAAGAAGGGCGCTAAGGCTCTCACAATGCAGTCAATCGACTCACAGCGTCCTAAGCAGGCAGTATTTGACTACGCTCTCACACTTGAAGATAAGCCTGAAGTTCACGAGAAGTTCAAGTTCACTACAGTTAAGGGCAGTCAGTTCAAACAGCCGTTGCTTGAATTCTCAGGCGCTTGCGCAGGCTGCGGTGAAACACCGTATGCAAAGCTTGTTACACAGCTTTTCGGTGACAGAATGTTTATCGCTAACGCAACAGGCTGTTCATCAATTTGGGGTGCATCTGCTCCTGCAACACCTTATACAAAGAATAAGAAGGGTTACGGTCCTGCTTGGCAGAACTCACTCTTTGAAGATAACGCAGAGTTTGGTCTTGGTATGGCTCTCGGTCAGAAGGCTATCCGCAACAGACTTATCGAGTATGTTGAGGGTATTCAGAAAGATACAGACAGCGCTGACCTCAAGACAGCTTGCCAGAACTATCTCGACACAGTAACAGATTCAACTTCAAGCCGTCCTGCAACAGACGCTCTTATCGCTGAACTCGAAAAGAACACAGAGGATGCAAAGGTTGGCGAACTTGTTAAGAAAACACTCGTTGACAAGGACGAACTTGCTAAGAAGTCAATGTGGATCTTCGGCGGTGACGGTTGGGCTTACGATATCGGTTTCGGCGGTCTTGACCACGTAATCGCATCAGGCGAAAATGTTAATATCCTTGTATTCGATACTGAGGTTTATTCTAACACAGGCGGTCAGGCTTCAAAGGCTACTCCTGTAGGTTCGGTTGCACAGTTTGCCGCTGCAGGTAAGGCTGTTAAGAAGAAAGACCTCGCCGCTATTGCAATGAGCTACGGCTATGTTTATGTTGCACAGTGCGCTATGGGTGCTGACAACAATCAGGTTCTCAAGGCTATGGTTGAGGCTGAAAGCTACAACGGTCCGTCACTCGTAATCTGCTACGCTCCGTGTATCAACCACGGTATCAAGGGTGGCATGGGCATTGCTCAGCTTGAGGAGAAAAAGGCTGTTGAGGCAGGTTACTGGAACATCTTCCGTTACGATCCTCGCCTTGCAGACGAAGGAAAGAATCCGTTCATGCTTGACGGTAAAGCTCCTTCTGCATCATATCGTGACTTCATCATGGGCGAAGTTCGTTATAACTCACTCACTCGTTCATTCCCCGAAAGAGCAGAAAAACTCTTTGAAAAGGCTGAAAAGGTTGCTGCTGATAAGTATGCTCACCTTGAAAAGCTTGCAAGCCTTCCCGATGCCGAATAATTTTGGCTAAAGCTTGTAAAAAGTGAATATGTGAATAAATAAAAAATTCTCCCGAATATGGCATTTGCCGTGTTCGGGATTTTTTTAATTGAAAATTGAAAATGGAAAGTGGAAAATTGTAGCGGCGTTCAGTGAACGCCAATCGAACCGATTGCAAAATCGGTTCGACCACAGGCAACGGCAGTATTTTTCCGTTTAAATAATAATTTATAAATGTAAACCCGTAGGGGCGTTCATTGGACGCCCGCCTTGATGAAATATTTTGTTTAATCACATATGTTTTGATGTGATTATAATTGTGTATTGAACCTTGCACGCATTGCGTGCAATCGTATGCGTTGCATACGAACGGGCGCGAACACGGTTCGCCACTACAACATACATTGCAAAAATAATTGGAATTTTATACTTGGTCAAAATATGTATGTTGCTGTGTGGTTGATTTGGCTTTGCAACCAAATCAAATGGCGGTCACTGACCGCCGCTACTGTATGTACAAACAATTACTATGTTATGCTCGGGCAACATTTGTAATTTACTATTAAAACCGTCTGCACGAACACACGAACATAAAAAATGCGGTGGCACATTGCCAACCGCATTTTTATTTTACATTTTCAATTTTCCACTTTCAATTTAAAAGCTCCGCTCGGAGAACAGTGGCGCACCATGTTTATTGCACCGTTACCGTAATCGTTACGCTTGATGTTCTTTTAAGCACATCGGTGACTGAATATGTTACCTTGTACTTGCCTTTTCGGGTGGTTACTACATTGCCGAAAACTTCGATATTCGATGTTATGTCGTTGCCGCAGGTGTCAACGGCTGTTACTCCTGCAAGGGCGTAAAATTCGCCGCCGCTTTTGATTGTGTAATCGTTTGCACCGCTGATTATTGGTGTTGCTTTGGCATACGGGCATTTTTTATTGCTGTCTGTCGGATCCCATTTGTTGGTAAAATCGGTGATTTTGATTGCATCCGGTTTTCCGAGAGGGCCTGCATTTTCTGCGTCGTCATATATGCTTACATTTGTGCCTGTGGGGCAGTTGTCATAAACCCACTTTGCATCCGAAACCGCAAGTCTTACGCATCCTTGTGACGCCTGTTCGCCAAGCTTGTTGAACTCCTCAAGCTCCAAATCTTCTTCGCTCATTGAGTAGTAGGGAACGGAGTGGAAAAGATAATCGCCAGAAATTCCGCTGATGTATCTTCCGAAAACATCGCCCACAAGGGAAAGCCATTCGGACTTGATTCCGATTGTGTAGTCACCCGTGATTGTCGAATTGTCAAGACCTGTGGAGCAAATCATAGCCCTTATGGGGATTGTGTACTTGCCCTTTTCGTCATATGTGTAAACCGTCACGCAGTTTGCCGTGCGGTTGACCTTGATTGCGTACAGATTTTTTGCCGTGTTACGCTTATTGTTTTCAAGCTTGTCAAGATTTGCCGTTGTACAGGTTGAGTAGCTTTGCTGTTTTTTCGTGGTTGATTTTGCCACCGTAACCTGAAATTCCGACTTTGATTTGTCTTTTGAAATTGCAGAAATCAGAGCTGTACCCTCTTTGAGAGCGTCAACCCTTCCGCCGTCATCAACGGTAACAATTTTACTGTCCGAGCTTGTCCATTTGGTAACAGATTTTGCTTTTTCTGATGACAGTTCAATAAGCTTTGATTCGCCGACTTTTAATGCGAGCGAATCGACCTTGCTCGGAAATGTCATATTTTCGGTTACTGCCGTATCGGGCGTCTGCGGTTTTGGAGAATTTTGAGAATCATTTCCGAAAATTCCCGTTACACCGCATAATATGCAGGTTGCAATGAGGACAACACAAAGTAAAAGAATGAAAATTTTCTTTTTCATAGATTACCTATCCTTATAGAATTTAACATTAAATGGTTACAAAATTTTAACCTTTGTATATTATAACTTTTTTTCGACAATCTTGCAAGTGCTATTTTAAATCGGCAAGAAATGTGGTAAAATGTCAGTCGGAGAATGTTTTGTATTTTCCAAACTAACAATTTATGGTGATAATTATGGCACATCCGATTAAACATTTCAGAACAATAACCCGTCACAGGCACAAGGTAATTGCCAACTGTGCAAGGGCAGGAATTCTCAGACAGGGATTAATACACGATTTGTCAAAGTATTCGCCTACAGAATTTATTCCGGGTGCAAAGTATTTTCAGGGCACGAGAAGTCCCAATGAAAAGGAAAGAGAACTGTACGGCTATTCACAGGCGTGGATGCATCACAAGGGCAGAAACCGTCACCATTACGAATACTGGAACGATTATAACCCAAAGACAAAGCAGATTGAAAATGTTGAAATGCCTGTAAAATATGCTGTCTCTTATACACATCTGACGCTGCCGACGACTTAATAGGTGTAGAT
>ENA-UAPJ01000814-UAPJ01000814.1-human-gut-metagenome-genome-assembly--contig:-NODE-814-length-11499-cov-6.588868_pt1 | contig 11499 bp, 10 predicted proteins | sample MGYA00243479_ERZ654575 | MGnify/ENA primary metagenome ERZ654575 (study PRJEB26926, sample SAMN06164839) | human gut metagenome | biome: ENVO:00009003; feature: ENVO:2100002; material: ENVO:00002003... | reverse complement strand
GAGATTAGCGAGTGTCTCGTGGGCTCGGAGATGTGTATAAGAGACAGTATGTATAGTCCGCGTGGGAGGGCCGGTACGTTCTGGCCATCTCGTCATAGGCGGAAGAGCGGTGGTCCTTGTTCCGGACACTGATGGCGATAGGCGTTCCCAGGGTTTTGCCGTCCAGCACTCCAGAAAGGATTTCCGCGCGGTCTTCCTCCCTGCGGGGGGTTACGATGTCGCTCTGCCCCGGCCTGCGCCGGTCCAGCTCCCGCTGAATGTCTTCTTCCGTCACCGGGACGAGGGACGGGCAACCATCAATCACCACGCCTACCCCAGTCCCATGGGATTCACCCCAGGTAGAAATTCTGAACACCTGACCAAAACTGCTGGACATGGCGGTATTCTAGACGGCGGCGTTCACCCGGTCAAGCCGTGTGCATCCGCACCGGGACATAAAAAACACCCCTGTCCTCAAAGGACGGGGGTGCTGAAAGAAAAGTACTCCCTTGAGAAGGAGTTGCCGTCTTAGTCCTTCAAGGCGGAAGAGGCCTTGAAAGCAACCGTCTTGGAGGCGGGAATATTGATCGTGTTGCCGGTCTTCGGGTTGCGGCCGGTACGGGCTTCACGGGTCTTGGTAGCAAACGTACCAAAGCCAATGATCTGCACCTTGCCGGATTCCTTCACGCCTTCCTTGATGGATTCCAGCACAGCGGCCAGAGCTTCTTCAGCGTGCTTCTTGGTCGTATCAGCACCCAGCTTGCTTTGAATCAGTTCGATCAGTTGAGCCTTGTTCATAGGACTTCGGTGAATAGCATATGGAGCCCTGACAGTAAAGAAAAAATGCGGTGTGGAGGAAAATCAGGACCTAAAACGGCGTTAATTGTCGTCATCCGGCAGCCTTTCCACTGCAGCGCCGATGGCCAGGAGTTTTTCGTCAATCATTTCATAGCCCCGGTCAATATGGTACAGGCGGTGGATTTCCGTAGTGCCTTCCGCCTTCAGGGCTGCCAGAACCAGGGCGGCGGAGGCCCGCAGGTCGGAGGCCATGACGGGAGCGCCGCTGAGCGTTTCCACTCCGGAAATGACGGCGGTGCCGTTGTCCACCTTGATGTCCGCCCCCATGCGCTTGAGTTCGGAGCAGTGCATGAAACGCTGCGGGAAAATAGTATCCTTCACCACGGAGATGCCCGGCGTGGTGGCGAAGAGAGCCGTCATCTGGGCCTGCATGTCCGTGGGGTAGCCGGGATACGGGGCAGTCTTGATTTCTCCGCATTTGGGCGTTTTTCCGGCAATGATGGTGACCGTATCCCCCCGCTCGTTGAATTCCACGTGGTGGCCGCACTTCCGGAGCAAATCCGTCACCACAGTCATGTGTTCCTCACACACGCGCCGCAGGGTCACGCCATCCCCCATCATGGCCGCCGCCACCATAAAGGTGCCGGCCTCAATGCGGTCCGGGATAACGGTATGGTTGCAGCCGCGGAGCTTTTCCACTCCCTCAATGACGATCCGGCGCGTTCCCGCACCTTGAATATTGGCGCCCATCTTGGTTAAAAAGTTCGCCAGATCCACCACTTCCGGCTCGGAGGCGGCGGATTCAATAACGGTGGTGCCTTCCGCCAATACGGCGGCCATCATCAGGTTGTCCGTTCCCAGAACGGTGGGGCCGTGGTCGCCGCTCAAATCCACCGTGGCTCCTTTCAACCCCCTGGGAGCTTCAATAATCAGGTTGCCGCGCTCAATCTGCACCTGTGCCCCCAATGCCTGGATGGCCCTGATATGCAGATCCACAGGACGGTCGCCAATCACACAGCCGCCCGGCAGGGGAATCACGCACCGCTGCATGCGGGCCATCAAGGGCCCCATCAGGCAGATGGAGGCGCGCATCTTGCGTACCTGTTCATAAGCGGCTTCGGAATGCAGACTCCTGGCTTCCACGCGCACATTGCCGCTGGACCGTTCCACGGAGGCTCCCAGCTGGCCCATGATCTGAACCATGAAATTGGTATCGGAAACATCCGGAACCCGGCGCACCACTACAGGCTCATCCGTCAGCAGGGATGCGGCCAAAATAGGCAGGGAGGCATTTTTGGACCCGCTGATATTGACGGCTCCCCTCAGCGTAAAACCTCCATGTACGACAAGCTTCTCCATAGTGGGTTGCAATTAGGTGACGGATTCTACACATTTAAAACGCCCATGCAACCCCAAAGAGCCCCCGGAACGGGACAAATTCCCGGATGTTTCTCTTCCCCCGAAAAGAGGGAAGGAAAACGGCATGGTAAAAAAGCAGGAGCCGACCAGGTTCTGTAAGCCAGATTTTGTCCGCCGGACAGAGCCGGCTGTGCGGTCATTTTTCTCACGCGGACCGCGGTCAGACGTTCCGCGCGCCCGTTCGCTTTCACGAAACGGATGCGACTAATACCCGGGGATCCGGCGGGCAGGCGACCCTTCCCCTGTTTGTCTTGCATCGCGCGGGGTTTACCATGCCTCCTTGGTCACCCTCGGAGCGGTGAGCTCTTACCTCCCCTTTTCACCCTTGCCCGGCATGAGGAGAACCCCATCCGGGCGGTTTGTTTTCTGTGGCACTTTCCGTCCGGGAACCCTTGGGAGATTCCCGTCTCCCGCTTTCACGGGACACGCTGCCTTGTGATGTCCGGACTTTCCTCTACTCCGGTCCGGAGACCGGAACAGCGACCACCCGAACCTGATCGGCATGGACTACATACGCTTTCATCGGCTCGCGGTAAAGCCCAAAGCAGACATGGAAAGAATTTTGTTTCTTTCTTCCTTCCGCTTCCTTCTTCAAGCCAATGGGCGCCCTCTTCCCTGAATAAGGCAAAGCGGCCACAGGACTGCTCCCGTGGCCGCTCCAACTTACTACCTATGAAAACCAGCTTGATCCATTGATCCTGAAAAGCTCTCTCCTTCTTTTCAGGGGGATGCAGCCGATAACGCACATGAATATACGCTACCGTCCCGGAAAATCAACTCCATTCTGGAATGTCCCCTGATGCCTCCGCCCGTCTCGTAATTGGCTTGATTCGGCAGCCGATACAGGGTAGTTCTTCCGGAAACTCATGAACCTTCATTCCCATTCCATTTCCTCCCTGCAAGGGGTACTGACCGTACCCGGAGACAAAAGCATTTCCCACCGCGCCGCCATTCTGGGAGGCCTGGCGCAAGGAGTGACGGAAGTGGATAATTTTCTATGCAGTGAAGATTGCTTGAATACCCTGCGCGCCATGGAGCAGCTGGGCGCCAAAGTGGATGTGCTGGAAGAACGGCAGGGATACGGTCCCGTCCGCTTCCGAATTACGGGCGTCGCCATGAGCCCCAAGGCTCCTGAACGGCCCATCGACTGCGGCAATTCCGGTACGGGCATGAGGCTGCTGGCCGGGATGCTGGCCGCCTGCCCCTTTGATTCGGAAATGTTTGGAGACGCTTCCCTGAGCTCCCGCCCCATGGGCCGCATCATGCAGCCGCTGGAACAAATGGGAGCGCGGATTGAAGCCCGGGGAACCAAACCGGGCTGTGCTCCGCTGAGCATTCACGGCGGGCGGGTGCACCCTATTTCCTACGCGCTTCCCATGGCCAGCGCCCAGGTTAAAAGCGCCATTCTATTGGCGGGCATGTTTGCGGACGGAACCACTACCGTGCGCCAGCCGGCCGCCACCCGCGACCATACAGAACGCCTGTTCCGCCATTTCGGCGTTCCCTGCACCGTGGATGGACTTACCGTCGGAACCTGCGGGCCGGCTTTCCCCGTCGCCCATGATTTGACAGTCCCGGCAGATATTTCCTCCGCAGCCTTCTGGATGGTGGCCGCCGCCAGCCGTCCGGGTTCCCGCCTGACGTTGCGCCAGGTGGGGCTGAACAAGACGCGGAACGCCGTCATCAGCGCTCTGCAGCGGATGGGCGCGCGAATGGACATCGTGCCCACTTCTCCGGAAGATGCCGGCGAACCATACGGCGATATTACCGTGTACGGTTCGGATTCCCTGCACGGCACCAGCCTCCTCCCGGAAGAAATACCCAACCTCATTGACGAGATACCCATCCTGGCCGTAGCGGGAGCCCTGGGCCGGGGAGACTTCATCGTCCGAAACGCCCGCGAATTACGCGTCAAGGAAACGGACCGCATCGCCACCACGGCGGCCAACCTCCGGCTCATGGGCGTGGATGTGGAAGAATTTGACGATGGCATGGTTGTTCACGGCGGCACTCCCCTGAAGGGAACGGAATTATCCAGTTATGGGGACCACCGCATCGCCATGAGCTTCCTGGTGGCCGGACTCAGCGCACAGGGAGAAACCGTAGTGACGGATGCGGAATGCATCAATACGTCCTATCCCGGTTTTGAACGGGATCTGGCTCAGTTCCTGTAAAAAACGCAAGATTCCAGCCGGATTTCACCCCGTCCATGGAATAATGCCGGAAGCAGAAAAGAATCTTGCGGCATTCCGGCCATATTATGCTTCCCGTTCCTCCCCCACTTCTCTGGCGCGGCACAAATCCCGCCAGCCGGGAAAATTCCATTTGTTGGGAAAATCCCGGCACTGGCGGGGTTTAACGGGATTGATCCGGCAGCCGTCTTTCGTCAGCATCATGCAGGCGCCGTCTTCCGCGTCCCGGATGGACAATCCGCGCCGGTTGGCTCTCAACCGGCAGCATGTGTCAATAAAAACCTGTTCGTCCATGTCCAGGAAACGGGAAATCTCGCGGATTTCATCCGTCTCAATGCACACATCCCCGGCCCAGCGGCAGCACGCGCCGCATCTGGTGCATTCATACCGCACCGCTTTTCCGCCGTTTTCCATACGCATTTAAGTGAAAATTCCCCTGATGACGCCTATGTTCATATGGGCGTTCCTCCATCGCGGGCTATTGACGGCATGTTCAAAATCCTGCGGCAATTTCCCGATGGAGCCGGACATCTGCTCCAGCCCCGTCAGAATCTGCCTGATTCTGGAACGTGCGATGAGCGTAGGCTGATTGGTCCACTGGAAAACCTCGCTGTCAATAATATAGCCTTCATCAATCTTGGTAATGTACTGGGGAAAGCGAAGATGCGGGTTCTGCTCCACATAAACGCAACGGCCTATCGAACGCTTGGAGCGGAGAGGGTGAAAGAAGCGCCGGATGCTTTTAATCCAATCCGGCGCTTCCGACAAACCTTCCGCATGCACCCACATGGTGGCCAGCTGTTCCACGGGATAAAAGTAGGAATATGTATAAGCGGCCTTATAGCGCGTGCAACCGCGCCATGCATGGCGCAGACGCACCATATCCGCCTGTCCGGAAATCAGCAGGTCCAATGCCCGTTTCAACTGCTTTTCCAGGTTTTCCCCGCGCAGGTGTTCCCAGATCATGCAGTCATCCTCCGCTAGCAGCACGTAATCCGTATCAAGAGCGTTGACCGCCGTATGGAGGGCTCCTATAAAACCGCCTTCCACCGGGGCGGCCACCGCGGAAAGCCCATGGGAAAGGGCCGTCTCCCGCACCTTGACGGCACTTTCCGGAAAAACGGCGCATGCTTCGTCAAAATAGCCAAGCAGCCCGGACCTGCCATAGGAAGCCAGAGTCATGGCCAGCGTATAAGGGGCGTTATCGCACAGCAGAGCCAGGCCGACTTTTTTATTTTGAAGAAGAATTCCCATCGCGTAGAACGTTTTTGCAGTCTAAGACAACAGAAAGTGCGTTTCCAAGCAAAATAATTTTAAACAAATGTACTTTTTCCTTGCCGCTTTTCAGGCAAAGGGAAAATATAATCCGCCCTGTTTCGTCATCATGAAAGCATACGTTATCTTAAAAAACTCACTGCTGGCGGCCGCTATCGGCTGCGCTTTGTCCGGCTGCTACGATCCTTATTATGACAATTTCAGCGTGTCAGGCTCCTACAGCAGCGGAAGTTCCGGCGTGTCGTACATGTATGACAGCTCCGGCTACCCCATTTACGGATATTATGGAGGAAGACCCATTTATGCCTACGACACGTTCGGAAGCCCCATTTACTCCATCAACCTGATTCGTCCGAATTACTATATTCCCACGTGGGGGCCGGCTCCCTATTACCGCGGGCATTATGTCCGTCCCCATAACTGCCGCCCCATGGCAAAACCGCCGATGAAACCCCACTTCAGGCCTGACCATTTCCGTCCGGGAAACAACAGGCCGGCCCCTCAGCCCGGACGGCCCAATCAACGGCCGGACTTTGGAAAACCCGGCAATTTACAGCGGCCGCCAGTACATCATCCGGGAATCAACCAGCCCGAACGGCCTTCTCGCCCTTCCGCCAATAATCCTTCCCGTCCCGGCGGCACGAATCGCCCCGTCATCAACCGTCCGGAAGACAATCGTCCCTCCAGACCGGATTTCGGACGTCCCAGCCGCCCTTCCACCCTGCCGTCTTCAAGGCCTTCCGCCCCCAATCCAGGCCACTCCGGCGTCAACCGCCCCGGCAGGCCCTCTCCCGTTTCCCGGCCTTCTTCCCCTCATTCATCTGCGCCATCCCGTCCATCCCCTTCACCGAAACCCTCCAATCCCGGGAATTCCCACGGAACGCACAGGAGATAAGTTTTCCTGAAACGCTATTCATCGCAGGGCTGTTTTGTTCCGGGGATGCAAAACGGCCCTGTGTCATGGCTTTGTCCAGGCAGCGGCCAACCTTCTCCGGGATTGTTCAAAACCCGCTTCCCGCTGCGGGAGAGAACCGCCTTGCCGGAGAAAAACGTTTTCCGGTGCTTGAATGCCGAAAAACGTTTTTCAATGCACCAGCCCCATGGACAGGAGAACCAGCGTCACGATACCAATGGCGATGCGGTACCATCCGAATACGGAAAAACTGTGCCTTTGCAGATAGGATACCATCCATTTTACAGCCAACCATGCGGAAAGCCAGCTGACCGCCGTCCCCACGGCAAGAGCTTCCCACCCGAAGGATTCCAGCATCAGAGCTCCGTCCTTATACGCATCATGGACCGTGGCCGCGCCCAAGGTAATCAATCCCAGCAAAAAGCTGAACTCCACGGCCGCTTCCACGCTCAACCCCACGAACATGCCTCCCAGCATGGTCATCAGGCTCCGGCTGGTGCCGGGGATCATGGCCACGCACTGGAGTGCGCCCACCGTCAGCGCCTTGGCCGGCGTCAGGCTTTCAATGGAGGCGTCGGAGTCCCCTTCATTGGAACGGCCCCCCCTGGCGCGCCAGGCGCAATACGCCAGAATAACGCCTCCCCCTACGATCCATGAATAAGCCACCGTATATGTGTTGAACAGATATTCTTTAATCAGTGAAGCGCAGCACAGGCCCACCACGGCGGCGGGAAGGAAGGCCAGAATGAGGTTGACCAGCAGTTTCAGCCCGGCGGGATTATTGCCGCGCACGCCCTGCGCCATGGCCTTTACCCGCGGAAAATACAGGCTCAGCACCGCTAGGATGGCTCCCCCCTGGATGCAGACGGCCAGGGCATCCAGAGCTTCCTTGCTCTGGGACATGTTCAGCAGGGATTCCGTCAGGAGCAGGTGGCCCGTGGAGCTGACCGGCAGATATTCGGTCAGGCCTTCCACAATGCCCAGGATAATAATTTCCAGAAGGTTCATGATATTGGCGTGGGTTGGATGTATTTACAGGTTGTAGGGAGAATTGTTGTTGTTGAAATCTTCTTCAAACCGAGCGATTTCCTCCCGGGTGCGCGCGGCCTCCTTGCGTTCATGCATCCAGGCCAGAATGATGCATATTTCATACAGCGCATACATGGGAACGGCCATCAGCATCATGGTAGCTACATCCGGCGTAGGGGTGATAACCGCGGCCAGGACGGCGATAGCCACAATGGCATAGCGTCTCGTGGACTTCATCATGTCATAGGTCAGCACCCCCAGCTTGACGAAGGGCATCACTACCACAGGCAATTCAAAAGCCAGTCCAAACATTAAAATCATCTGCGTGGCGAAGGACAGGTAATAGCCGATGCGCCATTCATTGGAGATGCCGAATTCCAGGGAATAGGTGTAAAAAAACGTCAATACCCGCGGGAGGACGATGAAGTAACAAAACAGCGTCCCGGCCAGGAAGAGACCGAAGCCGACAGCCATGCACTTGTACAGCAGCTTGCGTTCATGTTCCAGCAGCCCCGGAATGATGAATTGCAGCAGGAAATACAACAGAAGCGGGAAGGAAATGACCACTCCGGCATACAGGGAAAGCTTGATGGTCAGCATAAACGCCTCCCCGGGCTGGAACGCGCTCATCATCTTGAGGGCCCCCCGCCCCGTTCCGTCTGCCAGCACGGCTCCTTTGGAATACAGGGATTCCGCCAGATCCCTCACGGCCGTGGAGGGGCTGCCTTCCCTGATGAAAATCTGCTTCCTGTCCTCCGGCAGCGGCTGCGCGCCGCGAAGCACCAGGGCAGCCTCCGTCAAATCTGCCTGGGACGGGGAAACCTGGCGGAGAAACAATGCCCGCTGGGAAGCTCCCAGGCTCGTCATGGCCGTTGCCATTTCCTTGGCTTTGCCCCAGGCATCCAGACCAATACCTGCCGGAAGATGGGATTCTTCAAACATATCCCACACCTGATTGACGGGACGCCTCAGGATGTCCATCAGATTGGACGCAAACCCGGCGCACAGAATTGTGCTGACGGTCAGGCACAGGGCCATCCTCAGCAGCATGGTCCGCAGGTCGTCCAGATGCTCCAGAAAGGGCTTTTCCTCATCTTCCCTTTTAATCTGCCACTTCTCCCGCAGACGGAATATGTGTTTTAAAAAGAACACGGCGTTAAATGAAGCCTAAAAGCCTTCTCCACGCAAGCCGCAAGGCCGACAACGTCCTAAAAAATCCACTGCCTCCGCATCCCCGTTTTTTGGCATGCACCCCCTGTATCTGCTTGACGCGGGAAGAGAGGCCCTTACTCTCTTACCCATCATGAGTCACGTCAGAACAAGATTCGCACCTTCCCCCACAGGCTACCTTCACATCGGGGGCGCCCGCACCGCCCTGTTCAACTGGCTGTTCGCCCGCAAGATGGGGGGGACCTTCATCCTCCGCATTGAAGACACGGACAACGCCCGCAATACGGAGGAGGCTACCCGCGCAATCTTCACCGGCATGGAATGGCTGGGGCTGGACTGGGATGAGGGGCCCATGAAAGGCGGCGATTGCGGCCCCTATTTCCAAAGCCAGCGCAACGATATTTACGACGCCTATTTCAAAAAGCTCCAGGACGCCGGCCGCGTGTACGAGGATGAAGGAGCCTGGCGTTTCCGCTTTGACCGCTCCAAACCCGTCACCTTCCATGACCTGATTTGCGGAAACATCACCATCGACTACCGGGACGCCTCCAACACCCCGGACATGGCTATCCGCCGCGCAGACGGTTCCTACATCTTCCACTTTGTCAACGTGGTGGACGATATTGAGATGAAGATGACCCACGTCATTCGCGGGGAAGACCACATCATGAACACGCCCAAGCACATCCAGCTGTTTGAGGCCTTCGGCGTCACTCCCCCTGTTTTCGCCCACATGCCGCTGATTTTGAACCAGGACGGCTCCAAAATGTCCAAGCGCGACGTGGGCGCCGCCCTGGGAACCTACCCGGAAGAAGGCTTTCTGCCGGAAGGCGTCATGAACTTTCTGGCCCTGCTGGGTTGGTCTCCCAAGGACGATACGGAAATTTTCTCCCCTCAGGAGCTGATCGGACGCTTCTCTCTGGAAGCCGTGAACCACTCCGCCGCCAAATTCGATATCACCAAATGCCGCTGGGTCAACCAGCAGCACATCATCGCCCTGCCTGCGGAAGAATTCGCCCTCCGGGCACGCCCCTTCTGTTTGAAAGCCGGCCTGCCGGATTCCCCGATTCTGGACGCCGCCATCGCCACCGTGCAAACGAAGGTGCAGACTCTGGCGGAAGTCCCGGATAAAATCCGTTTCTTTTTTGACCTGGGCATGGATCCGGAAGCCGTCTCCAAAGTTCAGCCGGAAGCCCTGGAACTGCTTTTCAAACTGGCGGACAGGCTGGAACAGGAACCGGAATGGGATGGACATGAACTCATTGGCGTGCTGAAAGCCTTTGCCAAGGAAAACGGCGTAAAAATGGGAGCCGTGATGTTCCCGGCCCGGGTGGCCCTCACCGGGTTAAGCGGCGGCCCGGACCTTTCCTCCGTCTTTTCCCTGCTGGGCCGGGAGGAAACCGTAAGGAGAATCCGTTCCTTTTCTCTGGACTGATTCCCGCCGGAGTATTCATCTTTTCAAACGCACCGGAAATTCTCCGGTGCGTTTCCTGTTTACGGAAGGGCATCTTCCGGGGATTCGGGAAATGATGCCGGAAGATGCCCTGTCCTTTCCATACGGTTCACGTTGAAAAAAGTTTTTTTCTGTGAAGCTCACCCTCCGTCAGCAGGAGAATATATAACCTTGACCGTAATGCCTGTAGCCCCTAGAACAGGGACCATTCATGAGCATCCCTGATTACCGGATCTTTTTCCGCCGCTGCGCCGCCTTTTTCCTGGCGGGGGTTCTGGCCGCAGGTTCTGCATCTGCACAGCAGGCGGCTCCGCCTGCCGCCGCTCCGGAACAGGCGGAGGAAGCCAAGGCGGAACAGCCTCAGGAGCAGCCGGACCAATCGGAAATGGATACCGTAATCATGGCTCTGTGCCATGAAATCACCATTCTGAAAAAGAATGAGGAAAAAAGGATGGCCATCCGGAAAACGCTGGTGAGGGAAGCGGATGCTACCTATAATTATTTTGACACCAGGGTATATGAAATGTCCGCCGTGCTTTACGCGCTGGACGACCAGAAAATATTTACGCTGGCCTTTTACTGTAAGGCCGCTTCCAGCCTGGTGAAGACGTATTACGCCCAAAAACCGGATTTCCAGGGGCAGGAGGAACGGCTGGACAAGGAAATAGAACGCATTAAAAAGCTGGCGTCATCCCTGGAGGAAGTAAATACGGACACCCTGTCGCAAGCCTCCCTGGTTCAGCGGGACGAAGCCCTGTATGCCTGCCAGGAGCTGGAAGAATCCCTCCAAAGTGAAAAGGAGCAAATCAGCTACCTCAAGGAACTTTTCAGCAGCCTGAACGGCAAAATAGACGCGCTCAACAATGAAAGCGCCAAACTGTTCACCGCCCTGTTTAACAGGGTCTTCTACACGCCGTCCCACGCGGCCCGGTACATCTTTCTCAAACCGCACAAGACGTATGAAACGTGCATGGGGGCATGGGAAACATCCGCGGACAGCAAGCTCCAGCTTCCGTCAGACCCGGAAACGCTCAAGCATTACGGACTTATCCTGCTGGGAATCATCCTGTGCTCCTACTGCCTCTCCCGCCTCATCATCTTCCTGGGATTCCGAAATACATTGAAAAAGACGGGGCATTACAACAAACGCCATGCTTTCGCCAACGTCACCACCATTCTTATCGTGGCTCTGATCCTCGTCATTGCCTCACTGCGCACGCCGAACTACCTGCTGGAGAGCGCGGCCTCCCTGGGCGCGGAATTCCTTCTTC
>ENA-UAPJ01000811-UAPJ01000811.1-human-gut-metagenome-genome-assembly--contig:-NODE-811-length-11527-cov-4.417277_pt1 | contig 11527 bp, 11 predicted proteins | sample MGYA00243479_ERZ654575 | MGnify/ENA primary metagenome ERZ654575 (study PRJEB26926, sample SAMN06164839) | human gut metagenome | biome: ENVO:00009003; feature: ENVO:2100002; material: ENVO:00002003... | reverse complement strand
CGTCAGATGTGTATAAGAGACAGAACTGCGGGTGTCAGTCTTGAGACCTTTGCCACTTATTGTGGCAACTATCATGTCTTTGTGGACATATATTCCACAACCCCGAAGAATCACTTGTTGAAAGGTTACCGTACTCATAGCATTTTATTTTGGGGTGAATGCCTTCAAAATAGCGTATTCTCACCTATTTACATGATTTTGGACGAAATTTGTTTCATGGGTGTTTCATAATATTATATTTTAAAGTTTGACATTCACAAACTTATGACAAATATTTGAGATAACCTAAAAAGTTACCCGGACAAATTTTGCTATGAAGAGGATGACTATAATTCTCATTATTAGTAATATATGAATATGGGATTGCAGTTTACCCGGACAATGAGGAATTTATTTTTCTGCTTTTTAATGAATTGCTCCTTTCTTTTAAGGATAAATTGGTTGAATTATTTATTAGATGTTAGTTCTGTATTTGTTTCTTGCGTTATGTTTTGCGGAAAGTTGATGTTGCCTATCTTTATTATGGTAGATACGTATCTTGCAATTATTTTAGTGATTGATGCAATGAAAACGAACGGTTCATTCAGTATGTGGTGAATGGTAATATTTTACTGTGAAAGGTTACTTGCACTTAATGTTATATATACCACGTAGCTACTTTTAATAAATTAATTCTGTAAACGGATTAAGTTTTATTTCTTTTTATGGACCATTTTCAGTACTTTTGTTAATCAAATGTATGTACTATGAATATAAAAGACTTTATAAAGCGGGATTTGAATAACATGTTTTATCGTGAATATCGCCTGCGTAAAAAGGTACGGAGACATTTAGCTCCATATTATAGTGAACAAGCTCCTGCAGCAGTGAACAAAAAGAAAATAATTATTTTTATGGCTGATGGCCGGAAAAAGCATGGAGGGTTGGCTGATCGCCTTCGTGGAATCGTTTCTACTTATAAGTATTGCCTGGAGCATCAAATAGATTTTCGCATTCATTTTACTGACCCATTTGAACTTGAAGATTTGTTGACTATCAATGAATATGACTGGCGTATTAAAGCGGATGGAATCTCTTACAATTCATTAGACTCTCTCCCGGTTTATATTGATTCTAGCCGTTATCCTGAAGCAGATCGATTATTTCAGTTTAAGCTTGCAGAGAAGATGTTAGGAAAGGATTATAAGCAAATACATATATATACTAATATGTATTATGCAGATGATGAGTTTGGGCCGCTATTTAATAAGTTGTTTAAACCGGTACCGACTTTACAGGCATGGATTGAAGAGAACTTGACTAAGCTTGGGAATAATTATATTTCGTTGAGTTTCCGCTTTCAAAATTTGTTTGGGGATTTTGCAGATGGAGATGATGTTTATTCTTTGGAAGAACAGGCGATATTGCTCAATAAATGCATAGAACAGGTGAGAAACATTCATGAAAAGCATGCCGATGTGAATAAAATTCTTGTAACAGCTGATAGTGAGTATTTTTTAGGTGAAGTTTCTAAGCTGGATTTTGTATTTGTGTTACCAGGGAAAATAGGGCATATGGATAATCAATCAGGGCAGGAATTGGATGTACACAGAAAAACCTTTCTTGATTTTTTTATGCTTTCTTATTCTAAGAAAATCTATTTGCTAGTAACAGGCAAAATGTACAAAAGTGGTTTTGCGAGGAGGGCTGCGAAATTGCGTGGAATTCCTTTTGTTGAAATTGATTTTTAACGCTGTAAATTAAATGAGGAATTTACGAAAGAACTATAGAAAAATTTATTATCTGTTTTCTACTTGGTTAAAAACGGAGGTGGACCGAGAACCATCGGATGAAGGGATTGATGTTATCATTCCGGTTGTAGAGAAAGATTTACTTATACTTCCGTTGTGCTTAGAAGCAATAAAGCGGTTTGTGACGAATAAGATACAAAGTATTTATATTGTTTCTCCAGATAATGAAGCGATAAAAAAGTTTTGTAGAGAGAACGAAATTGTTTTTATTGATGAAGATTTGATTTTAGGATACGGTCCTCGGGAGATCCATTATATACTTAAGGATGGGAGAAACCGTAGCGGGTGGATTTTTCAACAGTTATTGAAACTGTCCGGGAATATTGGGAGTCAACCTTATTTTTTGGTAATTGACGCTGATCATATTCTGATTCGTCCACATACGTTTTTGACGTCGAATGGAAGAACTGTGTTCTATCATAGTCGGGAATTTCATGCCCCTTATTATCGATCTATCGAGAATCTGCTTGGAAAAAAGGATATCTCGGTACTTTCGTATGTAGCTCATAAAATGTTATTTTCGAGAGAGAGGTTGTGTGAGTTGAAGGAAAAGATTTTAGAACATACAGGGAAACAATGGGATAGAGCGATATTGGATATTCTTGATGTAAATGAGATTTCTTGTTTTTCAGAATATGAAATGTATGGAAACTTTTTCCCATATATGCATTCCGAGTATTTGTTGTTTCGCAATAAATCACTTAACTATCAGAAGTTGGCTTCTTTGGATGAATTGGTTGCAAAGTATGCTCAGCGTTATCGGGCAATTACGTTTCCTGATTACAAAAATGGATGATATTGATTAGAGCCCCTTATTATGCCAGATGACAGAATGAGGCGAAAAATAAATAAAAAGCAAGATTTTATTATATTATAATAATTATCTTTGCGTAATCAACAAGAATAAAAGAAGCCTATGGTAAGAAACCCTTTTATCACAAGCGGATACGTATCTGCAGATTATTTTTGTGACCGACGCAAGGAGAGTGAACGGCTCGTGCGGGAAGTGATGAATGGCAATAACTTAGCTCTTGTCTCTACCCGGCGTATGGGAAAGACAGGATTGATTCGCCATTGTTTCCAATTTTCGGAGATCCGGAAGAATTACTATACCTTTTTTATTGACATATACGACAGCCGCTCACTGCGTGATTTAGTTTTTGCCTTGAGCAAAGAAATCTTAGAAGGACTCAAACCAGCCGGGAAAAAAGCATTGCAAGCTTTTTGGGAGAGTATGAAGTCTTTGCAGGCAAGCATTTCTTTCGATGTAAATGGTATGCCTTCTTTGAATTTGGGTCTAGGGGATATAAATTCCCCGGCTAACACGCTGGATGAGATCTTTCAATATCTTGAACGGGCGGACAAGCCCTGTCTCGTCGCTATTGACGAGTTTCAGCAAATCACCGGCTATGCAGAAAAGAATGTGGAGGCAACCTTACGCACGTATGTGCAGCATTGCAACAATGTCCGTTTTATTTTTGCCGGTAGCCAACGCCATGTAATGGGCAATATGTTTCTCACCGCTTCCCGACCTTTTTATCAAAGTGTGTCGATGATGCATCTGGAAAGTATTCCTCTGGAGGAGTATGCCCTTTTTGCCCACTCTCATTTTGAACGTAATAGTAAAACTGTTGAAACCGAAGCAATTACCCAGATCTATCGACAATTTGAAGGGATTACTTGGTACATACAGAAAGTATTGAATGTGCTTTATGACATGACTCCTGCACAAGGTATTTGTGGAACGGAAATGGTGGAAGAAGCAATCCGGCAGATTGTGGACTCGTTCAGATATACTTATTCCGAGATTCTTTTCCGCATGCCCGAAAAGCAGAAAGAACTTCTGATCGCTATTACTAAAGAAGGAGAAGCCAAAGCTATAACTTCCGGTGCTTTTATAAAGAAATATAAGCTACTGTCTGCCAGTTCGGTACAGGCAGCTTTGAAGGGTCTGTTGGAGAAAGAGTTTATTACTCACGAGGCGGGAGTTTATAAGATATATGATCGTTTTCTGGGGATTTGGCTGATAGAGAACTACTAGGTATACCAGCTGCTCTCCTAGAAATGGAAAAAATATTTTAGTCTCACGGTCTCACTGTCTTTGTGTAATCATCAACTAATAAGTATATTACAGAATGAGAGATACTTCTAAAACGGGTATCTCTCATCATTTTCTCCCTGAAATCGCTTCATTTCAGCCTATCTCTCACTCTATTTCTGTGTATCTCTCATTCTGTTTTGTAACTATTTCCCATAATGTCCTGGCGACGGCACATAAATCGGTTGCGTACGAATCCCGATATTCTGCAAAGAACCTTCCTCTTTCAACCGGCGGATGTGGCGTGCCGCCATACTATGCGTGAACTGGCAAAGTGCCTGCATGTCAGAGCGGGTCAAAACCGTGTGGGTGGAGAAATACCTTGTTAGTTTTTTATCTATTTCTTCTTTGGAAAGGGAGGCTGAGTGGGGTTTATACTTTGAGCGTTGTGCATGCATACCTACAAGCTCACTTTTCAAATCTCTGTCTGCCAGGAAATTGACCGATTTGAACTTCACTTTGTCAGCATGTGCGGACATGGAGTGTATCGGTTCTGTTGCCTGTAGCGTTATCTGAAAATAGCCGACCCCGTCGAGATGTACTCTTTGCCCTTCACGCAAGTGGTTTCCCATGCACCGGCTGAGTTCCATTAACATGGCTTCCACTTCAGCCTTACCGAAAGTAGTTGCCGAATGAATCTCGGCTGCTAGTTTACGGGTAGTCACGTGTTGAAAATTTACGACTCTGGGATGATAATTGGGTTCTCCCTCTTCTTCTCCCTGAACGGGATTCTTATAAAATTCGAATTGTACAGCCATCTTGATTACTGTTTATTTGTTGTTTATAGATTATCTTGCTTGTCTCTCTGGCATCTGAAGCCTTTATCTGCGTGTTATCTTACTGACATCTTCATCGTTCTACCCGGGTAAACTGATCATAGTACCTTCGTAAACAGATTTGCGCACTTGGGTGAACATACCGGTTCATCCGGATGGAACGATAAAGAATGTCCTTCAAAGATACAACAATAATGGTTGTAAAACAAGCAAATATAGTAATCTCTGTATGATAATGAACGGTAAAACAGATGTGCTTGAAAGTGTCTTTGGAAAGGGAAGATGTATAGGGTTGGAGTTAAATGGTGGGAGTCGAAAAGTAGAATGAGAGATACCTCAAAAAAGAGTGAGAGATACGGAAAAACAAGATGTTCTGACCGAAAAAGAGTGAGAGATGCCTGGCTGAAATTTATCTCTCATTCTGTAATGTGTTAATTAATTGATTGTTATGTAGAAGTAGTGAGACCGTGAGACTAAAATGTTTTTTCTTTTCTAAGAGGGAGATAGAAATGAAACTTATGAATAGAAATTTGCCCAAATAGAATGTTTGCAGTATTTTTGTGCAAAATATGCAATGCCTTACACGCACGCAGGACAAACTGGTGAAAAAATGAGAATAACACATGTGAGAGACGATGGCAAAGTAAATACGATGCGCACGTTGAAGGTCGAGCAGCTCGTAGAGCTGATGAAAAAGGAAACTAAAGCACAACTGGTCTCTACTATGAGAGAAGTCCTGCCTTATATACTTCCCGGTGATAAAAATGATTATATAGAGAAAGTGCCGAAGATACTTCCGGCAGCAGCTTTTGTGCGAAAGAACGGAATGATGACGATGGTTGAATACAATGGCATCGTTATGTTACAGGTCAACGGTCTGTCCGGACGTATGGAAGCTGATGAGGTGAAAGAACGTGTGAAGGAGCTGCCACAGACGTACCTCGCTTTTATCGGTTCTTCCGGAAAGTCTGTAAAAATATGGGTTCGTTTCACTTATCCCAATGATCGGCTACCCGGTAACCGCGAACAGGCGGAAATTTTCCATGCGCATGCTTACCGTCTGGCTGTGAAATATTACCAGCCCCAACTCCCGTTTGACATCGAACTGAGGGAACCTTTGCTGGAGCAGTATTGTCGGCTGACGTTCGATCCAGAGTTGTATTTCAATCCCGAAGCCATGCCTGTTTATCTGAAACAACCTGCTTCTCTGCCAGGAGAAACTACTTATCGCGAACAGGTACAGGCACAGGCTTCTCCTTTGCAGCGGCTTGCTCCGGGATACGATAGTTACGAAGCGCTTTCTGTGCTTTTTGAGGCAGCGTTTGCCCGGGCATTAGATGAACAAAAGGGATACCGCCCGGGGGACGATATACATTCCTTGCTCGTTTGCCTGGCTGAGCATTGTTTTCGTACCGGCATTCCACAGGAAGATACTGTGCGATGGGTGCGTGCTCATTATCGTTTGCCGAAAGATGAATTTTTGATTCGCGAGACGGTGAAGAACGTGTATGCTACATGCGAGGGATTTGCTGATAAAAGTAGTGTGTTGCCGGAACAATTGTTCGTCATGCAGACGGATGAGTTTATGAAACGTCGCTATGAGTTTCGTTTTAACCAGCTGACTTCGAGCGTTGAGTATCGCGAGCGGAATAGTTTCAATTTTTATTTTCACCCGGTTGATAAACGGGTGATGGCAAGTATTACGATGAATGCGATGTATGAGGGCATCAAACTCTGGGATAAAGATGTGGCTCGTTATCTGAATTCCGATCACGTTCCTGTATATCAGCCTGTTGAAGAGTTTCTTTATAACCTTCCTCATTGGGACGGCAAAGACCACATCCGTGATTTGGCTGGGCGGGTTCCTTGTGACAATCCTCATTGGGCACAACTGTTTCGTCGTTGGTTTCTTAGTACCGTGGCGCATTGGCGTGGACTTGATAAAAAGCATGCGAACAGTACTTCGCCTATTTTAATTGGGCCGCAGGCCTATCGCAAGTCTACCTTTTGCCGTTTGATTCTGCCTCCGTGTTTGCAGGCGTATTATACGGATAGCATTGACTTTGGTCGTAAACGGGATGCAGAGTTGTATCTGAATCGTTTTCTTCTTATTAATATGGATGAATTTGATCAGATAGGTGCCAATCAGCAGTCTTTTCTTAAACATATTTTGCAGAAACCGGTAGTCAACACCCGTCGCCCGAATGCGTCAGCTGTGGAATCACTTCGCAGGTATGCCTCATTTATAGGGACGAGTAATCATAAAGACTTGCTGACGGATACTTCCGGCAGTCGCCGTTTTATTGGTGTAGAAGTGACGGGAGTGATTGATGTGGTACGGCCCATTGATTATGAACAGCTTTATGCGCAGGCAATGGCGGCGCTTTACAGCAACGAACGGTATTGGTTTGATGTGGAAGAGGAAGCTATCATGACGAAGTCTAATCAGGAGTTTGAACAGTCACCGGCAATCGAGCAACTATTCCAGGTGTACTATCGGGCTGCGGAGAATGAGGAGGAAGGAGAATGGTTGCTTGCTGCTGATATCCTGCAACGGATACAAAAAGCCAGCAAGATGAAGTTCTCTCCCCGACAGGTTTCTTATTTCGGGCGTATTCTTCAAAAGTTGGGGGTGAAGTCGTGCCGGAAGTCGCATGGGGTCTATTATCATGTTCATGTATTAGCCGTTACTGCAGATGGAGAATAAATCTGCTTTGTGTGCGATGAGGCAATTTATTCGATAAATCATGCTAATATTTGGAAGAAACTTTCAACAGTTAGTTGGTTTTATTGTATCTTTGCAACCTTAACTTATTTTATTTCAAATAATGAAGGAATTTTTGCAATTGATGCGACGCTTTGTGTCGCCTTATAAGAAATATGTCGGATGGGCTATTCTGCTGAATATCTTGTCAGCTGTATTCAATGTCTTTTCTTTTTCACTATTGATTCCGATATTGGATATTTTATTTCAGTCGGGAGAAAATCATGAGGTTTACCACTATATGGAGTGGGGAGTGGATAGTTTTGATAAAGTCTTGAAGAATAATTTCTATTACTATGTAACTGAGATGATTCAGACTGGAGGAGCTACGACTGTACTTCTTCTTTTAGGACTGGGATTGACTATTATGACACTTTTGAAGACAAGCTGTTATTTTGCTTCATCAGCGGTAATGATTCCGTTACGTACAGGAGTGGTTCGGGATATTCGTATCATGGTATATGCCAAGGTAATGCGTTTGCCGATGGGCTTTTTTTCGGAAGAAAGAAAAGGGGATATCATTGCTCGTATGAGTGGTGATGTGGGTGAAGTGGAAAATTCTATAACCAGTTCACTGGATATGCTGATAAAGAGTCCTATTATGATTATTATATATTTTGCTACTCTGATTATATTGAGTTGGAAATTGACTCTTTTCACTGTATTGGTATTGCCGGGAATGGGATGGCTGATGGGGAAAGTAGGTAGAAAACTGAAGCGTCAGTCATTGGAAGCACAAAGCAAATGGAGCGATACGATGTCTCAATTAGAGGAAACGTTGGGGGGCTTGCGTATTATCAAGGCATTTATTGCTGAAGACAGAATGATTAACCGTTTCGCTAAATGTAGCAATGAACTTCGTGATGCAACGAATAGGGTCGCAATGCGACAAGCTTTGGCTCATCCGATGAGTGAATTTCTTGGTACTATATTGATTGTATCGGTTTTGTGGTTTGGAGGATCATTGATTTTGGGGCAGAGTTCTTCACTGACTGCTTCTAAGTTTATTTACTATATGGTAGTTCTTTATAGTGTTATTAATCCATTGAAAGATTTTGCTAAGGCCGGATATAATATTCCGAAAGGTCTTGCTTCTATGGAGCGTGTAGACAAGATCTTGAAGGCTGAGAATAATATCAAAGAAATTCCAAATCCGAAACCTCTGAAAGGCTTGAATGACCGGATAGAATTCAAAGATATCTCTTTCAGTTATGATGGTAAGCGGGAAGTACTTAAGCATGTTAATTTAACTGTACCTAAAGGTCAGACAATTGCTTTGGTAGGTCAATCGGGTTCCGGTAAATCTACTTTGGTTGATTTGTTGCCGCGCTATCATGATGTACAGGAAGGAGATATTACAATTGATGGTATAAGTATCAAGGATGTGCGTATTGCTGACTTACGCACTCTAATCGGAAATGTAAATCAAGAGGCCATTTTGTTTAATGATACTTTCTTTAATAATATCGCTTTTGGCGTAGAAAATGCAACCATGGAACAAGTTGTAGAAGCTGCTAAGATTGCTAATGCACATGATTTTATTATGGAAAAACCGGAAGGCTATAATACGAATATTGGTGACCGTGGAGGTAAATTGTCTGGTGGTCAGCGTCAGCGTATCAGTATTGCTCGTGCAATTTTGAAGAATCCTCCGATTTTGATTTTGGATGAGGCTACTTCTGCGCTGGATACTGAATCTGAACGTTTGGTACAGGAGGCATTGGAGCGCTTGATGAAGACACGTACTACAATTGCAATTGCACACCGTCTTTCAACGATAAAGAATGCAGATGAAATCTGTGTGCTTTATGAAGGGGAAGTAGTAGAGCGAGGAAAGCATGATGAATTAATCTTGTTAAACGGTTATTATAAGAGACTGCACGATATGCAGCAGCTTTAATCTTATTTTCTGCCAAAGTCTGCCGGAATTTCTCCCCACTCCTTGGTTTCCCATTTAATGATACGGGTAGTATAAGTGTTCTCTTTGAGCCACTTCTCTGCTCGCTCTATCACTTTAAACAGTTCTTCAGTCTCTTCATTCCGCGGAAGTTTGGTTTTGCATTTTTTCTGTCGCACCCAGCTGATGGCATTCACACTGTCGCTATAAATGGGCATATCAAATCCTTTCTGTTTCAGCAACGCCAGTCCGTGCACGATGGCCAGAAACTCTCCGATATTGTTTGTACCTTTCATCGGGCCGAAATGAAAAATTTCCTGGCGACTTGCCACGTGTACTCCCCGATACTCCATCGGCCCAGGATTACCACTGCACGCAGCATCGACTGCCAGACTATTGTCAATGACGGAAGCAGGCAGTGTATCGGAACCGGTTCGGGCAGCTTCCGTTTTTTTCTTCGCATTCTTGCCGATGTAGGCGTAAGGTGACGAGGCCAGTGCACGTTCCGCCTCTTCGCGGGTGTCGAACGATTTGTACTTTGCACCTTCATAACCCTTGATCTGGAGCTGGCAATCCGTCCAGGAAGCATATACTCCCGGCGTCACTCCTTCCCATACTACGTAGAACTTTTCTTTAGCCATTTTCTGATAATGAATGATTATGTCAACAGCATTGACGGTGCGAAGGTACAAATATATTCCGGAATCGAACAAGTTGGCAGAGAAGCTTGTTCTAATTTATAAGGAGTTTAAGAAAATAAAATTAAGAAAGGAGCCATTATGGAAAGAACTTTTAGTGAAGCTTTGAAGAATCGTCGGACTTATTATTCGATTACTGACCAGTCACCTATTCCGGATCAGGAGATAGAATGCATTATCAATCTGGCAGTGAGACACGTGCCGTCGGCATTCAATTCGCAATCTACCCGTGTGGTGCTTCTTTTGGGCAAATCTCATAAAAAGTTATGGAACATTGTAAAAGATGCGTTGAGGAAGATTGTGCCGGGAGAAGCGTTTGCGAAAACCGAAGAAAAGATTGACAATTCCTTTGCCTGTGGATATGGTACGGTGTTGTTCTTTGAAGATCAGAAGGTGGTGAAGGGGCTTCAGGAAGCTTTCCCGTCTTATCAGGAGAATTTCCCCGGATGGTCATTACAAACCTCAGCGATGCATCAGCTGGCTGTTTGGGTCATGCTTGAAGATGTGGGCTTCGGTGCTTCCTTGCAACATTATAATCCGTTGATTGATGATGAGGTGCGTCGGGCATGGAATTTGCCTGCACATTGGCATCTGATTGCGGAAATGCCGTTTGGAGTGCCCGTCAATAAGCCGGGAGAAAAAGAGTTCCAGCCACTGGAAGAACGGATAAAAGTTTTTAAATAATAGAGAATCATTCTTCATTATTCATTAAATGATTAATTTTGTGAGCAAAATTAATCATTTATGGTTCGTATCTTCCTTACCGGCTATATGGGTGCCGGAAAAACGACGTTGGGTAAGGCTTTTGCCCGATATATGGATATACCGTTCATTGACCTGGACTGGTATATTGAAGAGCGTTTTCACAAAACCGTTGGAGAATTATTCATTGAACGAGGCGAAACAGGATTCAGGGAGCTGGAGAGAAATATGCTCCATGAAGTAGCCGAGTTTGAGAATGTGGTAATTTCGACGGGGGGTGGAGCGCCTTGTTTTTATGATAATATGGATTTTATGAACCGGACCGGAAAGACTGTTTTTCTGGAGGTGCATCCGGATGTGTTGTTCAGGCGCTTGCGTGTGGCTAAACAACAACGTCCTATTCTTCAGGGTAAAGAGGATGAAGAACTGAAAGCGTTCATTATTCAGGCACTCGAGAAGCGTGCTCCTTTTTATCATCAGGCACAATATATCTTTAATGCAGACGAATTGGAAGATCGTTGGCAGATTGAAACATCGGTGCAATGTTTGCGACAACTTTTGGGATTGTAGAAGTAACAGTCGTTATATTTTGTGTAATCGTCATTTGGGAAGCTGTGGGATGTGTGTAATTTGTGCCTGATAATGGATCATTGTCGGGAGGAATTTTACTGTATTCAGAAATCAGGTAGTTGTAATGTTCTCTTTTTGTTGGAACTTCGTTTTTTTTGAGACTCTTGTTTGTGCATTCGGTCAATATTTGTACCTTGCACTCGTTATGAGATTTTTTATTGACTAGTAACAC
>ENA-UAPJ01000804-UAPJ01000804.1-human-gut-metagenome-genome-assembly--contig:-NODE-804-length-11601-cov-6.564265_pt1 | contig 11601 bp, 16 predicted proteins | sample MGYA00243479_ERZ654575 | MGnify/ENA primary metagenome ERZ654575 (study PRJEB26926, sample SAMN06164839) | human gut metagenome | biome: ENVO:00009003; feature: ENVO:2100002; material: ENVO:00002003... | reverse complement strand
GTCGGCAGCGTCAGATGTGTATAAGAGACAGATATAAATGAAATGAGAAAATGTATTGAAATGTCACCTTCTAAAGAACTATTTGATATTAAGGGTACATTTTATTATGACGAAACAGATAATGTTAGAAAATACTATCTGAAAGAAACAGGTGTGAATGAACAAATAGACAGGCATTTTGTATTAGGTGGTGTATATCTGGAAGAGGGATGTGCTGCACCTGATGTAGAGGCCTTGAAAGCGAAGTTGAACATATCTAAAGATCTTGAAGAATTGAAAAGCAAGAATTTATATAATGGGGATCTTTTAAAAATCTTGGATAATAAACATATACATATTTTCTTAGAATGGATTCTTGATAGTCAGTTCTATGTGCATTATTCAGTGATCAATTTGTATTATTATGCTTTGGTAGATATCGTAGATTCGGTTATTAAACCAAGGTTCTATCCTCTTGTTTTTGAGTTTAAAAATGATCTTTACCAAGTTGCCAAGAAAAATCATACCGATTTTAATGATATCTTATATAAATATAATTATCCAAATATTAGTAATGAAAATATTGAGGCTTTCTTAAAAGCGATCAGGGATTATATGGATAAGAACAGAATGGTTACAACACCTTTTATTTCAATGTTGTTGGCTCAAATGAAAGATGAAGATATAACCAGCCTCCCTTTTATTCAAGATGAGGAAGATTGGATTTTCTTGAAAGATTTATCCCAGTTTTATTATTATCCGATTTATGGTTTTTATAGTTCAAAACATATTTTTGACCATGAGAAGGAAATAGAAGAGAATCATTTCAAGGATGTTACGTTCAAAATAGGTGATTTACCCTTAAAATCCTATGAATTCAAAGATTCTAAAGACGAACCAATGATACAAATTTCAGATTGTATTGTCGGATTGATTTGTCGATTCTATAAGTTTCTTGATGAGTTCGACGGAAATATTCATGCTCTTGACACACGACTCAACGAACGACAAAAAACAAATCTGAGTACTTTGTGCAAAATCATCAAAAAGACTATAGATTATAATGAAAAGCTAGTTCATATGGTTGTACCTATGAAGGAAGACCGTAATTATAGCGCAATAGTTCGGAAATATGCTAAATAATTAAAGGAAAGAAATATTAAAATGAAGCGGAAGTAGTGAGTCTCAATTGTGACAAGAAAGATCTGACCATAGAGCGATTATTGTCGGATGATATTTGTAAGTCACTATGTCATTATGTATTAAGTACCTTTCATCCATGAGTTTTTAAGTGTAAAATAAATTCCAATAACTTACTATACTATATACTCTTGTCTTGTAGAAAAAACAGATAAGATGTAAGAAATATCAGTATTTTAGGTATATTTGTATCTAAATAATAAGGCGGGTAAATAAAATGGGTAAGTCTGAATTAGGAGGAAAAAGTAAAAAGGAGATTATTTTAGATGGGTGTTTTAAACTCTTTCTACAAAAGCGGGAAGGCAACATGACAGTTGCCGATCTTGAAAAAAGTATAGGTGTGACCCGTGGTAAGATTTTCTATTATTATAAGGACATGGAGGAGATTACCCGGTTAACCGTTGAACACTATTTTCAGAAGGTTGTGGATTATTTCAGCTTTTTCTATAATGAAGAGAAAACGACCTTGCGGAATTTTATATTTGACTATGTAGATAACTGGCAGAGGTTTGACCAATCCATTGTGGAACTAACGGGTGACAGTGCATCTACCGTTATAAACTTTTTCCTTCATGCATCCGCTTCTTATCCGAACTTTGAAATAAAAATTAAATCTTTGTTTGAGGAAGAGTTAAAGTGTTGGCAAAACGTATTGAGTAAAGCCATTGAAGCTGGAGAGGTAAAACCAAGCATCGATGTGCCGGTAACAGCTACGAAATTTCACTGCCTGTACATGGGAGTTGTCGTACAGTCCTATTTTGTTCCGTATAGTTTTAAAGCCAATACTTTACAGATGCTGTTAATCAGCCTGTATGAGGACATAAAAAGCATACCGGAGTCTTCGAAACAAAAGAATAATATTTTCGGATAGATTGGAGTATAAAAACAATCCCATTCATGAATTTTAATTTTGGTTCCCCCGATAGAGGTACTGAACTGTATTTTGGGGAAGATGTTTAGAGATGCAATCTAAGAGAATTACCCTCCTTGTTTAAAGTCAGAGCCATGTTAATTTATGTCGCGCAGGGAAATTTGACAATATTTTGAGGAAAAATGGAAAGTCAAAACCGATAATCTTTCCCATATTTGCAAAAATATACACATACCAAGTTACAACGCATACGGACTAATTATGAACAAATATATAAAACAAAGATGAAAGTACAAATAATGAAAGCTGCAGTGATGGCCCTCTTCCTGACGGGCTGTGTCAGTAACAATAATTATGAAAAAGCAATTGCCGACTTTGTACAAACAGACCGGAGCGGTACATGGACTGACCTGAAGTTCAAAGTGATCGAAATGGGTGAGCCGACTGATATCACCGTCGGAGACAGCATTAAGATACTGACCGACAAGTTTGAAACGGATAAGGAAAAGTATATTTCCAACTTAAAAAGCAGTATCGAGCGTAATACCACAAGCCTGGATAAAGAACGTTTCGCCTCCATGAAAGAGTTTTATCAGAAACAGATAGATAAAAACCAAACGATCCTGGACTCGATCTCAAAGACAACAGTCGTTTTACCGGAGGCTTATGTGAACGTTCCGGAAAGCAAAGTACTGGCCAAAGAGATCGAATGCCGGTTTTCTATTATTCCACCTATGTACAATAATGGTGCCCGCCAGGAAATGACAGAGAAGTTTATGCTGAATGCTGCCGGTGACAAGTGCTATCGGATGACGCATAGCAAAACGAAGAAGTAAGATTGAAGTGAAACTATAGTACTAACAATAAAATATTTATCTACTTATGGACGAATTATTGAAACATTACGCTGAGAAAATGGAGCAATTAAGCTCTGATTACGGACTTCTGGGAATGCAGGATGCGATAGAGGCATATAATAGTTTAAGAAGTATGGAATCCCGTACAGATGCAGAGAACCGCACTTTGGCTGAAATGAATAACAAGATTATTATGTGGAACGCCCATGTTAATTCTGTGATTGATATTTATAAATCCTTGATGAATAAAAATAGGGATCTGATCATCCCTTCGCCGGAAAAATATTTTATCAAAGGAATGGTTGAATAGAAGGTCAACACGCTACTAGTATTAACTAATTTAACTAAGGCACTTTAGAACAAGTGCCGGAAAATTCAAAATGAAGAAGATTTTATTTTTTATCATGCTGACATTATCGGCATTCATGAGTTTTTCATGCAGTAAGGATTCAGACGAATCCGGTAATGCAAAAAAAGGCACATACAAAATGGTCATAACCCAGACCGGTGATATTGATGATTTTACTATCAGTACGACCCTGACCGGCGGCAATGGCCTGAATAATGGAATATTTGATGAATCCGGATCTGATCTTGGCATGACTTACAAACTTACCGATAGTGAAAACAAACAAGCTAACTATACCTATCAGACCGCAACTGACGGGGTTATGATGATATTTGTCCAGCTTGCTACCTGCAAAGATCTCAGCAAGAGCATGACAACAAACGTGAAGGTATATTTTAACGGTAAACTGGTGGACGAAAAGAGCCGTACTTACAAAGGTGAAGATACGTCTCCACTCAATATAACCTGGAGCCAGGTGAAAGACTAAAACTATTTTTTATGTGGCAAAGGTAATTAAAGCCATTGGTTACGAACAGAACTGTAACCAATGGCTTTTTCAATTTAAAAGTTATCGTAATCCTCTTTCTTCGCTGATCCTGTCGGCATGGATGCCTTTATGGATTTCAATGTTCTTTCCGACTTTGAACCCTCTACTTGCCGATAGAGGATCTATTGATGATTGGCTCTTTCGGGCTGATTTTATTTTTTCATTTGAAAGATAAACATCAATTTCGCTTTTGGTTGTAACCATAAGGGTGGTAAAATTGGCTTCATTCTCAAGCTGATGTTTAGCTTCCTCAAACTTCTTGATAAGTCCTAATACACAACCATACAGGAATGATTTTAGATAGGTTGCCGGACTTTTGGGAAGAATATCGTATACCTTGATACAATCTCTCTTATACTGCATATAGCCCTGTTTCCCGATCCAAACAAACTGGTTGGATAGAAATGATATTAAAAACAATACTACTTCAACGTTCTTTTTGCGACCTACAATCTCAAATTCACTCTGTCTCATTTTACCATTATGGGCAGCTCTCACAATAAGGGCACGACACAGATTATATTCGGAGACGACAGAGATAAGGTGAGTAAACCAAACTCCGCTGCATACTTCCGATTTAAACGGTATTCTTTCGGCTACGATCGGATTATCTAACTTCTCCTGTTCCGGTATATCGTTTTCAGAGAGGTTGTATTGCATTAACAAACGGGTGATTCCGGCTGCCGCTGCATTTGCTTCTCCTTCGTTTCCCAACGCTGTCGCAGACTCTTTAAGGTTCATCAACTTGCGTAATTTCTCTAATATCTTATCTTTCTTGGTTTCCATGATGTTTACTTTTAATAGTTGTTATCTTTATAATGTTTCTATTCTTTCCGGTTCTACATTGATTTCCAGCCACTTCTTGACAAATGACATATTATATTCAGAAGTGATAATGACCGTCCTATCCGATAGGGGGGTAAGGCGGGTTGATTCATAGGCTTCGATCCACTCTTTCAGAGATTCTATACCCCAATTAGCACCCGGATCGCAAAACATCTTATCTATCGTTTGAATAGGATGGGTGAAAGTGACTTTGATGGTCTCGTAATTTGAATTGCACATAAACATTTTGTTTTTATATTGTTATTACCGTTTATCGCTCTTCCCTGAACCATTAAAATTTCCCTTAACTGACTGGGAAGAACATCGGCAATAAGAAGGTCTGTTGCTGTTACAGGGCAAGAATTATTTTATAAATACTAGCGCCCGGAGGGAGGTCTGGAGATTTTTAAATAATTATTGAACAGTAACCGCCACAGATATACCTTCGACGATGTTTTACCAGGCAGTCTAAGAGAATTACTCTCCTTATCTAAAATCAAAACTGTGTTAATTTATGTTCTCCGAGGAAATCTGACAACATATTGAGGAAAAACGGAAAGTCGAAGCCGATAATCTTTGCCATATTTGCGTAAATCACAATTTAACCGTCATACTTTATGTAAAATGTCGAACAAATAAACAAACGCATATATGAATACGAATATATTATTGGTAAACCACCTGACTTCCTATCAGCGAAAACTGATTTCTAAACTAAGAGATGCTATAGAGGACGGAAATATGCAAATGGCACAGAAATATGCCGGAATCGCTATCGGTGATGCACAAAAGAAGCAATGCCTCCAACTAAGGGCGGACGTACATTTTCTAATGCATACCCTTTATATGCAGTCGAAAAATTACTCCAAGGCGGAAGCAGAGATAGATTTAGCCATAGTTTATATAAAAAGAGTACAACAGACTAATGGATTCAATGATATATCTATGTTTTTCTATCGTGACTCTCTTCTTTCTAAAGCATCGATATATGTACGAATAGAGCAGTATAAGGAAGCTATACCCCTTTATTTGGAAGCTTTGGAAGTATCATTGGATATGGATGATTTAATACTTAGTATCAGTATTTGGGAAACACTCGGGATCTGCCAAAAGGCGATTGGCAACCATAATGCAGCGTGGGGTAGTCTAGTTGCTGGCTGGGGATTGATAGAAACCTTAGATGAGTCAATCTTTCATAGCGGACAATTCTGCAAACTCTATGCCCTTGAAATGATGAAAATAAACCCTATATACATAGAAGACCGGTATATCAACCGTTTCAATTCACTTTGGGGAGAAGGCTGGGACAAAATGATATATCATAGTACATAAAAAAGATATTCTGAGAATCTAAATGGTAAAATTTTAATATGCATTGGTTTGCAAATGACCGGAAAGTTAATTCTCTGTAGTTATTTTCTGTACTCAACGGTAGAAGTAATCATGTATTTTTTAGTATATTTGTTAACTTTGTAAATCATAAAATATATACTAAGAAATGGAAGATGATGATATAATAAAGATACGGAAAGTGTTGTCTTATAAAGGACGGCAAGATTTAGCTGACTTGTTGCAACACTCTAAATCATATTTAGATGAATCAAATACATATGGAAGCCGATTGTATTCAAGAATCAGCACTTTTCATATAAAATCACACCCAAGTACACAAGCTAAAATAGACGAATTATCACAGCAAGATAAAGATCTTATATTAGAAGCGGTTCTTCAATTTTATCCATTATTGGATGATAAACCTGAGATTACTGGAATTATTTATTATCCAGATTTCGATATTGAGGTTTCTGAGCTTGTAGAAACTAAAGAATTGGACAGAATAACATTTACGTTTATTCACGAGCAAATTCAAAAATGCAATTCAAAAATTGCTGCTAAAGATTTTGACGGAGCCATAACAAATGCAAGAACACTCATTGAGTCTATCTGCTTATATATTTTGGAATCTAAGACTAAACAAAAACAGGGCTATGATGGAAATCTTATAAAATTACATAAATCAGTTGCTACTATACTGAAAATGTCCCCAGGAGATCATGATGATGAGAATTTGAAACAGATCTTATCAGGTGTCTTCAGTATTATTAATGGAGTATCAGGTCTAAGAAACAATTTTAGTGATTCTCATGGTGTTGCTCCATCAAAAGCTACATATAAAATTGATGAAAGACATGCGATTCTGACTGTAAATCTTGCGAAAACGATCAGCGAATATTTGTTTTTAAGTTATGAAAATCAGAATAACCGTTTAGTAGATGTAAAAAAATAAAGTATTATAATGGCACAACGAAACCATAATTTCTTCACAGTTGCAGATATTGCACTTCTTAAAAAAATCGGTGGTAAACCATATGACCTAACTGACAGTAACGATATTATTCTAAGTAAGTAAAAAAATACGCTGATTTAGTCAGCGTATTTTTTATTACCGATTGTGGAATCTTGTAATTGCATTATCCTCTGTTTTTCTGACGCATCCTGTAATAGGAGGTATAGGGCATTGTATTTTTGCTGTTTCTGTTCCAATTTGGCTTTTGCTTTCAGCAGCCGTTCATCGGTAGCCAGACAAAAGAACATATTGTTCTGTGTCATATCATTTATGTACAGGTCAATAATCTTTTTTGTGCGGGTAATCTGCGCTTTGGCGGCTATCACTTTATTGAGAAGCGTGTTTATACCGGCTTCCAGTCCTGAATGTTTGTCATAATAAGAATAGTAAGTCATGATATGCTTTCGTGGAAACCTGCAAATGAGTTTTGCTCTTCGCCACTCAATCAGCCATAACCACCGATCTAGCATGTGGCGGGGTAGATCTATTTTGTGAAGGCACTCTGTCGTACCATCGCTATTTCTTGTCTCAAAGGATATAAGCACCCAGTGGTCTACTTTCAATTCCCGTTCTGCTTTAGCCAGTTCTTTGGCGTAGTCGTACCAATCGTCCAAATGTTCTTGTGCCATCATTCTATCTTTATATTTTAAATAAATACAGTCGCTATGATTAATATGATCAGAAAAAATACAGCCAGTGTGTAAATAATCGTCAGGGCTATGCGGATAAGGAACCGAATAAGATAAAATCCTATCAGAAGTCCGATAAATTTGCCTACTCCGGTTACAAACATTAGGTATATGAGTATCGCTATCATCCCGATACGCATTACGCTTTTGATTATTATCTGTCGTCTCATATCTTTAGTCACTTTGTTTTAGTATGTTGATTTTCCCCGGTTTTTCAGGCCGGGGAAGGGGAGTAGTATTAATTACTTGCTCCGATATTGGTTATCAGATAGCTTTTTGAAGCTATCTATATTCTTGGCAACCATACAGGCAAATTCGATGGTTTGGAATATATACCCTCTGTCAATGTTAAAGGAAAACACAAGTCCGTTTCGTTCTATTTTACCGGATGTCCTTTCTTTATCCCATTCTACGTTCAGTCCTTCAAGTTCCTGTATAAATCCGTCGATCCTCGCTTGTCTTTCTTGGTTCATGGATTCTAACTTTTTGTAAACTTCCGTTTGAAACTTTATCCATGCTTTAATTTTGCCGGTCGTGAAAACTCCGATCAGATTGGGCTGATCTCCATTTTCTATCATTTGCTTACGTAGATCGCTCCTGTCGATTTGTCTGAGGTGGCCTATCTCCGGAAAAATCTGATATTTACTGTTGGGTAGTGTATATTCCAGGGAAAACGAAATATTATCCTGTTTAAATGATATTTCTATCCCAAATACTTCCATATCGGCTGATACGATATAAGAGGTAGAAATATCATTCGTAACTTCCCTGATGATACGAAGGGGTGTCTCAATTCCCTTTTTACAGTTATCTGCAAAAGATCTGTTTAAAATGGTTGCACTGACTTTGTTGAACTCGGCTTCTGATAAATTTCTCATTTTTTCTTGTTTTTAAATTGTTTATATCGTTTACCGCTCTCCCGAACCATAAAAAATTTCCCTCGGAAACCGGTTGAGAAGAACATTGGCAATCAGAAGGTCATCCCTCGTAACAAGAGCCAATATTTTTCACAAAATACTAGCGCCCCAAAGGGGAGGTCTGGAGATTTTTGAAAAATATTGGAGCGGTTACAGGGGATGAAATACCTTCGACAATGTTTTATCAATCGATTTCTGCGAAATTTTCAGTAATTAAATAAAATGCTGACTGCTTGGAATTATGGAGCCGGAGCATTATTTTTGTATTGTATGAAAACAATGAATAATCTGCCCGCAGCAATTTTAGTTGATGGCGATAACGCTTCACCTGAACGATTGGAGGATATAGTCCGATTCGTATCCAAGTTCGGTAGTCCTATCATCCGGAGAATCTACGGAGATTGGAACAAGCCGATCATGAAGAAATGGAGGGAAGGAGCGGCCATATATTCTTTCCGACTGATAGAAGCACCGGTATACGTGGCTGGTAAAAATACGACGGATATCGCTCTTGTAACGGATATGATGGAGTTTTTTTATACGGAAGAGATTAAGATATTCTGTATCGTATCCAGTGATAGTGACTTTACATTACCTGTTCAACGACTCAGGGAAAAGGGAGTAACCGTTTTAGGATGGGGAGAAAGTAAAACCCCGATCTCGTTTAGAAACTCCTGCTCGGAATTTTACTTTTCGGATCAGGAACCCCCAAAAGAGGTGCCGGCCAATACACCGGCGGCATTGTTAGTTCGGGATGCCCCGATATTCGAGCAAGCCTTTGAGCTGGCTTCAAGTGGAAAAAAAGAAGCAACCTTATCCGCTTTAGGTACCGAAATAAAGAAGTTGATGCCCAAATACAAGATAAAGCGGTATGGTTGCAAGACATTGGGAATTTTATATACCCGGCTTGAAAAATACGAAATCATTAAAACCGGAGATAAACAAATAGGGAATATAATACGGTTAAAGACCGATGGTGCATCCTTAGAATAAACACCGGATTTCTCGGAGATGCCCTAAGTTATTGAAATCTATACGTTAAGAAATTTATTTATCTAAAGGAAGGTTCTTTGGTTCTTTCTTGCCTTCCCATATGGTAAGAAAGAACTCCTCTTCGGAGATCCGTTCCGAATCCGGCTAGTGACATACCTCTCCATTCCCTATCCTTTTTTTGTGGGGAGTAGGGAATGGGGTAATTATTAAGCCGCTATTTTCCTTCTGATTATATTCATATTGTTTTTTAAAAGTTCAACGATCCGCTCATGGTACTTGCTATCCTGGTTGCATGCTCCACGAACCTGTATGATCTCCATCGTGGTCAATGATATTTCAATCGTTTCTAAACGTTTGTTACCAATACGGGCGGAAAGGATCAGGGATTCGGGTTTTAAATAATAATTGTTAGTATAGACACAATGGTGCAGGGCTTTACCTTCTTCGTAAAAGTCGTTTATATCCCGTAACACTTGAATACATATATGTCCGTCTGAAATATTAATATCAAAGAACCTGGATTTTATTTCCTTATACCGGATGTCATTTTCAACTCTTTCCTCTTCTTGTTTCTTTAATCTCTCCTGCCGTTCTAATTCGGCTTGTTTTACCCGTTCCTTGCGCTCCTTCTCATAGATTATTTCTCTTTTATTATACAGGTCATCATGCGCTTCCTTCAAGTTGTCGGGACAAACATATCGAGGATTGTGAGTATCTTTGTTCAAATATCCCATTAAGTAGATATAGTCGCACCACATGGAAGCGTCTTGAACGTAATAGTGGTTACGAATACATATTTTGATCGCATCCCAATACTTTTCATAATTACTGCCGGTATAGCACAAATGACGTAATAGATCATATTGTCCGGCCTTCAGCAACGTTTCCGCTTTACTGCTTGTCAGTATTTCATAAAACATATCAAAAGGTTTAAGATGGTATTTCCCTTTGAACCCATTTCTTTTTACCTCTGCGATAACACGCTGGCGGGGATAAATGCAAATAGGATCGATGTTATACACATTCCTGTTCGGGCGTATTTCGAGTACACTGCTAAAATTCCATAGGTCGTTATAAAAAAAGCATTGTCCACGAAGTAAAGCGACTGTGGCGTATTTTCCATCCGCGGTGATCCAGCTTTGTGCAACTTCCCTACAGGAGTACCAAGCTTTTTCTCCTTTCTTGAAATTAGCGGTCACATAAAAGAAACGTAATACTTGAAAACCCCGACATACGGTTACAATACAGAAATACTCAATTCCTTTAAAAATGCGTGTTCTCGTTTTATTTATTTGAAGCTGCATTCCGCAGTGAGGACATGTGCAATCTTCACCCGAAACCTTTTTATCCGTCCATGACTCTCCACATTCCGAACAGGTCAGAACTCCCTTTTTTGTATAATATGCCATGTGTTTGAAACAATGCTGATAGGCATATTTTTCATGCTTGCCGGTAATAGGGGCGAGTTTTTTACTTAGTGACATGATATGTTTCTGAAATTTTGTTTTTGCTTTCATAATTCAAAAGAGGCTTAATTGATTTGTATTTTCTTCTTTTTTCATCCTTGCCGGCTTCTTTCTCATTGCCGTATATGCTTCTTGTTGTAACTGCTTGAGTGCGGTTTGCTTGACTTCATGTTGTTCTTCTTCGGTCAGTTTAACCACATGGTTGACAACTACCCGGCAATTTGCAGGCTGGCCTATTTCTATTGTATCTTCATCATAGTAGTGAACTGCCATGCCGAAAATTTCATCATCTGCAAAACCGTTACAACCGCTGTTGTGGACAGTGTTGAGAATATAGGTGATGCAATCGTCTAAACTTTTGTTTGACTTCAAGTAGTTTGCTGCAAACAGGCTATCGCTCTTTGCCCGTGTTACCAAATAATTTTGAATGACTTGTTTAAATGCTGGACTTGGTTTCATATAACTTTCTGTTTTTTAATTGTTAATACCGCTTGTCGCTCTTCCTCGAACCATTAAAATTTCCCTTAACTGACTGGGAAGAACATCGGCAATAAGAAGGTC
>ENA-UAPJ01000803-UAPJ01000803.1-human-gut-metagenome-genome-assembly--contig:-NODE-803-length-11607-cov-5.204986_pt1 | contig 11607 bp, 5 predicted proteins | sample MGYA00243479_ERZ654575 | MGnify/ENA primary metagenome ERZ654575 (study PRJEB26926, sample SAMN06164839) | human gut metagenome | biome: ENVO:00009003; feature: ENVO:2100002; material: ENVO:00002003... | reverse complement strand
TCTACACCTATTAAGTCGTCGGCAGCGTCAGATGTGTATAAGAGACAGGTACAGATTTGTTCAGGCGTGCAATATTTAATCCATATTTCAAACAGTATAGACTGATGACTTGAGGCAGCAACTATTTTATCCCATATTTCTTGAGGGTGTGATTGAATATATATTGGTAGAACTCGCTCGTGATTTTTCCCTTCTTTATAATATGTAACTATAAAATCGAACGATTCTTGAGTATATAATAAATCCAATATTAAATTATATCGTATTTTTTCTGTTGTTGGATGCAATGATAAATAATCAAGTAGCTCTACATTATATACGCTCTTGGTTAGAAAAACATCATCAGGCAATTCTTCTAGAAAAGACTTAATATTATCGATATGAGATAAAAAATCTGGTGTTCTATCCAGCTTCATATCTAATATGAGGCTATGATCGTTGGCAGATGTCATACCTGGATAGAAAATAGATATATAATCATAATAATCCTCAGCAATTAAACCTATTCGAATAAAACGATCTGCCATTTCTGTTAGTCCAATTTGCTTATAGCAATCCTCATGATATAGATTAAATTGCAAGATTAATTTATTTATGGGATAATTCCGTATCTTGGACTCTTCAATTGTTAACTCTAATTCTTGTTTTGCTATTTCCTTACTTCCTAAATTAAGTGCATTGAGGCGGTCCTGATATGTGTAGTTGGGATCCACTTCCTTTTCAATATCTGCAAATGGAATATGAATGGAAGGAGCACTATAACTATTAAGTCGATATGTGATTTTACCTGTTGATTTTAATAGATTGAAATTTTCTTCGTCTTCCCATATGCTTGATATAGGCTGAAAATGACCACCACCATCTAATGATATGTTATTCCCGGTTAGATGATTAAGGTGATTTATATATTGAAGAACATAAATCTTCCTAAGTTCAGTTTGATTTAAGTGCTGTGTTCGGCGAAAAGCATCTTTTTGTTTTTGAATTGAAGACTTTCGTTTTTGTAAAACTAAGTCTACTGCAATATCCTGGTATTCTCTCTTTTTTGTGAAATTTAATGCTTCATAAATTTCTCCAGCACGTTGAGGTAGAAGCGCAAAATTATGGGGATAATAGTTTTTATAGACTATCATCGCCAATAATTTATTATTATTTATTTTGTGATTCTCATTACATCTCAGTCGTAATATGTATTGATGATATTCATTAACAATATTCTGTAACAAGCGCATATCATCAATAAAGAATGCAACTTCCCGTATAGTAGCGTCGTCAATCTCGTTATCGGAATGTCCAAGTTCTAAAAGGGCTTTGCGTAATACATCTTTAGAGTTATACGGAGAGATAACAGGGATAACAGTTGTTATGTAATCAAAGAATTTAGTTCGAGAAGCATCATTGAACATGTCGTCTTTGATAGCATATACGAACTTTATTTCTCGCTCAATTATATTTGATTGATTAAGCAAGAAATTTAACTCTCTTAGTTTCAAGAAGATATCTGAAGTGTTAAACCTATCCAGATCTTCTATGATAACAGTATTGTATTTAGTGCATTGGAAAAAATATAGAATCTCATCCAGATGTTGATTAAAGATAGAATTCTCATCCTTGATCTGAATTTCTCCTCCTGCTATTTTAATTTGATTTAGTTTAGAGCTTCCGTATTTGACAATTAAAAAGGCACTGGCTTTATATAACATCCAGCACATGACTCCTAATGACAAAATATCAAATATTCCATTGGCCCAATAGCCCCAGTTAAATAGCCGGTATAAAATGTCGACTCGCAGCCATCGAGGTTCGAATGCGATACAGAAACAAGCGAAGAAGGCAAGAATTGATATAGATATTTTACATATCGATTTCTTCGAAATATATGGAATACGTTTCAATCGGCTGTTAGGTAAAGTCTCATGACTCTCTCGGTATATTAGTTGCTGTAATATACTGTATTCAATCCGCCTATTTAATATTTCGTTTGCTTCATTCTTGTCGTTGCCAGAAGCATTTTCACTTCCTTTTGTCGCGTCAAGCGTAGCTAAGGAGATTGATAGAAAATTTAATTTACTATTCTTATTCTCTTTCTCGATTGCTATCAATGTCTTGAGCACACTGCTTTTGCCGGAACCAAAAGGTCCGGTTAAAGCTATATTGCAAATATCTTTATTTGCAAGTGCATGTTGTAAATCTAGAACAGCATTGTATGAGGCATCCTCTTTTGTTAATAATTTAGGAAGGAGCGCTTTTTGTTTCCAATCGCTTGTATCCATATTATTCTTGGGTTATCCTATCCTTGAAATCTTCAAGAAACATCTCCTTGTTCTCGTCAATAAGTTTCTTTATCTTAACATCTTCAGCCTGGCGAAGAAAGCGGCGAATCAGTTTATTGTACTCTTTTTCTATTTCATCACGCGAAAAATTCGGACTGCGTAACATTGCCATAAACCGTCCGTCGGACTTTAGAAACTCATAAAATTCGTTTGTCTTTGTAAAGTAGAATTGTATCTCCTGCTCTCTTTCTTGTTCGGTTGCGTTTAGTCGGGCAAGGGTATCGAATATCGAGGCTAATCCACCTCGGTTCTCTCCCGTATTTTTCTTGCTTTTGGAGTTTTCGGGGTCGTCGTCTTGTTCTTGTGGCTCTTCAATCTCAACCTCATCACTCACAAGCAACCCGATTTCTCCGTCGAATGTGGTGCGGATTGAGCCGATAGAGTCTTGTTGCTCAAATAAAGAGCGATAAATATTGCAGTATCGCTGCCAGAAGTCAATAAATACGGCATCCTTAAATTGAGCATCCAATTCGATTACACCTTGCAAGATAACCAGCAGAGAGTTGTATCGGCCAATAGTCTTGCGTAGTGCTTTTGCTGGATCATCGTCGCTTGTGGAGTCCGTTTCCTCGCTATGCGTTTTAAGATCCTGTGTGTATTGTGCATGCGCCTCCATTACATTCTTGATCCACGCCCGAATGTCGGCATCCATATCGAGACATAGTTGGGCATTGGCCTCTGCATTATTGACAGACGATCTATATCGCTCGAACCACTTGATATAAATTGGCTGTGCTAATAATTCTCGATATAATTCCTGAATAATCGCCTTTTCTCGAAGCGGGTCAAAGTCCGTGATAACCATACCACAGTACTTGGCAAAAGCATCCCGAATATTCTTTTCGTTGACGTTGCCAAATGAGAAGTCTATAATATGGCACTCTTCTTTGTACTTGGCCTTGCGATTTACGCGCGAGATTGTCTGAATGGCATTAATGTCGCGAATCTCCTTATCGAGAAACAGCGTGTGTAGCTTGGGCTCATCAAACCCCGTTTGCAGCTTATCAACAACAATGATAAGCCCGTTTTTTGCCGTCTTGAAGTTGTCTATCACCTTATCCTCTGCCACACCACCGTTCATCGATGAACATTTTTCATATTTTTGATTGTCGGAGTAAACGATAGCGACAGGGGCATCGGCATATTTGGCAAAAGTTCCCGATGCAGTCTTCTCCGCCATCAACCGACGAATGATTTTACAGTACTGAATAGCAATCGGAATAGAGCTAACCGCAAGCATGGCTTTTCCCGTGCCACGAATTTTCCCGTAAACCAATGAAAGCAGCCTATTGACCACGAACTCGGCAATTGCTTTCATTCGGTCCGGGTTCTCGTATATTTGTTTTTTGGCGAATGATACCCGTTCCTCCTGTCCCGAATTCATCGCAGCTGTTATAGCCTGCATAACGCCATTGGGGAGTTCAAAATACATTTTTGCAGGTACGGGAATAATATGTTTTGTCGGATCAAGAATGTAACCGTCTGCTATGGCCTCCTTCATTGTGTATGAATCGAATGGCTTCCATAGCTGATTAATAAAGTTGCTACTTCTATGAAATTCGCCAAAACGAGCCAATACACGGTCGCTGGGAGTTGCCGTGAAACCGACAATCAGATTCTTCTTTGTAGAACCTCTTGTGATAAATCCTCCGTTCTCATCAAAAATGTCCTGCAGCTCATCAAAAGCCGAATACATCTCCTGATGAACATCATCGGTATTTGAGCGGTGTACCTCGTCAATAAGAAAAGCCACGCGCATATTCTTGAAATCCTTGCCGGCTTTTTCGATGGCTTTCTTGAGTTCCCAGAATTTCTGAATGTTCACGACGATGATACGGCGTTTGTCGCTCAACGCCTTCACAAAGGTGTCCTGGTCGGTCGCCTCTACGAACATGGCCTTGTCGATGTTCATGTTGAGCATCATCGAGTCGAGCTGGTCGCGCAATTGCAGGCGATCGACAACGAGCAGAATCTTGTTATAGACCCATTCGCCTTTATAACGCAGATCTTTGAGCTGCAGAGCTGTCCAACCTATTATGTTGCTCTTACCGAATCCTGCAGCATATTGCAACAAGAGCGAATAGACATATTTGTTGTTGCAATAACTGTCTCTCTCGGCCACTACGCGGTCTATCAGGTCCTGTGGCGCATTGAGTGCTTGCAGTTCGGCCCGCAGTCGGTTGATAAAATACAAGGGCTCATTTTCGTGATCCAGAAATTCCTGAACACGCTCCATGATCCGGTCGCAGCCGAATTTCTGCTTCGGACGCGGACATATCAAACGCCCTGTTTTGTCCTTATACTCCTTTTTCTGTACTTTATGGCCATTCACAATATACGTTACGGTCTTATAGGTGTAGGCCATGAAGTTGTAGTAGAGGATCTCTTTCTCGATCATCTTCTTGGAGTAGAGCGAGCGCATTGCCTCTTCGAAGCGAACGCGTGGATCGGTTGCCTCCACCTGCTTTATGGGGAGAGGCTTGAATACCTTTTCCACCACCGGACGGAAAGATGAGATCGAGATGGTATTATCTTGAAAACCTCGCTTTGCTTCATCAAAAAACTGGCCCGGATCCCGCTGTATATAGGTGTCCGTGATGTCCGTGGTTACGAGATGAATCGATTTCTCAAACGGCCGGAGCATACGACGACGAAGCGTTTGCGATACATCATTGCCATTGGCAATCTTGGTATATTCCCACACGGCTTCGAGGTAGTCGGTAATGATCTTGTTCCTGCCGTTCGTTTTGGCCGTTTGGTTGGTGAAGTTGCTCTTCAATTCGGCGTAGCCGAGAAAAATGCCGTTGACAAAGAACGACAGGTCGGGACGAAATGCGAATATCTTTTTGGCGTCGTGGTGGAACGAATAACTCATCTCCTCGACAGCCGCAAAGATGTTTTTGTTGAAGTCCTCATCGCCGCGCAATTCCGAACCACTGACATAAATCAGTTGCAGAGTTTCGCCTTCGAATGTAATGGTTCGGTTTTTATTCAGGAAGATTGCTACATTGGCACTCGCCTCAATCTTCTCGCGAATCATATCCATAATAGCCCGGAGCAATTTTTGCTCGTCGCCATTGTATTCGCTCTTTTTGAGCAGGCTGTTCCATGCTTTGCGCGAATTCTCTTTCAAGAACTCGTACAGATTGGCCGGAATAAACAAATCGGGCGAAACGGCATTATTCTTTATTTCACGAAAACCAAGACCATCTGCACGGCGGCAGAAAAAGTCCATTACATATTCACTTTGCAACTCAAGTTCGGTCATAATCCAATGTAGTTTTAGGAGCGCGACTCTGTATCGATGGCTCGCTGGCTGGTTACTACTTCATTTATCAGGGAGCGTTTCAGCTCCTTCAGACGCTCTACTTCGGTATTTATCTTTTCGAGGATGGTATCAATCTTTGCGCACTTCTCATCCAGATATGCGGCAATTTCATTTTGCTCTGATAACGGTGGGTAAAATGTTTTGAGGGCCAAGAAATTAGGCGTGTATAATCTTAGGCGGCTGTCTATGATTCCCCGAGAATGATTTTTGAAGATTGCTTTATATAATTCTGTTCTGAATAAATAATGATAATACCGAGAATTTAACTTGTAAATTGGTTTATATACGCCATATGCAGGACTTACTATGCCATTGTAATTAGTCATTCCAAGACTACCTTTCCATGCAAGCATAATGTTAGAAACAATATCACCAATATAACAGCGCTTATATCCTTCTAATGAATCAGAACGTGATATATTCTCATTATCAATAATGTCTGCTCTTTTTGCTATGCCATAATATTCTGACACAGATAATAAATCCTCATTGCCTGTATATGAGTACTCAATTCGCTCCTCGAAAAGACTTTTAATTCTCCTGATTTCCCAATGACTTGGTATTTCTGTCTCATAAGCTATAGGAGATGGTTTTAATGAAACATTGGGATCCAATCCACGGGTGACGGCGCGGTTGATCAGGGAGCGACGAAGTCGGCTGTAAGCATCGGCTTTGCGCTCCAACAGTTCTATTTTTCGACCAATCTTCTCACACTCCTTATCCAAATATGCCGCAATTGCCTCCTGCTCCGAATAAGGTGGTAAAAAAATCTCTTGGGCAAGGTAATGAGCTGTTTTTAGATTTTGGATACCAGTGGTTTGGTTGAAGAATAACGTATTTATTCGGTTGGAATATATTGAATGAAATAAATATAGAACAAACCGTGCAGATTGCTTTTTATTCACCGATAGAGCTTGAATAAAATTAGAACATACAGCCCTTTGCGGGGAATTAACAAGCACGACACGTCCGACAGGCATCTTTTCTCCACCACCTGATTTCTCTAACAATAAATCGCCTTCAGACAGCAATTTCTCATTAGCTTGTTCCGGCAATACATTGCGATATGTAATATTGTCGAACTTAAGACATAGATTAGAATAATCGAAATCTGCAACACGATAACATACTATATCATTGGTATCTCCCTTTTCTTCATCACCCCATATCCCACTTCGAGATGAGGTTATGATGTCTTTGAATCGACGGATCTGCCAATGAGCAGGCGCCGATTTTTTGCATATATCCGAATATACAGTAAAAATAGAGATCATAACCCTAACTCCTTTTCAAGATTTGCGATTGCCTTGTCAATATCCGAGATTTCGGCAAGGATGGAATCTACCGGTTCAACGGCCTCGGGAACATAGAATTCCTTGTTGAAGTTCACCTCGACACCCACGACATTCTCACCAATCGTATAGGGCTTGTAGATATAGCGTTGGAGAAAATCCTTGATGCCTTGTTCATTGACCTCGGGATTGGGGTCGAACGGAATAATCTCCGAGTCCTTGGTCGTACAATCAACAATTTTGGCAGATATGGTGTGCTCTTCCCGGCGTTTATTATAGCCGAACTGCACGTTGATAGCACCATTACCCAGACACTCATGCACTCCGGCGTAGGTGGTACGCATGATTTCGTTGTTTTCTTTATCTACCCAATAGATGAAGTCCGGGCAAACAAGAACTGTCGAGGCTTTTATTCCAAGATTTCTCAACATAGAATCCCGGAATTGTATCTCATCTGCATCAATATCGCGCGGCCATACCCAGTCCCCATCTAAATTGCAGTACGAAATATCCTTGACATTGTATGGTTTCCCATCTGTGTGGAGTGTCTGGCTGACATGGCGTCCTTCGCTGTCGATTTTGGTGAGCTCGACAGACTGCTTGTTGAAATAGAAATGCCATTTGTCGTAAACTTTGGCAATGGCGCAATCCTTGAATTCAACCAATGCACGGACAATGGCTGCACGATGCTCGGGGTTCATCTCCTTGCGTTTCGAACCCTTGTTTTTCTTCAGCGGCTGCCAAAGATCGGCAGCGTTGATAAGGATTACCTTGTCTTTTCGCTCGGCCGGTTTGTTCTTGTTGAGAATCCACAAATAGGTGACGATGCCCGTATTGAAGAACTCGTCGGACGGCATTTGGATAATCGCTTCGACCCAATCGTTGTCGAAAAGATATTTGCGGATATTGCTCTCGCCACTACCGGCGTCGCCGCTGAACAGCGACGAGCCGTTGTTTACTTCTACGACAATGCCTTTATCTTCGTGCAGGTGCCATGCGTTGTGCTGCAAGAAGAGCAATTGCCCGTCGCTTACCGTAGGCAGGAACGAGAACTGGCCTGTTTGGTCGTTCCGAATCTCTTTCTCGTAGCCTTTCCACGGAATTCCGTAGGGAGGATTGGCAACAACGACGTCAAACTCTTTGCCCTTGAAAGGCAATGAGGTAAGGGTATTGCCATATTTGATTTCGGTATTATCACGGAACAACGACTCAATCTTGGCCAAAGCGTATAGCGCATCGTTCCAGTCGCAACCGTGAGCAGCTATATATTTGTAGTCGGCCTTATCGCGCAAACGGTCCACAACGCCGAACAGCAGGTTGGCGCCACCACACGTCGGGTCGTAGATATGTACAAAGTCATCGGTGGAGATGTCGATCTTCGCCGCAACGATTTCGGCAATTAGCGAAATAATATCTTCCGGGGTGTACTGCTCTCCGGCCGTTTCTGCCGATATGTCGGCCCATTTGCGTTTGATATGCTCTTCGAGAGTGGTTATTTCCGAGTTGTTGTAGTGAGAAAGATCTATTTGAGACCATTGGGTGATATACTGCATCAGAATACCTTTCTTCCGCAACTCGGCAACCATGCCGTCCAGATTGAGGTATTTGCTATCGTCCGTACCACGCTCGATGCCGAGCAATTCTTTGAGCGTTCCATCAAAGCCTGCCAGATAGCTTCGGAAATCCTGCTCAAATGTCTTGTCGTTATTGCAAATGGTGGACAGTGTTTTGCCTTCGCGAACGATGTAGTCGTTATATCCACACTCACGGTCTCGGAAAGCTTCGATAAATTCCTGCAGGTTGTTCTCACGGGTCAGGCCCTCGGAGGCTTCAATATCTGCCATTTCATTTCGCATACGCCCTTCGAGCATGATGAGAGCGAAGAATGGCATCATGTAATCAGGGAATTTGCTTTGCTTGATTCCCGATGATATGAGTAAATCGGCGCACGACCAAATGTCGGATTCGTATGATAATATATCTTTCATAATTCTACTATCGTTCTTCTTTGTCTGTGATCAGGTCTTTCAAGTCGACTTGCAGGATGACTGCTATCTGCTGAAGAGTCTCAAGGTTGGGCTGAATCCTATTGCAGGCATAGGCGTTAACCATACTGAAGCTCTTGTTAAGCTGCTTTGCCAGCCATGTCTGAGAGATACCTTTCTCTGCCAGAACGGCTTTTATCCTATTTAATTTCATATTATGCCTCGATTGAATAGCACAAATATAGAGAATTATATTCGATATGCCGATTGAACTTTGTATATTTGCATTATAGAGATAGATTTTTATTCTAGAACACTAATCACGTAATAATATGCAATCAACTGTAGCATTCTTATCTCACAGAAGTAGTCATAAGGATTTTGTAAAAAAAATAGTAGATGTAGTCAAACGAGATAACTGCATCGTTGATGAATTCGATTTTTATCCGACAGCTAAAACGGCGGATGAAATAATTAGAAATTTAAATATTTCACCAATTTTTGTCTTATTGATTTCTAAGGATGCTCTTGATTCTAATTGGGTTAGATTCGAAATGTCAAAGGCTAAACAGCTTTATGATGCAGGTGAAATAAAGGCATTTATGCCTTTTATAATTGAAGAAGATGTAAAATTGGAAGAGTTGCCATTATGGATAACTCGTGACTGGAGTCTAAATGTTAAAACAATAACATCACCTAAAATTATAGGACAGTTCATTATTGAGACTCAACGAAAGATTCGTTGTAATGAGAATAATGCATATGGAAGTCTAATAAATACTTTTATTGGTCGTAGAAATGAATTAGATGAATTGCAGAGTGCTATGTACGACAGTGTGTATATGCCTCATCGTTCTTTAGTAGTATCAGGTAAACCTGGAAGTGGGCGTACAAGATTTATCCAGAAATGTATTCAGGACAGTAGTGGGTTATCATTTATTCCAGAAGGATTCCAAATAAAACTACCACAAAAATCGTATATAGATAATTTTATACTCCAATTGCATGAAGGCTTAGGACTAAGTAAAGAATCATATGAGGATATTCTTAAATTAGATCCTGAACATCAAATAGCTAAAACGGTATCATATATTAATCGGATAATCAACGCTCATTCTTTTTTATTGATAGAGGATGAGATGAGTTTCGTATTATATGATGGAACTATTTCTGAATGGGGAAAAAAGATTATATCCCATCCAGCCATGATCGACTCTTTAAAGATATTTATAAGTAGTAGAGTTAAGCCTAGATCTTCTGAGTTGAGAGCATATCCTCAGATAATTCACATAAATCTTCCCTCCTTTACAAAAGAAGAACGCAAGCGCCTTTTTGTAAATTATTGTCGTTATTATAAAGTCGAACTTAGCAATGAGGATGTCGAATGGTTTGTTAATAGACTTCAGTCTTCTCCTCAACAACTAGAGCATGCTGTACGTGAAATTAAAAGTAAAAATGCAATATTTACCAAGAAAAATATTGATAATCTTATAAAGCTTGGAGATGATGTATTTTCCAGAATTTTTAGTTGGTTTAAAGGAAACGATACAGCTCTTACTTTAGCAAGAGTGCTTGCAGACGTTGATATGATAAGTTTTGACTTACTAGAACAATTGTATGAGGAAGATTATCCAGAAATAGAAAAACTCATAAATATGTTTGCTTCATTGTCTATTGTAGGTTTTTATGGTAATGGAGGTAATAATATTAGTTTAGATAGTGGTGTAGCTGATTATATACGTAGAAGTTATTTGGATTTGGATCCTATAATGAAAAGTCGTATTGAAGAAATCATTTATAATAAAATTGATGTGGATGAAGATGATTTTGGAGAACTATCAATATTTCTATGCGGCTTACGGAAGCAGTTATTGTCGGGTAATGGTTATGCATATATAATGCCTTCTATTGTTATTAGTACTGTCATTAATCTTTATGATCAAGGAGAGTATGAATTAGTTAAAAATATTTGTTTACATGCTTTGGAGCATAGTTCAAGTTATACTAATGAACCTTTACAAGAGTTGTACTACAGACTGTGTCAAGTTTTGGCTCGAATGAAAGATTCGAATTTCTTTACATACATTAATAAAATTCAAGATATAAGTAGTAAAGATTTCCTTATGGGGTTTTACTATCGATATAAAGAAAACTACCTTAAAGCCGAGGAATATCTACTTAAAGCCTTAACTATCAATCCAAATATGCAAGTAGCTAGACGAGAATTGGTGAATGTTTATTTGAATCAGTGCGAATATGGGGAAGCTCTTCCTTTAGCAAAGGAAAATTATAATCGTAAATCAACCAATCCATATCATATCGAAGCCTATTTTCGTTGTTTAGTAAATAATTATCCTTGGAATATAGAAACAAAAGATACGCTTAAGCGCCTTCTTAAGGAAATGGAAAATATCCCTAGTAAACGGAGGGAGGAACTTTTAGTATCGATGCAATTAGAATACTTTATTAAATCCAGAAGTCACACCAAGGAAGAAATAAAAAATGAAATAGATGAAGCGATGAGTCTATATCCAGCATCGCCCCAACTTTACAGGATTAAAGGAGAATATGAAAGTGACAAAAATAGATTTTGTGTAAATTAAAATTTTAAGTGGAATTATATCTGTCTCTTATACACATCTGACGCTGCCGACGACTTAATAGGTGTA
>ENA-UAPJ01000794-UAPJ01000794.1-human-gut-metagenome-genome-assembly--contig:-NODE-794-length-11713-cov-7.857265_pt1 | contig 11713 bp, 10 predicted proteins | sample MGYA00243479_ERZ654575 | MGnify/ENA primary metagenome ERZ654575 (study PRJEB26926, sample SAMN06164839) | human gut metagenome | biome: ENVO:00009003; feature: ENVO:2100002; material: ENVO:00002003... | reverse complement strand
AACCAAAAGAAAGGAGGAAATACCTATGAGGGAAAATAGGAATGTTCCGTTCCGGAATATCCTTGCCTGTTCTCCGGTTCCTCCACCGGAACGGAAAGAGAAATCGGCGGCTGTCCGGCATAAGGCAGCGTGAAGTGTTCCTGCAAGGCGTTGGCGGAAAGTTCCTTGCCCATACGCGAGCCGTTCAACACGCAGCCTGTGCGGTGGTCGATGAACGTGGTTCCATAGATGCGTCCTTCCTCCGTGTAGCGCAGCACGGTGTCGATGCCCTTTCCTTTGAGGGTGGCTACAAACTTCTCCTTGTCATACGTGCCTTCCTGCAAAGGTAAGTAGGATATTGTAATCAACTGCAACGAATTAGAACCAACTATAATGAAGCCGCTGATTTTCAGCGGCTTTTTTATTTGTCCAAAATCCGGCTATGTGCAGTCGGATATAGTTGTCCGCCATATTTTTCTACCGTATTTCTACCGCGGAACATTTTCGGGATTTGCCCCGATGTCACGATGACGCAGTAGTTGACGTGTGTTGACAATGGTTTACGTGTGTTGACACAAAAGAGGAGAAATAAAGAGATTTGAGCTCAAAATATATTAGGAAAATATGGAAGTAAGAAAGATTTGTCAATGGTGTGGAAAACCATTTATCGCTAAGAAAACAACGACTTGCTATTGCAGTCATCAGTGCTCCAATCTCGGTTACAAAGAACGTATCCGAGAGCGTAAACGCGAATTGAAGAAAATGCAGGAACTTCTGCAACCTAAACAGGCTGCAGAAGGCCAAGATTTCTTCTCATTCGCACAAGCAGCCAAGCTCATGGGAGTGACCCGCCAATATGTTTATAAATTGGTAAAGGAATCAAAACTAAGAGCATCCCGTATCAGCGGGAAGAAATCTCTTATCCGTCGTGCGGATATTGAGCTAATGTTAAAGACAAAACCTTATGAACGAATAGTTCCTAAAGACGATTTTGACATGAGCGAATACTATACCGCTGAAGAAATAGCGGAAAAGTATAAAGTCAATGCTAAATGGGTATGGACTTATACTCGGCAGCATAAGATTCCCAAAGTCAAAGTCCGCCAATTCAACTATTACAGCAAAAAGCATACCGATGCGGCATTTGCCAAGTACAAGACGGATGACGCCTTGACCGAATGGTACACACCGGAAGAGATTGAGGAAAAATATGGAATGACACGTGTAGCCATCCGCTCGCATGTCTATCGCAACAACATCCCCTCGAAGAAAGAGCACGGCCAGATATTCTACTCCAAACTTCACTTCGACCTGTCAAAACAGACCGCTGAAGATGATTCGTCAGAATACTACACCGTACAGGAAGCCATGAAAAAATACAATCTCACCAGGGATTCAGTTTACGGCATCCTGCAATTCCACGAAGTAAAACGGGAGAAGAAAGGCAGGTTCGTGCGCTTTCTGAAGGTGGAATTCGACCACATCATGGGCGCCCGTTAGTGGCTAAATGCGACCGACTGTAATTATCGGGAAATTATTTCCTGCTGATTATGGTCTGTATAAAAGCATTAAGGATTTTCGCAGCAAAAATCAGTTACAACCATTTAATATTCAACATTATGTCAGAATGCAAAACAGTAACACTGAGAACACGTCCATTGAAGAAAGGGATGTTATCTTTCTACCTTGATTATTATCCGGGCTACCGGGATCAGGAAACAATGAAGACCATCCGCCATGAAGGATTGAACATTTACATCTATGCCAATCCCAAGAATCAGCGTGAACGCGACTTCAACGCTGCCATGTCGGAAAAGGCCGAAGCAATCCGGTGCCGGAGGTTTGAAGCCATCGTAAATGAACGGTACGATTTCTTCGACAAACGCAAATACAAAGCGGACTTTCTGGAGTATTACCGGAAGCAGCTCCGCAAACACGACCAGAAATGGGGATTTGTCTATCAGCACTTCTACAACTTCGTTCACGGCAAATGCACTTTCGAAGAAATAGATGTGGACCTGTGCAACAAGTTCCGGGAATACCTGCTTAACGCCAAGCAACTCCGGCGTGACGGACAAATTTCAAAGAACTCCGCTTCCGGCTACTGGTCCACTTTCCGGGGATTCCTGAAGATTCTGTATCGCAACAGGATGATAAAGACCAATGTCAATGACTTTCTGGAAAAAATCGAACCGGAAGATGTTGCCAAGGAATACCTGAGTGTGGAAGAGCTGTATTGCCTGGCTGAAACCCCGTGCAAGATACCTGTTCTAAAGACTGCTTCCCTCTTTTCGTGCCTGACCAGTTTGCGGCTCAGCGATATACTTTCCCTCTGCTGGGAGGAAATCGTTGACTTTGCAGCCGGAGGAAAATGTGTCCATACCATCACCCAGAAGACCAAGACGGAAGACATCATCCCGATAAGCGATGAAGCCTTGGAACTGATCGGGTACAGTCCCGAGAAAAAAGGTCTTGTGTTCAAAGGCCTGAAGCGGAGCTGGACGCAGCAGCCGATGAAGGAATGGATCCGTTCCGCAGGAATTACCAAAAACATAACTTTCCACTCATACCGCAGGACATATGCGACCCTTCAGGCTGCAGCGGGTACTGATATCCGTACTATCCAAAGCAACATGGCGCACAAGAGCATCACTACCACCCAACGCTACATGAAAGTAGTCGACAGCAACAAGCGTGAGGCGACCACCAAAATCACATTGACAAGAAAGGGCTGACCTGACTGATTCGTGCCTGTTTTATCGGTTAGAGTATGATTTTTCGCAGAAAATCATACTCTAACCATATTTTTTCTTAATTCCTGGCTAATTTCCCGTCATTATTTACAACTGTCTGAAACCGGATATCTATTTTTGTCCTATCATAATTCCAAATAACAACAGTTTATGGCAGATAACAACCGAATATCCATCAAAAAAACAAGCCGGGTTCTTGCAATTACATGTGTCGCCTATACGACAGTGGCAACAATATTGTACAACAATTATCAGATTGACCTGATTGACTATTCCACTCCGGTCATATTAGGAACCGTAGCAACCATCATGTCATGCGCTGCACTGCAACGCCTGTTCTGTTCTCTACTCTCCAAAAGCTATCTTTCTTTTGGCTGCAAGGGGTTGTCCTCAAGAGAAACTGTTCCTTTTGAAGCAAATCCTGATACCAAGGAAGAATTGCCTCCAACTGATAATACAACCAGTGAAAAACAGGTCGAGAGTCCATATCTTAAGGAATATGAAGCACGCATAGAAGAATTGCGGCGCAATGAAATGGAGAAGAAGACCGCTATTGTGCATGCGATACATGAATACACCACACACGAAATGTCGCAGTTCTTATCTATAGACGATCTTGAAACTCTCCATGAGAACATAGAATCTCTGGCATACGGACAAACGGAACTATATAAACCGGTTCGTTCCAAGCCCGATAATCAAATCAAGTCCCCTTCGCTTAGACATTATGCATGGAATATCGGGGAGAGACTTGATATCTCTTTAATCGACAGGGCAAAGTTCATAAAAACAATATTCCCGCATGAACTGGAAAATGCGACAATCGAATACCTTTGTAAAAATCTTCGTGACTCAGTTCCCGCCATAATTGCCATAGATGTCCCGAAGAACGGGGACTATCATTTCAGTTGTATGCAAACTTCAGCAGACAGCGATAATTAGTTTCTGCTGATTGTAATCTGCATAATATCATTATGTTGGTTTGCAGCATGTTAAACAATTAAATCGTTTAGTCATGCTAAAAGAAAACCTTACATTCAATGATTTGCCGGAAGTGGTAGGCAAACTTTGCGAAAGAATCGAGAGTCTCGAAAATGCGCTGAAAGACAATCTTGCAAAACAGGCTCCAGCCAAAGAAAACCTGCATGTCCCTATGACCGTCGAGGAAGTATGCAGCTACCTTGGAATATCCAAGTCATCCTTCTATTACAAGGCCAAACACGGAGGGATACCTGTCATCAAGCAGGGGAAGCATCTGTTCGTATATCGAGACGAACTGGACAAATGGCTGGAGACCGGAAGAAAAAGCCAGGTGCCTCTGAGCTTCGAGGAGGAACACGAGCAGATGCTTGCTGCGATAAGACATAAGGCCAAACCAAGAGAACTGTAGGAATATGGAAAAGACGAGCTGCAATATTCCTACTCCGGAGGAATTGAGAAACTACATAAAAGAATCTGTTATAAGTGTGACCGGGACATACGAACAGTCCGCTTCCGTGCTTATGGTGGATGATTCCACAATCGGGACTCTGGGAAACTTCAGTGCATCTATCGGTAAAGCCAAAAGCAAGAAGACCTTCAATGTCTCCGCCATCGCTGCGGCCACCCTGAAGAATGGCACAGTGCTGCATTACCGTGCCTGCTTCCCGGAAGGAAAAAGGAAGATTCTCTATGTTGACACGGAACAGGGCAAGAACCATTGCCAGATTGTTCTGAATAGAATCCTGAAACTGGCAGGTCTGCCGAAAGACAGTGATGCAGATAACCTGACGATGCTGGCACTCCGGAAATATACGCCCGAAGTACGACTGGCTATAACGGAAGAGGCAATCGGCATGATACCCGATTTAGGTCTGGTCATCATAGATGGCATCCGGGACTTCATCCATGATATCAATTCACCCGGTGAATCCACCGATGTGATATCCAAATTCATGCAATGGACCGATGACAGGCAGATACACATCCATACCGTCCTGCATCAGAACAAGAATGACGAACACGCACGCGGTCATGTCGGCACGGAACTGAACAACAAGGCGGAAACCGTCATGCAGATAGAGCCAGACAAAGACGACAAGTCCATAAGTGTGGTGGAAGTCATACACAGCCGTGACCGTGAGTTTGAACCATTTGCCTTCCGAGTAAACGATGATTCCCTGCCCGAACTGGTGGAGTCATATCAGCCCCAGAAAAGGCAACCAGGACGCCCGCCTAAGGAACCGTTCGACCCGTACAAGGAAATACCTGAGGATTCACACCGTTCCGCTTTGAACGCCGCTTTTGAGGACGGGAACATCAGCGGCTATAACGGCTACCTTGAAAGGCTGAAAGAAGGCTACGGACGGCTGGGGATAAAACTGGGGTACAACAAGACGGTGGAATTGGCAAAGTTCCTATGCAACAAGCGGATGGTCGTAAAAGAAGGGAAAGAATACAAATTCAACCGAGATTTCCATTATTGAGCCACTATGCCATTAAATCCCGGTGTGACATTTTTCTGTGACATTTCCCGGCTTTACTTTAATGCCGAGGTGTAGATATTGGAATAAAGCAAAGCTATGGCAGGTTTCATCATACAGGTGCAATCTGCCATGCTCCCTTTTGTATGTACACTGGAAACCGGACAGCATCTGCATTATTTGAAGTGAAGCTATCATCCATACCGGGCTTGCCCGTCTACCAGTAATAAACACTATGGGGGAGCCTAATACCCCACTCGCCTTTCGGCGGTGGGATTCGTGCCACTTGAAACAGCAAGCTGGGCACAGGAAAATCGCTGTCAGAATTGGACAGAGCACAAACAATTCCATCTCTCGTATTGCCAACATGATATCTGCTTTATGCATATAGTTCCCGCAGAAGAATCGGATAGGACTTTAACTAAGTTATGATTTGAGGCAATAGTTATGGCTCGCGCAAAAACACATCATGTGAAACAGGAATAATCCAGCGATACCTAAGTGCAAGGTCTACAACAAAAACTCTTGTATCCATTTGGCAGAATATCGGACAGTCCCATGCTTTGGCTATTGGACATGTCGTTGATATTGCCTTCCCTATTTTGAGTCTGAATCGTCATGCCCTTAGCCAAACTCACTATCAGAATCAAGTTACGAATGTCCAACGAGCATACCACATCCTCACCTGCAAAGATTGACTCATGTTATGGCAAACTTCTATCATATACTCTGGTAAACATGATTTCCTTGACTGGATAATCTCTGCAACAATCCATCTTGAAAATCCGGCAAACAAAGGCTCACTCTCCGGCAACATCAATTATCGCGTATCGTTTAGTATGTCCAATATGTCGCCGACCAGTTTAATCAATCTATACTTGGCTTGTAGCGCACTGGGGACAGATGAAAAGTCAAATTAAACCTGGTAAATCTTATTGTTGGTAAATACATGCTGTGTTACCTCCAAATCTCAGTCAATCAAATATGTGGTAACTGTTTTGTCCAAATGGTAATACTTATACAATAAATTCATTTAATTCTTCTTTCAACTGTTTCCAGCTCGGAAAATATTTAGTTAGTAAAGATGTATACTCTTCATTGTGCAATCTAACTTTAATATGTAATAATTCATGTACTACAATATATTCAATACAATGAACTGGTTTCTTGATTAATTCTAGATTAAAAATAATATTTTGTGTACGGTGATTACAACTTCCCCATAAAGTTTTCATTTGCTTGACCTCCCATTTGTTCACACTCACACCCAATATTTTTTCCCATTTGGCAATAAGTGGAGGAAGCATCAATTTGAGCTCCGCACGATACCATTCTCGCAACACTTCTGCTCGACGTGCTGCTGTTGTCCCTTCACGGACGTATAGTTTAATATATTCATTACCCTGAATTTCTACTTTTGCAGATACATGATGATACAACACCTTTAAGCGATACCTATGACCTTTGAAGTAATGATTCTCGCCAGAGACATATTCACGGGGCGTTTGACGACTCTGATCAAGAACCTGTGAAACACGTTGATTTATCCACGACATTTTCGTAATCAAGAATAATCGCACAGCCTCTTCAGCCATTCCAATAGGAGCAGACACATGAACACGAGCATTGGGTGGATATATTGTAAGATGCACATTCTTAATATTTTTCCACTCAACTTCCGCAGATATATTAGCAACCTCAATAATCGTCATTAGTATTCTCTTTGCGCAACTATTAGCTGCATTATATCATCTATGTTCACTTCAACTCCTTGCAAAACACGCTCAACAGCTCTCCGAAGAGCTTTCATCTTTTTCAAACCACTACTATCCATATCTCTGAAACCGTCACGTGCATTTGCTTTGATTGTTTCGTGAACTCGGAGAGCCAAAATTTCATCTTTTCCAAGATTATCATAAAGAGCCTGTTTCCCTTTTGTATCAATTGTAGCAGGGTACTTTGTCTTGATAGTCGATCGAGCTTCTTTCAGTTTTTCGATGAGTTTTTTTATTAGTTCCTTGTATTGGATCTTACCGTCTTTCTGTTCTTGAAGCAAGTGGTTAAGCAAATCAGACATTTTATCAAAGTAGGCCGGATTGTTCGGTCGTTCACTGATAATCATTTTTCGCATATTTGCCGCCAAAATCTCTGCAACAGAACGCTCATTCTGCTTGATTTTCTTTGGCAGTGAATCGATTGCCTTATCACCCTGCGTATCAATCAAGTCGAGAAACGAAATATCAGCTAAATCGACCAGTTTTTCACTATCTTCAGCTCGCACATAGTTATCAATAAGCTGACGCATTGCCGGATCGTAATATTTCAGATCGAGTGCATCTCCACTTTTTAATTTTATCTCATCTTTGATATCATTAAAATAATCAACCTGCTTTTTAATATCTGTAGCCTCCTCTGCGGTATAGCCTGCCTGTTCCATCTCATTGGCAATATCAATATAACGACGTACCAAACGCGACACAAGTTTATAGAAGGTTTCACGTTTATTGGCATTCTCCTCACACTCTTTTTGCTGATTTTCCACAGGTGTTGTTTCAGCATATACAAAATACGCAAAATAGCCTTCTCGCGTTTGCGGATGTATCACTTCACACATCGTATAGACCGCTTGTAATGATTCTTCTAAGGCTTTTCGGCCTTCGGTAAGACGATTCGAAAGAAGGCCTTCGATATCGTCGTCATCATAGCCATCAAATGCCCCATTTGTATAATCCTCGATTGCACTCTTTACTGCTCCAAACAAATCTTGGTAATCAATGATGTATCCAAAATCTTTTTCCTCACTATCTACTCGATTCACACGGCAGATTGCTTGGAAAAGATTATGGTCGCGCATTTTTTTGTCAATGTAGAGATAGGTTGCCGATGGTGCATCAAATCCTGTCAATAGCTTATCTACGACAATCAGCAACTTCATATCTCCGGGATGGTCTGTAAACTCCTTTTTCGCCCAAGTTTCAAACTGTTCCGGCGTTTTATCGCCAATCATCTTTTGATATACCTCATACTTGGTGAGATCCTCGGTTTCTCCATCACCCTGATACTCGTCTTTTACCGATGCGGTACTTGCATCGTAACTTGTAACCACAGCGCAATGCCCTTTCAACTCTGTCGATTGAAAAACCTCCCAATAACGACATGCCTGATAAATACTGTCGGCCACGAGCATGGCGTTCCCATAACCACCTGCCAGAGCCCGTTTTGTGCTCATATCTTGACAAATATCTGCAACAATGCGGTCGATACGCTCCTTGCTGCTAAACAGCTTTTCCATCTTTGCCCAACGCTCTTTCAAAGCGGCACGAGCCACAGAACTCAACCCTTTTGTCTTCGTGTCAAACCACTCATCAATTTTCTCTCGTTTGCCCAAGTACTGTTCTACATTCCGGGCTTCATAGCGCAAGTCTAGAATAACCTTATCCTTTACTGCCTCATTAAACTTATAACTATGAATATACGAGCCAAAGGTCTCTATCGATTTCTTCTTATCCGTATGGAGCAGAGGCGTACCCGTGAAACCTATCAGCATCACATCGTTGCCCATGATATGCTTCATGGCTTCGTGAAGCATGCCTCCTTGTGTGCGATGACACTCATCAATAAAGACATAAATATTACCCTTCGCACAAAAGTCGGCCGGGAGCGATTTTGCCAATTCTTCAAGATACAAGTCGAGCGACTTACTTGCTTTCTTATTTCCTACCGATATGGCATCGCTGTCATTCTTATTGCCAAATTTATGAATCAACGTACAAATCAACCAGGGTTCGGCGGCATTGAGCATCTCAATCAGCTTACCGCCACTCTTGGCTCGTTGAATCTGCTCACCTACATCTTTAAAACCTGATTCTATTTGTTTATCCAGCTCATCACGGTCGGTAATGATTACCACACGAGCATCGCTTACGTTTTCACGTATCCACTGAGCCAGCCATACCATTGTAAGCGATTTGCCTGAACCCTGCGAATGCCATATAATACCGTTTTGCTTCTTGCGAACTCTGGGTTGAGCTGCTTTGACAGCGAAATATTGATTGGGACGTGCAGTCTTCTTTATCCCTCCGTCGAAGATGATAAAATCATGGATATACTCTAATAACCTTGCAGGCTCAAAGAACTGCAACACACTATGATCCAGCTCATTGGGATACTCCTTTGCTGTGAAATGCGATGGCTGGCATGGCTCGCCACACGGTTCTTTCCAACGCAACCAGAATTTTTCGGGAGTTTTGATTACACCATAGTGCAATCCCTCCGTGTCGTTGCCTGCAAACAGCAACTGTATAGTCGTGAAGAATCGAGGAATATAACCGTCCTGTTGATTACGGATATTCTGGCGAATACCCTCATGGGCAGAGACCGTACTACGCTTGAGCTCGATTACAGCAAGAGCAATACCATTAACATACACGACCAGATCGGGGCGACGATCACTTGCGCCTTGAATGGTTACCTCCTCGGCTATCTGAAAATCATTCTCCATCGGGTTGGCCCAGTCGATAAGATGTACCATCTTTTTCTTTTCAGTCACCTCAGCCTGAATATTCACGCCATAACGCAAAAAGGTATATACATCCTTGTTGGCATTATACAATCCGCCTCCAAGGGAGTTTGCCGACTGCTTGAGTTTCACGATTGCACTCCGTATCTCCTTGTCGGTATAGCCACGCCGCAAGAGATATGCTGTAAGCAACTTTTCTTCGATATTGGCGTTATCCTCACGAGTCTCCCAGTTCCCGAGATAGGTATACTTTAAGACATTCTTAAAAAGTCCTATCAATCTATTTTGCGTTACACGCTCCTTTGCCCCGATATTTGCGTCCATAATTATTCTTATTTTTTACCAAAAAGATAACCCAACGATAATGTAATAATTGGACATATAACTTCCCACATTTTTTTTACAAAAGCCGTATCCTCTTTGCAAAAATATACTATAAGAGAAGTTAATGTTGCTCCTGCAACAAACGATAAACATATTATGCCTGTTATATTTCGAGAGGAATTCTCTTGGGAACCAAATATTCGCCCGAAGCAGCCTAATGCCTGATTGTTTAGATTTGCTTCATGCCGATATTGCATATCAGCCATCCTCTCCTCATGTTCATGTTGCTCCTTAAGTTGAACTTGCTCATGAGCATTTTGAAGTTCCAACTTTTTTAGTGGTGAGCTGCTATATGAACTTGTTCCACTATTGACATTTTTATATAAATTAGCCATAACAAGTCTAAATTTATTGTTGTGGAACATTATTTGCTGTTTGTATTGATGCCTCTTTCCCTAAATACCATGTATAGAAAAAGATTTTATCACTACTACCATCTCTATTATTAATTGCCTGCACACTGAATTTTAACCTAAGAGGGTTCCCATTAAATGTTGCCAGATCCAAAAAATCAACAACACTCGCAAAAAAAGCAGTATTCTGGTTATAGAATGATATTTTTAAATATGCATCAGGAGAATCAGAATTAACTATATTTGTGGTAATTCGTCCTTCTTTGTTAATACCATCAGTTATAGGTTCATCTATAAATTCAATTCTAAATTTAAGATTTCCTATCTGAAAATCGAGGTATTCACCCTTTTGCAAAACAACACTACCAGAACTAATGATATCATAATGTTCTGTTGAAATTGTTACGTTCGGTAATTCTTTTTTTACTTCCATATTATTCTTATTTTGTTTGTAATCTTATTTGACCCGTTAATAGCTTTTGCATCATGCCCGATTTTAGGAGACGGTACTTGTCGCGTTTGGCTTCAAGATCGGCTAACTCGTTATCCATATCGCTCAAGATTGCAGCTATTGCCTGCTGCTCCTTGATGTCCATAGGCAAACAAATTACAAACTCTTCAAAAGTAGGTAATCTTAAAGAGTCCACTGTTGCCTTAACGGTTAAAGATAATGCGTACTCTCCAAAATATCGTGACATATAGAAGAATATATATTTACCATACACATTATCTGCAAAGTCACTAATTTTATACACTCTTTGATGATAGTCAAATTTACCATTAATATAATGAAATATACTACCAATACCACCTTCCCCTGGCACTAATATCGCTTCTCCATCATATGAATACGAATCAATCGCATAAACCTTCTGTGAACGTACAAAAAAAGGATATTTACCGTTCTCAACAGCTTGATCTCCATTACAACTACCCGTTTTAATATGAGAAATTGCCCCTAACTTCTTTTCTAACCATGAGTCGGTAAAACCTGGAAGGCGAGTTTTACCGGTTAAGAGTTGTTGCATCGCCCCTTGCTTAATCAGGCGTTTCTTGGCGATTTTCTTATCCAATGCTGCAATCAATCCATCTATATCATTCAGCGCCTCCGCAATAGCTCGTTGCTCGGCAACAGGAGGAACAAGCAGTTTGGTCTCTTGAATAGAGCCTCTTGATATTGACGACACTTTTATACCTGTTATGTACGGTAACCCGTTGGTTGAATTAAAATAAAGCATCTTTAACAAGACCAATTTTACGATG
>ENA-UAPJ01000779-UAPJ01000779.1-human-gut-metagenome-genome-assembly--contig:-NODE-779-length-11889-cov-13.578418_pt1 | contig 11889 bp, 5 predicted proteins | sample MGYA00243479_ERZ654575 | MGnify/ENA primary metagenome ERZ654575 (study PRJEB26926, sample SAMN06164839) | human gut metagenome | biome: ENVO:00009003; feature: ENVO:2100002; material: ENVO:00002003... | reverse complement strand
CTTTTGCAGAACAATTAGTTAACTTGACAGTAAAAGAAGTTAATGAACTTGCAACTATCCTTAAAGAAGAATACGGTATTGAACCTGCTGCTGCAGCTGTAGCTGTTGCTGCTGGTCCTGCTGCTGGTGCAGCTGCTGCTGAAGAAAAAACATCTTTTGATGTAGTTTTGAAGAGCGCTGGTGCTGCAAAATTGCAGGTTGTTAAAGCCGTTAAAGAAGCATGTGGTCTTGGCTTGAAAGAAGCTAAAGACATGGTAGACGGTGCTCCTAGCACAGTAAAAGAAGGCTTGGCTAAAGACGAAGCTGAATCACTGAAGAAAACTTTGGAAGAAGCTGGAGCTGAAGTTGAGCTTAAATAATATTAGCCTGAGTATCAGGTAATACGGTTAGGAATCCTCTGGTAGAGGATTCTTAACCTTTTTGTGTCTATATTATTATTAAGTTCTACAAAATATTAACAAATGTCTTCAAATACTGAAAATCAAAGAGTTAATTTTGCTTCCATTAAGAATCCGATGAAGTATCCGGATTTCTTGGAAGTGCAATTGAAGTCATTCCAAGACTTTTTACAGTTGGATACCCCGCCCGAAAAACGTAAGAATGACGGGCTGTACAAGGTATTTGCTGAAAACTTCCCTATCGCTGACACTCGTAATAACTTTGTCCTTGAATTCTTGGACTATTACATTGACCCGCCTCACTATTCAATAGACGAGTGTCTGGAGCGTGGCCTCACATACAGCGTGCCCTTGAAGGCGAAATTGAAGCTGTATTGTACTGATCCTGATCATGAAGATTTTGACACAGTCATTCAGGATGTTTATCTGGGTCCTATTCCGTATATGATTCCGAAAGGAACTTTTGTAATTAATGGTGCAGAACGTGTAGTCGTTTCTCAGTTGCATCGTTCTCCGGGGGTATTCTTTGGTCAGAGCGTACATGCTAACGGTACGAAATTGTATTCTGCCCGTATTATCCCGTTCAAAGGTTCATGGATCGAATTCGCAACAGACATCAATAATGTGATGTATGCGTATATCGACCGTAAAAAGAAATTGCCTGTTACTACTCTGCTGAGAGCTGTAGGCTTTGAAAATGATAAAGATATCCTCGAAATCTTTAATTTGGCTGAAGACGTTAAAGTTAACAAGACTAATTTGAAGAAAGTCGTAGGAAGAAAACTCGCTGCTCGTGTTTTGAAAACATGGACAGAAGATTTCGTAGATGAAGACACTGGTGAAGTAGTTTCTATTGAACGTAATGAGGTTATCATCGACCGTGAAACTGTAATTGAAGAGGAGCATATCGATGAAATTATTGATTCAGGCGTTCAGAATATCCTTGTTCACAAGGAAGAGGCGAATTCATCCGACTATTCTATTATATTTAATACTCTTCAGAAAGACCCGAGTAACTCTGAAAAAGAGGCTGTGCTTTATATCTACCGCCAGTTGCGTAATGCAGACCCGGCTGATGATGCCAGTGCCCGTGAGGTTATCAACAACCTGTTCTTCTCTGAAAAAAGATATGACCTTGGTGAAGTAGGCCGCTATAGAATCAACAAAAAGTTGGGTCTGACTACGGATATGGATGTGAAGGTATTGACAAAACAAGATATTATTGAAATCATCAAGTATCTGATTGAGTTGATTAATTCTAAAGCGGATGTTGATGATATTGACCACTTGAGCAACCGCCGTGTACGTACGGTAGGCGAGCAGTTGTCTAACCAGTTTGCGATTGGTTTGGCACGTATGTCTCGTACTATACGTGAACGTATGAACGTACGTGACAATGAAGTGTTTACACCGATTGATTTGATTAATGCAAAGACAATTTCTTCTGTTATCAATTCATTCTTTGGTACAAATGCTTTGTCTCAGTTCATGGATCAGACTAATCCGTTGGCTGAAATCACTCACAAGCGTCGTTTGTCAGCGTTAGGTCCTGGTGGTTTGTCACGTGAGCGTGCCGGTTTCGAGGTTCGTGACGTACACTATACTCACTATGGTCGTTTATGTCCGATCGAAACTCCTGAAGGTCCGAATATCGGTTTGATTTCTTCTTTGTGTGTGTATGCTAAGATTAATGAGCTTGGCTTTATTTCAACTCCTTATCGTAAAGTAGCTGATGGTAAGGTGGATATATCTGATGAAGGTATTGAATATCTGACAGCCGAAGAAGAAGAGGATAAGATTATCGCTCAGGGTAATGCCCCGTTGGATGATGAAGGTAAATTTGTTCGTGAGAAAGTAAAAGCCCGCCGTGATGCTGATTATCCGGTTGTTACTCCTGACCAAGTAGAGTTAATGGATGTTTCTCCACAGCAGATCGCTTCTATTGCTGCTTCTTTGATTCCGTTCTTGGAACATGACGATGCTAACCGTGCATTGATGGGATCGAACATGATGCGCCAGGCAGTTCCTTTGTTGCGTACAGAAGCTCCTATCGTAGGCACAGGTATTGAAAAACAATTGGTTGAAGACTCTCGTACTCAGATTGCTGCAGAAGGTGATGGTGTTGTAGAATATGTAGATGCAACGACTATCCGTATCCTGTACGATAGAAATGAAGATGAGGAATTCGTAAGCTTCGAACCTGCTTTGAAAGAATATAGAATTCCTAAATTCCGTAAAACCAACCAAAGCATGACTATTGACCTTCGTCCTACTTGTGATAAGGGCCAACGTGTGAAGAAGGGTGATATCCTGACTGAAGGATATTCAACTCAGGGTGGTGAGCTTGCATTGGGTAAAAACCTGTTGGTGGCTTATATGCCTTGGAAAGGTTATAATTACGAGGATGCTATTGTATTGAATGAACGCGTTGTACGTGAGGACTTGCTGACTTCTGTACACGTTGATGAATATATTTTGGAGGTCCGCGAAACGAAACGCGGTATGGAAGAATTAACTTCTGATATTCCTAATGTGAGTGAAGAAGCTACCAAAGATTTGGATGAAAACGGTATTGTACGTGTAGGTGCACGTATCGAACCGGGTGATATCTTGATTGGTAAGATTACTCCGAAAGGTGAATCAGATCCTTCTCCGGAAGAAAAATTGCTTCGTGCTATTTTCGGTGATAAGGCAGGTGATGTGAAGGATGCTTCATTGAAAGCTTCTCCGTCATTACGTGGTGTCGTTATTGACAAGAAGTTGTTCTCACGTGTTATCAAGAGTAGAAGTGAGAAGAATGCCGATAAGGCTATTCTGCCTAAACTGAATGATGAATTCGAAGAAAAGGCAGCAAAACTGAAAGATATTTTGATTGAGAAACTATTGGTTTTGACTAATGGTAAGGTTTCCCAAGGAGTGAAAGATTATTTGGGAACGGAAGTTATTGCCAAGGGGGCGAAGTTCACCAAACGCGATTTGGAATCATTGGATTATACTATTATCCAGTTGAGCAAGTGGACAGCTGATGCTCATAAGAATGATATGATTCGCGACTTGGTGATGAATTATTTGAAGAAATATAAAGAATTGGATGCTGAATTAAAGCGTAAGAAGTTTGCTATCACTATCGGTGATGAACTTCCTGCGGGCATTATTCAGATGGCTAAGGTTTATATTGCCAAGAAGCGTAAGATTGGTGTAGGTGATAAGATGGCGGGACGTCACGGTAACAAGGGTATTGTTTCTCGTGTGGTTCGTCAGGAAGATATGCCGTTCTTAGCAGATGGTACTCCAGTAGATATCGTATTGAATCCGTTGGGTGTGCCTTCTCGTATGAATATTGGTCAGATTTTCGAAGCCGTATTAGGTCGTGCCGGAAAAGAGTTGGGTGTGAAATTTGCTACTCCTATTTTTGATGGTGCTTCTATGGATGATTTAAATGAATGGACAGATAAAGCTGGATTGCCTCGTTATTGTAAGACTTATCTTTGTGATGGTGGTACAGGTGAACGCTTTGACCAACCTGCAACAGTGGGTGTAACTTATATGTTGAAACTAGGGCACATGGTTGAAGATAAGATGCATGCCCGTTCTATCGGTCCGTACTCCCTTATTACTCAGCAGCCGCTTGGTGGTAAGGCACAGTTCGGTGGTCAGCGTTTCGGAGAAATGGAAGTTTGGGCGCTTGAAGCATTCGGCGCAGCACATATCTTACAGGAAATTCTGACCATTAAGTCTGATGACGTTGTAGGACGCTCAAAGGCTTACGAAGCTATTGTGAAAGGTGAACCTATGCCAACTCCGGGTATCCCCGAATCTCTGAATGTATTGTTACACGAACTGAGAGGTCTTGGCTTGAGTATCAACCTTGAATAATAAAAAAATATAACTCTTTACATTATAAATAAGGAAGTATGGCTTTTAGAAAAGAAACTAAGATAAAGAGTAATTTCTCGAAAATCTCAATTGGCTTGGCTTCACCCGAAGAAATCCTTGAGAATTCGAGCGGTGAGGTGTTGAAGCCTGAAACGATCAACTACCGTACTTACAAACCGGAACGTGATGGTTTGTTCTGCGAGCGTATTTTCGGTCCGGTGAAAGATTACGAATGTCATTGCGGTAAGTACAAACGTATCCGTTATAAAGGTATTGTTTGTGACCGATGTGGCGTTGAAGTGACTGAAAAGAAGGTCCGTCGTGAACGTATGGGACATATTCAGTTAGTTGTGCCTGTAGCGCATATTTGGTATTTTCGTTCATTGCCGAACAAGATCGGTTATTTGTTGGGGCTGCCTACAAAGAAACTAGACGCTATTGTATATTATGAACGTTATGTGGTTATTCAGCCGGGTGTGAAGGCTGAAGATGGCATTAATAAATATGATTTGCTTTCTGAAGAAGAGTATTTGGATATCTTGGATACACTTCCTAAAGAAAACCAATATTTGGAAGATACAGATCCGAATAAGTTTATTGCTAAGATGGGGGCAGAAGCTATTTATGATCTGCTCTCAACTTTGGATTTGGATGCTTTATCTTATGAATTACGTCATAAAGCAAGTAATGATTCTTCGCAGCAACGTAAGAATGAGGCTTTGAAGCGTCTGCAGGTAGTTGAATCGTTCCGTGCATCTCGCGGACGTAATAAACCTGAATGGATGATTGTACGTATTGTGCCGGTTATTCCTCCTGAACTGCGTCCATTGGTTCCGTTGGATGGTGGCCGTTTTGCTACCTCTGACTTGAATGACTTGTATCGTCGTGTGATTATCCGTAACAACCGTTTGAAGAGACTGATTGAAATCAAGGCTCCCGAAGTGATTTTGCGTAACGAGAAACGTATGTTGCAGGAGGCTGTCGATTCCTTGTTCGATAACTCACGTAAATCAAGTGCAGTGAAGACTGACGCTAATCGTCCATTGAAATCACTGTCCGATAGCTTGAAGGGTAAGCAAGGACGTTTCCGTCAGAACTTGCTGGGTAAGCGTGTTGACTACTCTGCTCGTTCGGTAATCGTTGTTGGTCCTGAATTGAAGATGGGTGAATGTGGTATTCCTAAACTGATGGCTGCAGAGCTTTACAAGCCGTTTATCATCCGTAAGTTGATTGAACGTGGTATTGTGAAGACTGTAAAATCTGCAAAGAAGATTGTAGACCGCAAGGAGCCTGTGATCTGGGATATCTTGGAACATGTCATGAAAGGTCATCCTGTATTGCTGAACCGTGCGCCGACTCTGCACCGTTTGGGTATTCAGGCTTTCCAACCGCATATGATTGAAGGTAAAGCTATTCAGTTGCACCCATTGGCTTGTACAGCGTTCAATGCCGACTTCGATGGTGACCAGATGGCGGTTCACTTGCCTTTGAGTAATGATGCGATTCTGGAAGCACAGATGTTGATGCTTCAGGCTCATAACATTCTGAACCCTGCTAATGGTGCTCCTATTACTGTGCCTGCACAGGATATGGTACTTGGTTTGTATTATATTACCAAGTTGAGAAAAGGGGCTAAAGGTGAAGGCTTGACTTTCTACGGTCCGGAAGAGGCTTTGATTGCTTATAATGAAGGTAAAGTGGATATTCATGCTATCGTCAACGTAGTGGTGAAGGACTTGGACAAAGATGGCAAAATCGTAGATGTGATGATGAAAGAAACCTCCGTAGGGCGTGTGATTGTAAATGAAATCGTTCCGGCGGAAGTGGGGTACTTGAATACCATTATTTCCAAAAAGTCTTTGCGAGATATCATTAGTGATGTTATCAAAGCTGTCGGTGTTGCACGTGCTTGTGAATTCTTGGATGGTATTAAGAACTTAGGTTACTATATGGCGTTCAAGGGTGGTCTGTCATTTAACTTGGGTGATATTATTATCCCGAAAGAAAAAGAAGAACTGGTAAAACGTGGTAATGAGGAAGTGGAACAGATTATGATGAACTATAACATGGGTTTCATTACTGACAATGAACGTTATAACCAGGTTATCGATACATGGACTCACGTGAACAGTGACCTGTCTGATATACTTTACAAGACGATTAAGAATGATGACCAAGGCTTCAATTCAGTATTTATGATGCTTGACTCCGGGGCCCGTGGTTCTAAAGAGCAGATTCGTCAGTTGTCTGGTATGCGTGGTTTGATGGCGAAACCGCAGAAAGCCGGTGCTGAAGGCGCACAGATTATTGAAAACCCTATTCTTTCAAACTTTAAAGAAGGTTTGTCTGTGTTAGAGTATTTTATTTCTACCCACGGTGCTCGTAAAGGTTTGGCGGATACTGCGTTGAAGACTGCTGATGCGGGATACTTGACCCGTCGTCTGGTAGACGTGTCGCATGATGTGATTATTAATGAAGAAGACTGTGGAACACTTCGTGGTTTGGTTTGTACGGCCTTGAAGAATAACGATGAAGTTATTGCTACTTTGTACGAACGTATTCTAGGACGTGTTTCTGTACATGATATCGTCCATCCTACTACTGGTAAACTGATTGTAGCCGGTGGAGAGGAGATTACAGAGGATATTGCGCAGGAAATCGAGGATTCTCCGATTGAAAGCGTTGAAATCCGTTCGGTATTAACTTGTGAATCTAAGAAAGGGGTATGCGCTAAGTGTTATGGACGTAACTTGGCATCCAGTCGTATGGTTCAGAAAGGTGAAGCAGTCGGTGTAATCGCTGCTCAATCTATTGGTGAGCCGGGTACACAGTTGACATTGCGTACATTCCACGCCGGTGGTATCGCAGGTAATATGGCTGCTAATGCAAGCATTGTCGCCAAGAATAATGCACGTTTGGAATTCGAAGAATTACGTACGGTAGATACGGTTGATGAAATGGGTGAGGCTGTGAAAGTGGTAGTCGGTCGTTTGGCTGAAGTCCGCTTTATCGATGTGAATACAGGAATTATCCTGTCAACTCATAACGTGCCTTATGGTTCAAAATTATATGCTGCGGACGGTGATATTGTTGAGAAAGGAAAACTGATTGCTAAGTGGGATCCGTTCAACGCTGTTATTATCACAGAGGCTACTGGTAAGATTGAATTCGAGAGTGTGGTTGAAAACGTAACTTATAAGGTAGAGTCTGATGAAGCTACCGGTCTGCGTGAAATTATCATTATCGAGTCTAAGGATAAGACAAAAGTACCTTCTGCCCATATTGTAACCGAGGATGGTAATTTGATCCGTACTTATAACTTACCCGTGGGGGGGCATGTTGTGGTTGAAAACGGTCAGGCAGTGAAAGCTGGTGACATTATTGTGAAGATTCCTCGTGCTGTAGGCAAGGCTGGTGATATCACCGGTGGTCTTCCTCGTGTTACAGAGCTGTTTGAGGCTCGTAATCCATCTAATCCTGCTGTCGTTTCTGAAATAGACGGTGAAATTACTATGGGTAAGATTAAGCGTGGTAACCGTGAAATTATTGTCACATCTAAGACAGGTGAAGTGAAAAAGTATTTGGTGAATCTGTCTAAACAAATATTGGTTCAGGAGAATGACTACGTTCGTGCCGGAACTCCGCTGTCTGACGGTGCGATTACTCCTGCTGACATTTTGGCCATTAAAGGTCCCACGGCTGTACAGGAATACATCGTAAATGAAGTGCAAGACGTTTACCGTTTGCAGGGTGTGAAGATTAACGACAAACACTTTGAGATTATTGTTCGTCAAATGATGCGTAAGGTAGAAATCGATGAGCCGGGCGATACTCGCTTCTTGGAACAGCAGGTAGTGGATAAGCAAGAGTTTATGGAAGAAAACGATCGTATTTGGGGCAAGAAAGTAGTTGTTGACGCTGGTGATTCTCAGAATTTGCAGCCGGGTCAGATTGTTACTGCTCGTAAGTTGCGTGATGAGAACAGTATGTTGAAACGTCGTGACTTGAAGCCTGTTGAGGTACGTGATGCTATTCCTGCTACATCTACCCAGATTTTGCAAGGTATCACCCGTGCCGCTTTGGGAACTTCGAGTTTCATGTCTGCTGCATCATTCCAGGAAACAACGAAAGTTTTGAATGAAGCTGCTATTAATGGTAAGGTTGATAGATTGGAAGGTATGAAGGAAAATGTGATTTGTGGTCACTTGATTCCTGCTGGTACTGGTCAGCGTGAATTCGAAAAGATTATTGTTGGTTCGAAGGAAGAATATGACCGTATTCTTGCCAATCGTAAGAATGTACTCGATTATAGTGAGGTAGAGTAATTTTAATATATACACTGTAAAAGAGGCTGATTTCTGTCTAAGAAATCAGCCTCTTTAGGTTTATTATAGTAGATGCTATAGGAAAATTATATAGAATAATAAGTATGTTGTATTATTACAAATAAATGTCTATATTTGTACTCCAACCAAAGAATAGGAGTTGGGGATATTGAGATTCAGAATATTTTTTAATGCTAAAGTATAAAATCATGGAAAACGAAAAAAATAATAATCAGTTGCAGATAGAGTTGAAAGAAGAAGTAGCTCAAGGAACGTATGCAAATCTTGCCATTATCACCCATTCCAGTTCGGAATTTATTGTTGATTTTGTGCGTGTAATGCCGGGATTGCCCAAAGCTGGAGTGCAGTCACGTATTGTACTGACCCCTGAACATGCAAAACGTTTGATGTATGCATTACAGGAGAATGTTGCAAAATACGAACGTAATTTTGGACCTATTCGAATGCCGGAAGAAATGAATGGGGGAAATAATGGACCGGATGGAAAAACATTCATTCCTCCTATAAGCGGATTTAAAGGGGAGGCATAAGGGCTTTTGTAGCAAAAATAACATAGTAGTCTGTTTTTCAAAAACTTTTTTTGAGAAACAGACTATTTTTATTAGTAGAAAGTATTGTTTATTAAAATGTTATTCGTAACTTTGCAGCCCAAAATGTATAGTTTTGGACTTAGTATAGCAAATTAATAAACAATATATAATAATTAAAAATCAAACAAAATGCCTACTATTCAACAATTAGTAAGAAAAGGAAGAGAGGTTTTGGTTGAGAAGAGTAAATCTCCGGCACTGGATTCATGTCCTCAAAGACGTGGCGTTTGTGTTCGTGTGTATACTACTACTCCGAAAAAGCCGAATTCAGCAATGCGTAAAGTTGCTCGTGTGCGTCTGACTAACTCTAAGGAAGTAAACTCTTATATTCCGGGAGAAGGTCATAACTTGCAGGAACACTCAATCGTGTTGGTGCGTGGTGGTCGTGTGAAAGACCTTCCGGGTGTACGTTATCACATCGTTCGTGGTACTTTGGATACAGCTGGCGTAGCTGGTCGTACACAAAGACGTTCTAAATATGGTGCTAAGCGTCCTAAAGCAGGACAAGCTGCAGCTCCTGCAAAAGGAAAAGGAAAGAAGTAAACCGTAACTGAATTCCTGAAACAAAGAATATTTAATTTAAGTTTTGGTTTGTTGGAATAAGCTATAAAGGTTGAGTAAATGTTTCAGAGGAAGCGTTGAAGTAAACGGAAAAAGTGCAGCCCCAAACAAAAACATTATTTTGAGAAAAAAATGAGAAAAGCAAAACCAAAAAAACGTGTGATCCTTCCGGATCCAGTATTTAATGATCAGAAGGTTTCTAAATTCGTAAATCACTTGATGTATGATGGGAAAAAGAATACATCTTATGAGATCTTCTATGCAGCACTGGAAACAGTGAAAACAAAACTTCCTAATGAAGAAAAATCATCTTTGGAAATTTGGAAGAAAGCTTTGGATAATGTAACTCCTCAGATTGAAGTAAAGTCTCGTCGTGTAGGTGGCGCTACTTTCCAGGTTCCTACTGAAATTCGTCCTGATCGTAAAGAGTCAATCTCAATGAAAAATTTGATTCTTTTCGCTCGTAAACGTGGTGGTAAATCAATGGCAGATAAACTGGCGGCTGAGATTATTGACGCTTTTAACGAACAGGGTGGCGCTTACAAGCGTAAAGAAGATATGCACCGTATGGCTGAAGCTAACCGTGCATTCGCTCACTTTAGATTCTAATCAAGTAATAATTAATAAGTAAAGGACGAAAATGGCTAAACATGATTTGCATTTGACCCGCAATATCGGTATCATGGCTCACATCGATGCCGGTAAGACAACGACTTCAGAACGTATTTTGTTCTACACTGGCTTGACTCACAAAATTGGTGAGGTGCATGATGGTGCAGCAACAATGGACTGGATGGAGCAGGAGCAGGAACGTGGTATTACTATTACATCTGCTGCTACTACTACTCGTTGGAAATATGCGGGAAATACTTATAAAATAAACTTGATTGATACTCCGGGGCACGTTGATTTTACTGCTGAAGTAGAACGTTCTTTACGTGTCTTGGATGGAGCTGTTGCAGCTTATTGTGCGGTAGGTGGTGTTGAACCTCAGTCAGAAACCGTATGGCGTCAGGCTGATAAATATAATGTTCCTCGTATCGGTTACGTTAATAAAATGGACCGTTCTGGTGCTGACTTTTTCGAAGTCGTTCGCCAAATGAAGGATGTATTAGGTGCAAATGCTTGCCCTGTGGTAATTCCTATTGGTGCTGAAGAGAGTTTCAAGGGGGTTGTTGATTTGATCAAAATGAAGGCTATTTTGTGGCACGATGAAACAATGGGTGCAGATTATAGCGTAGAAGAAATTCCGGCGAACTTGGTTGATGAAGCTAATGAATGGAGAGAAAAAATGCTCGAAAAAGTAGCTGAGTTTGACGATGCTTTAATGGAGAAATTCTTTGACGATCCTTCTACAATCACTGAAGAAGAAATCTTGCGTGCTTTGCGTGCAGGTACATTGAAGATGGATATCGTTCCAATGTTCTGTGGCTCTTCATTCAAGAATAAGGGAGTTCAGACATTGCTTGACTATGTTTGTGCATTCTTGCCTTCTCCGTTGGATACGCCTGCTATCGTAGGTACTAACCCGAGCACAGGAGCAGAGGAAGATCGTAAACCTAGTGAGGATGAAAAAACGTCAGCTTTGGCATTTAAGATTGCAACTGACCCCTATGTCGGACGTTTGACTTTCTTCCGCGTTTACTCTGGTAAGATAGAGGCTGGTTCATATATCTATAACACTCGTTCAGGTAAAAAAGAACGTGTGTCACGTTTGTTCCAAATGCACTCAAACAAACAGAATCCTGTAGAGGTGATTGGAGCTGGTGATATTGGTGCCGGTGTTGGTTTCAAGGATATCCGTACAGGTGATACGTTGTGTGATGAAGATGCACCGATTGTGTTGGAATCAATGGAATTCCCTGATCCTGTAATTGGTATTGCGGTTGAACCTAAGACTCAGAAAGATTTGGACAAGTTGTCTAACGGCTTGGCTAAATTAGCTGAAGAAGACCCGACATTTACTGTTAAGACTGACGAACAGTCTGGACAGACTATTATTTCCGGTATGGGTGAGCTTCATTTGGATATTATTATCGATCGTCTGAAACGTGAGTTTAAAGTAGAATGTAACCAAGGTAAACCTCAGGTTAATTATAAGGAAGCTATCACTAAGAC
>ENA-UAPJ01000759-UAPJ01000759.1-human-gut-metagenome-genome-assembly--contig:-NODE-759-length-12227-cov-4.004108_pt1 | contig 12227 bp, 7 predicted proteins | sample MGYA00243479_ERZ654575 | MGnify/ENA primary metagenome ERZ654575 (study PRJEB26926, sample SAMN06164839) | human gut metagenome | biome: ENVO:00009003; feature: ENVO:2100002; material: ENVO:00002003... | reverse complement strand
CGAGATTAGCGAGTGTCTCGTGGGCTCGGAGATGTGTATAAGAGACAGCCTGATCCTCCTCGACCGCCTGCGGCCCCACTATTAGAAGCTTTAGAGGCTCCTCCTCCACCACCACCATAATAAGTGGCATCACCTCCATTTTTACCATTAATAATAACACCCTCAATATCCTCAACTCCAGCTCCATCACCTCCTCCGTGATTGCCACCTTTACCTCCGGATAAAAAGCCTGTATCCCATCCTCTTGTATAAGCTCCCGATCCACCACCAGCGCCCATAGGATAAGGGTATCGGTCAGGATATTTGTTGTTAAAAACATATGATCCATCTTGCCCTGGATTTCCCGGGGAAGGATCATTGCCATCCCCTTTAACTCCATATCCGCCTCTTCCACCTTTACCAGCAATAGCCTGATATATACCGAATATACTATCACCACCTATATCTCCTACAACCACCCTATATGTAACACCTGGATTTACGGGTATAGTCCCAGTCAGTACACCACCTCCGTTGCCGCCACTCCCGGCATTATATATATCGGAATATCCTCCATTAAGACCTCCGGCGACCAAGGCGAACTCAACCTCATAGACCCCATCAGGAACTTCCCAATATCCATTATCCTGAGGAGACAGTTCCTCGAATACCTCTACTATCTTCACCTTGGGTAGCATCCTTCTTCTCATCATAAAGCAAACAGGATTTTACCCCCCCCCATTTATATTTTAAAACACTAATATTAAACATATTATTCCGGTTTTATCGTCCATTTCTGAGCGTAATTATTTTTTAATACATATATTTTCTCCATAGGCGTAGCGGGAGATCCGTTGGACTGGCCTTTCACGAATCCCTCGGGAGCCTGCTCCGTGCCGGAAGGACGCTGGTTTTCGGTTGGAAAAACAGCATTATACATGCTTACCGAAAGACTATAGAACTGGTTCCTCTTCCCATCCTTAGCCACGGATGTCATAGTAATCTGATCCCATCCTACAACAAGGTCGTAGAAAGAGTTCACGAAATCATCTGATCTTTTTTGGCTATGAGTGGATGCATTCACGTTAAACCATGTAATAGCCCTCATCTCATAAATATAATCCGGAAGCTTATCCATTCTAAGACTATTGCTATCAGGTGCAATGAAACTAGTAAGATGCTCCAATCCCCTTCCAGACATATTATCATCATTCCAACCCGTCCTCCTTTCTCCACTCATCCAGTCTTTTAAAAAAACAAAATCAGTAATGTTAGGATTTATCTTATCTACCTCGAAAGAAGGAAGGGTGTTTATATCAAAATAATTCCACATATCAGAAGGACCAGGAGTTATATTCAACGAAGTTAATTTAGGAAGATCATTAAACTCCTTTATATACCTATCCAAATAACATGAAGACAATTCAAGGGTTTGAAGATTTTTCATATTCTTTACATTCCTTATCCCGCTAGATTCTATATCCCTAAGATCAAGCATATTAAACATATTTAAATAATACACCTCAGTCTTACTGGTTATAGCCTCAGGAATTACGGTCATTCTTTGCCCTATATTTTGAAGATCGATATAAATTAACTTTTTGGATCTTAACAACTTGTCTACAGGTATACCGTCATTAACATACATCGTATGGGATACGATCAAAAACTCAAGTCCTGGTATATCCACAATCGGGAAAGCCGTCATCTTACAAATTTTAATACTGGCATAATAAATATCACAAGTAAAATCTATCGACACAGCCCGTTGTACGTCCCTCCTCCCATCAGCGTAAGCATGATTATCTATAGGTACGTATTGCGATCCATCCTCCTTCCTAAACCACCACGTAGTATTGGGATTTTTCCTATGTTGTATTGCCAAAGAACGGAATATAATACAATAATCATCCCGCCCTTGAACCTTGGTCATAGGAAACTGCTCCTTTATTCCATCCCCCCAATCCACATTAGCCATACCGGGCTTTCTGGATCTAAACTCGACAAACGTATTATAAGGATCACCAACGACAGGATCAGGTACATAATTATAATCATCGGTATAAAAATTTCTAAGTGCCCTATCCCATGTGGTGAACCACACGAACTTGTTGGATGATGCCTCATATTTATATAATGTCTTAGCCATTACCTATCTTGTTAAAATATTCTACAATAACATTCCTGTCCAATCCCATAGAATCACATAAATATTCCCCTTCAGGTTGACCCCCAAACGATAATACCTTATCCGTATCATGAGCTAAAACATCTCCATCGCCTACAAAGGTACGCCCATCGTCAAATACAATAAGCTTATATGGCTTATACGACCTCGTGCCAATATCAGAAGACCGTATTGACCTTAACACCGAAGCCTCTGGCGCCATATTAAACTTCCATCCGTAATTATTCATAAGCACATAAACCATCTCCATAGGAGTCGACGGAGAGCCATTAGACTGACCCTTTATAAAACCAGAAGGTGCCTGTAATACGCCACTAGGTCTTTTATCAACAGGACTGGTAGCCGAATACATAGTTAAATACAATCCATAAAACTGATTCCTTTCGCCATCAGAAGCAGAGGAGGACATAGTGAGATAATTAAACCCCATTACCTTATCATATAATGTTGATATAAACGTATCACATCGACTTTGGGTTGACACGCAGAAATACATATAAAAGCTATTCATAGACCTCATCTCATATATATAATCCGGGAGATTACTTACATCTATATTACCATAACTACGTGAAGCGTCGAGACTCTCAATGTTTTCCAACCCCTTACCACTCATATACGGATGCCAACTTACAACGGATCCATACCATCTGTTTATATGACTGAAAATTTTTAAACTAGAATTTATCCTATCCACCTCATCCATAGCCGGGCATGTATTAGGATCAAACGATGGCATAGCCACTCCCGGATTTATATATAATTCTCTTAGCTTGCTAAAAGACAGCCATTCCCTTGGATATACCCTAACCCTTCCACCAGCTAAATGCAATATCTCCAAATTAGGCCACATGGAAGGGAATTTCCTTATATTGGAAGCTTCGGTATCACTAAAGTCAATAGACCTGGACAAATTCAGACCTTTCAATTTAGTTAGTCTATTCCAATCCTCCGGGATGGACGTCAACGTATCCACACCAAACTCACTTAATGTTATATGCTCTATATTTACCGATCTCATTATCCTATCCTTTGGTATATCTGTTATGGTACGATCCCCAGGAATACTTATAATTATATTGATAAGGCTAGGCATATCAAGTATAGGGAAACCTACCATCATAATCCTATAGGATTCCATCTTCGTAACATCATTGGTAAAAGACATGGATATCACACGCTCCTTATCCATGCCATCATCATAAGCATGATTGGGGGCGGGAACATACTCACTCCCATCTTCCTTATAAAACCACCATGGATGGCTATCCGGATTCTTACGATAACTTATATCCCTTCTCCTAAACATCAACCTATATCGCCCGTATATGGATTCGCTCCTATCCTTCACGAAAGGGAATTGCTCTTTATTCCCGTCACCCCAATCGACCTCACATATTCCTGGGGTCTTGGAATAAAACTGTATACTCTCATTGTAATTATTACCATCCAATATAGGATCAGGTATGTCATTGGTGGTATCATCCCTACCAACACCCCTAAAAGCATATTTGCCTTTAGTAAAAAAGGTTATAGACCCTTTATTCGTATCCTTACATATCAGCCTCATACCTCTCCCTCCTCTATTCTCCTGAAATACTCGACAACCGGTGAACTATCCAATCCCAGATCGTTACAGATATCTATAGCCTCGTATTTGTCAGCGAAATTATACTTACTCATATTATCATCCAATACATCTCCGCTGAACACGGATACATGGCCGCCCTTTACGCCAAGGACGAACGGGGTGATCCTAGCCTTCCCAGCCCGCCTTGCCCTCGTAAGGGCGGCCTTAGAAGCCGGGGCAGGGGCCAAGACCCATGTCTGCCCGTAGTTATTGGTAAGCACATACACCTTCTCCATAGGCGTCGTAGGATTACCGTTGCTAACACCCTTAACAAACCCCTCAGGGGCTTGATAAACGCCAGATGGTCTCTTGTTGGTAGGAGCTGCGGAAGTATATAAATCTAAGGTAAGTTTATAAAACTGATTCCTGTTACCGTCAGAAGCCGTCTGTGACATCGTTATATAACTCCACGACATTATCTTATCATAAAACGTGTTAACGAACGTGTCAGCCCTCTCCTGCGTATTTATAAATTTACCATAATCACGCAAAATCCATATCCTAAATTCCCTTACCTCATACAACCAATCTGGAAGATCATCTACCGGCACCACACTTGAATAACAATACGTATTATGGATCTTATTTAATTTCCCTCCTACCAGATCTTGTTTCCATGAGCTACCACCCATAAAGGTAACGCCTGTCTTATCATCCCCTACCTTATCCACCTCATCAAATACAGGTATATTATTCCTATCGCTTATAATGCTTATATCTTTTGCCGGAATAGAATTAAAAGCCGGATCATAAGAAGGAATATTACACCAGTTGAAGTTAAAAATAGTAAGATTCTTCCATTCAGAGAATCTTCTCCAATTAGAATCAGGATCATCCCCGAAGTTAAAAACGTTATTGCATCCGAAATACCTCAGATTTTTCATATTTAAAAAACCTTCTGGCCAATTACTCCATACACCAGGATGAGAAAAAGACCCCATCTGTATATTACGAAGATTAACGCTCTTACTTATCCTGTCATATGGGATATCGCCATTTTTAAGAACGGATCTAACCACAGCAAAATAAGTTATATCAGGAAGATTAGTTATAGGGAACTCATGAAGGACAATACCATCCATATTGAACTCCCCATCAATTAAGTTAGAGAACCTCATCGTAACCTCCCTACGCCTGATATCGCTATACTTATGTGGAGGAACCGGTATATACTGAGACCCATCCTCCTTCCTGAACCACCATGTAGTATCGTCAGGATTCTTTTTGTACTCAATATCTAAAGACCTGAATACTATCCTATAACTACCGTCAGATATCTTGACCAAAGGGTATTGACCCTTTGTCCCATCCCCCCAATCAACATCCACGAATCCCGGTTTAGAGGTCGAGAACCTAAGATTGCGATTAAAAGCATCCGCTGATATTATCGGATCGGGTATATAATCAGCACCCTTACCATCAAAACAAGGGAATCTATCCTCATTCACTATAAACGTGACATAGGACGCTACCGTGTCGTATCCTACTAAAAAAGCCATACCATTAATTTATTGAGGTTATATCATAAGACACCCATTCCTTATATCCATTAACCATCTCATATACTTTGTTGATGGTCTTGCATACGACGGCGAATCCGATATCCACGTTAGGAAACTTCTCGTTAAGCTCATCTATCGTAAGCTCCTTGGTTATGCCCTCATCCCACTTACGCATCTCCTTTACCTCCATAAGGATCGGTTTTCCGGTTACGCCTACGCTCATCACCCATTCTCCCTCACGGTTGGAATCAGCCAGATCCGGGAAGATCGTAACACCAAAAAGATCGGATAGGGTGAAGGTCTCGCCGGTACGGGTGAAGGACGCCGCCGCCCCAGGCGTAAGGACCACCTCGTTCACGGCCAACAGGCTCGTAAGTTTCTTGACTCCTCCTGATCCCGTGGCGTTAAACACGACAGTAACATTACCGGTAGCGCTATTAACGAACTTGATCTCATCCTTATCGCTATTTATAGCTTGTAGACGTGATCCAGATACGATATTCACGATCTCATAGTTCTTGTCATAAGTGCTTTGCAACGTAACATTACCATATCTTGTATCAATCAACGTAATCCACTTAGCCTTACCACCTACTATCTCAACAAGCTTATAAAACACGTCATTGCCGTCAGCGTCAACCCATCTAGCTATAGCACCCGGAGCGAAATTAGTCACCTCCCGATCTTGAGTATAACTTATAGTGCTTTCCGTAGGCTTGTTAGCCAAAGTAACGTAAAGACATTGCTCTACATCGGCCTCCATCTTAACTATCCCAGCACCATCGTAATAATAATCAGGTACGTTCTTCTCTCGTATCAACAAGATGGTACCTTCCTTAAGCTTATCGGCGTTAGTTGGATCATCCACGAAAGACTTCATCTGGATATAAGTATCGAAGATAATAGACGTACTCTTATCCTCTATCTTCTGATTGATATCATTGACAATATTATTAATCTCGTCTTTCGTATAATAAGGAGATAAATCAACCTTCGGACCTTCCTGCTCTAAAGCCTGAGTTCCATCCCACCAATAATCAGGTACCTCCTGCTCCCTAATCCAGAGGCTGTCACCCACACGGAGCTTAGCCGTGTTCTCCGGGACCGCCAGCCACTCATTCATGGCATCGACCGTATCAAAGATATATGCCGTGTTCTTGCCCTCAGCTATACGTCTTACGACAGCCAACTCGCTCTCGACATCGCTAAGTCTTTCCTTTATATTATTGATCTCTCGCTCTAACTTATCATAATTATCCTCCTGATCTATAGCGTCACCGATGGACATATAAACCTCGTTAGTGAGCTTATTGTAGGTAATACGAGCCACCTTCTCGTAGGATGTCTTATACGTAGATGAACCCTTACTAGTATGACAAACAAAATCATACGTATTTTGATACACCACAGATCCACCGGTATTGATGAAATTATATCCGTCTTGGCTCATAGTACCACCCTTGTAACCCACAAGCTCAAAAGAACATTTACCTGTACCTATAGAAGCAAACCATGTAGCATAAGCCATGAATTGCGTCTCATCCGGCAATGTGGAATAATACTGCTCCCTTAAATCCTTTACCGACATCCAAACGCACTCCTTACCAGACCCGGTGTTATCACCACCCCATTTAAGCACGCTCCTTACGGACTCATCACCGTTACCGGGGCCATTATAACCAACACCAAGATTATCGATAGTCGGGACATTCGAGTTGAGAGCCTCCGTCATCGTATCCAAGTCCCTTCCCGAACTCTCATCCCATAAATACCTGAAAGTAACATAATCGATATCCCCGATCTTAATGCCTCCGGTATTACTAGGATATGTTTTTGTGACTAACTCATAATACCATTTACCATCACGGAAAGTAGCCCTTATCCTCTCTACTTGCTTGGGAGATATAGAGACATATGATCCACCAACAGAGACGTTATCGCCATCAACCGCACGGGAAGTCCCATCCTTTGGATCCTCAGGATCCACGGGGGTGTAGATCGTAGCCTGCTTATCTCCGGTATTGATAATAACTATATAATAGCTATCCCCGTCAAGACCCTCATTATGAGCCATGGTGACAAAACCTTGCTCGCTATCCGGTCTCCATTCAACGACAACCATATGCTTATCCATAGGTATACCGGAAACGCTGTTAACGTAATTGGTTGACGACATGAAAATGGCATGATCATCATAAGCCTCATCCACACGCTGATGCTTAGTAGCCAATCCGTCAAGACGTGATATCTCAATGGGGTCAGTTACCTCGATTCCATTATAATCATACCACTTATATCCGATCATCGTATTCTCACGACGATATTTCCTTTTCCTTATGACCTCACCGCCGGCTAGGGCGTCAATCATATAATAATCATTACATACTTTAACCATAGCCTTGATATTAACAGGTTTGACATAAACAAGCCACGATAGTAGCGCCATCAGGAATAGAGGTCAGTGTCGTACCTACCGGGTAGGTCTGGGAGGATGACTCCAGTATCATTACCGACATCCGCTCAACGACCATATTGTTATCCACCAACCTGCTTCCCTCCACATAGAACCGGCCATCGGCTACCTCATAGCACTCGCGCACCGGAACCATATGTCTTTGGCTCTTATCAGCGTAATCGCAGATCGTTACCTTAGCTCCATCAGGTATGGAGGTAAGCTCATCACCTACATTATAATTAGGATGATCGGAATATACGACGTATAACTTGGACTTAATATCCTGCAATGCCGGATTGACTGTCCTGAATCCCTTCAAATGTATCTTATGACCACCGATCTCATAACAATCATCCACGTCCATGATATTAAGATCACAACTGATAACCGTCCAGCCGTTAATAACCGTCTGCGTAGGGGTAGTATTGATAGGATGATCGGGGTCGGTAGACTCAACGATCTTATAGTCGAAAGTCTTTACATCCAGATTTCCGTTCAACGATTCCTGTCTCCTGATCTTCACCGTACCCTTTCCGGTATCATAACAAGTCTCAGTGGTATCTATAAGTCGATCCATATAATCCGGCTCCTCGCATTCGATACGAGTGAAATTAGATGGCAAAGAGGTATATTGAGTACCAACATGGATATCATTGTCTGTAGAACTCAATACATGATGATTATACGACCTAACATGATTTAAAGGGTTGATAACGTAAGTGGATTTAATCCTTACCGATCCTCCCGGTGTCGAGTAACATTCTATCGCATTTCTGGTAATACGATCATCCAACCTTTCTAGAGCACACCTTTCACGGATAAAATCCGCAGGGATATTATTTATCCTACTCCCTAGCCCATACCTATTATCAGACGAGTCCACAATCTCCCAGAACTGGTTTCTTTTCCCAAGATCACCGTCATAAGACACCACATGTCTCATACGCACGCTTCCGGCTGATGTCTTGTAACACTCCTCGATATCAATAGGCATCCTATCTTCCATATCCGTGAAATCACAAGACACCAAAGAGAATCCGTCCGGGAGGGTAGCCAGTTCGGCCCCCGGAACGAAGCCGGCGTCATCCGATTCAAGCACCTCGAAGCGGACGTATCTTGCCTTTATCTTGGAGTCATAAGAAACCAGCCTACGAAGCTTGACATTGCCATTGCCTCCGTCATAACACTCGACATAAGACCTGATGTCACGCTCCTCCATATCGTCGAAATCACAGACAGTCCTTACCCACGTATCTGGCAAGGAACTGAAGCTGGCGCCCTCAGGTTGTGACGGATCGGTAGTCTCCAGGACTTTATAGTTCTTACCCCTAACTCCTATATTCCCGTCCCATGACGTGAGAACCTCCAGCTTCACCTTACCGGCCGGTGTCTTATAACATTCTACAGTTACCTCAATATCCCGGTCCTCCATATCCGTGAAGTCACAAACGACCTCAACCCAGTCATCGCTTATGCTGGTGATAAACTTACCTACCGGATTCTCAGGATCGGTACTTTGCTTGACGCGATACCATTCCTTTCTGGTACCCATCTCGTAATCAAATATCTTATATCCCTCTATCTGCACCCTTCCGGTTCCGGTATCAAAGCATTTAAGCACCGGTATTATCTCCCTTTGGGTCATGTCCGGGAAATCACATACTATACGACTCCATGTATCGGGTATCTTATCATACTCCGTACCGATAGGATTGCTATCGTCAGTCGTATTTACCACCTCATAATGGGATACCTCCGGGTTCAGGCGGGGGTCTACCGACTCAACGCCCTCGATCTGGACCTTGCCCCCTTCCGTGGCGTAACATTTACTTACGAATATCAACTCCCGATCGGTCATCTCGGCTATACTACAATCTATAGCCACCCATTCGGCAGGAACCTTATCTAATTCCGTACCGATAGGAGTATCAACATCCGAGGAGTTGACAATAAATATCTTCTCGGCCAGTATCTCCCCCTTATTATTCATATAGGTATGGATACGCGCCTCTACCTGACCACCCGGAGTACGATAACATTGGTTGACGATCGACACACGGGCGTCCTTGATGTTAATGAACTGATAGTCCTTTTTAGGGACCTCGCTTACAAGTCTCTTTACTCCTTTATCATCGAAGTACACATAACACCCGTCATTCCTCATCATGACCGGATACGTCTTTCCGTCTATCACAACCCCTGAGAAGTCATCTGGCGGAACGGAGAAACCCATGCTTCCGAATATAGAAGCCAGTCTCTTTAAATACTCATTAATCGCGGACATACTACAATATTTAAGTTCTTATGCCTCAAAGTTAATAAAAAAGGGGAAAGAATTGAATCTCTCCCCTTTAGGAAATATATGAACGCAAAAAAGGTTCTTTATTTCGGCTCGGTTACGATAGCCGGACCAAGACCAGCAGCCGCCCCGATCATATTGATCATCTCCTGAACACCCTCATGAGCGCCATAGCGTACACGTAAGATCAAGTTGATAGGATCATCGGCGATAACCTTTCCGAATCCCTGAGCGTATCTATGAGGATTGAGCGTAATCTGGAAGTCAACGTACTGAGCCGTTTGCTCTACACGGCTATATTCGTTCATGAACGTCCGCCCCATGAAATCCTGATGTTTCGGGAATCCATTGAAATGAGCATATCCTTTCAACTCGTCATCCATCATATTGCCGCCTACGTGAGTACGTGGTGCTTTGCTGGACAATCTCTCGAAATGAAGCTGATCCCACCAGATAGGAGATCCCTCATCCAAAGAATCGGGATAACCGCCGCTAGCGCCTACAATCTCCACGCTATCCTCGATATAAGTCATTTGATCCATCAAGCACTCTGACGGAGATAATAACATTTCCTTGCCACGGAAACGGATACCGCACTTACAGTTAGTACCAAGTTCCTGAGCCGACTCCAATTTCTTCCACATACGGTTGCGGTAGGACGCCGGAGCATTGCTGGTGAAGAATCCCTCGAACACCTTGTCACACTCATCACACAACATATTGGTATATACCTCTGTCTGGAAGCTATGCTGGCAAGCCGCAGGAGTGCCGTAATCAGTGATCTCCAGTTCCGGGAAAGCCTGTTGAATTTCCTCCAAAGCACTGTTTCCGCACTCGTCATCCGGTATAGTGATATAATACTTTTCTGTAGATACCTTGCAAGATCCGCAAGCTGACCATGAAGCGGTACGAACCGTAGGATTCTCGCACATATCGGATGTTTTAGCCACGTAGTAGATGATAGCTGTAGGATTGGCCTCCACGAAAGTAGAGATCTCCTCATCCGTCAATTTCTTTGAAGTAGCGGCGATATACAAACCCGATCCCTTGATCTGGCTCATCTTATTAACCGTATTGGCTACAACGTTAGGCAATGACTCCACCGTAGTAGACATATCGACACCGTCATCCTCCAAGGAGATAGAATACAGATAACCACCCTTAACCTCGGTATAGTTAGAAGGACAATCTGTACATCCTTTCATGATAGAGATAAGACGTTGGGTATAGTCATCAGGTTTAGTCCCTTTCTTCATAACCTTATAACGTGACATGCTACCCTCGATAGTCTCACGTACGATCTTCAATCCTGGATATTGAGCGCGAACCTCAGCCAACGCCAGATCATCACCAGTATCGCATACCTCCATGCAATAGAAATTGACATCCTCCGTATCAGGCTCAGTAGCCTCGTTAGTACATCTTGTGACCGGAGTGATATCAATATAATCGGACACCTTACCACCACCGGCGATAGGCTGGTTTTTCATCCGCTCGATACACTTCAATACGGCGGGTAACAAATCAACCTCCTCGCAAGGATCGCATTCCTCGCATTGATTAGGGGTATTGTCACAATCATCCAAAAGGATAGCGTCATTGATCTCAACACGACCTCCCTCGTAGCCAAGAAGCTCGAAAGCCCTGCCGGCGAGAATCAAGCGGATAACGATACGGTCGCCCTTGGAAACGGAGAAAGCCGTGTCGTCAGAGACACCATTGTATCCTAAGATAACGTCATCGACATAAGCGTGATCCTTCTTCGGCCAAGAAGCGTAAATCTCGGTGATCTCATTCAACGAGAACAGAGGCGTGGAAAAATCCTTATCATAGATAGAGCGGGAAGCCGCTTGTTCATTACGACCGATACGGATCTCATAACGCTTGTCGTTACGAGGCTTACCGGTAAAATCAATCACGGCCTTACAACCGTTCTCGGAAGTCTCCTTAGTATCATAAATACCAAGCTGACCTTCCTTCAAAAAGATGGAATCAACATCCACCATCTTAGCGTGCGGGGGTACGAAAAGTACCCGGTCTTGCGGTCTGTGCAACATAATTCGTTTTTTTTTATTAAAATTATTAAATCAGTTCATTTACTTTAATATAATTGGGTATCTCTTTCCTCTAATGAGTTTTAGCTTCTTATATGTAACATTTTTAGAGTTCTTACC
>ENA-UAPJ01000745-UAPJ01000745.1-human-gut-metagenome-genome-assembly--contig:-NODE-745-length-12396-cov-5.221052_pt1 | contig 12396 bp, 11 predicted proteins | sample MGYA00243479_ERZ654575 | MGnify/ENA primary metagenome ERZ654575 (study PRJEB26926, sample SAMN06164839) | human gut metagenome | biome: ENVO:00009003; feature: ENVO:2100002; material: ENVO:00002003... | reverse complement strand
GAGATTAGCGAGTGTCTCGTGGGCTCGGAGATGTGTATAAGAGACAGGTGCGGGAGTATGAGGAAATGCGCATGGAGCAGAGCACGGAGCACACGCGCGCGTATATCAAGATTCAGGACGGCTGCAACCAGTTCTGCTCGTATTGTATTATTCCATTTGTGCGTGGACGCGTCCGGAGCAGAAAGCAGGAGGATGTGTTGGCTGAGGTAAGAGGGCTGGCGGAAAAAGGCTTTCAGGAGGTAGTCATCACCGGTATTCATTTGAGCTCCTACGGCATGGATTTTATCGGAGAGACGGACGGAGATTACCTGAAAAACGGAAAAGATTTGCGGGGAACGGCGTTTGAACGCGCCTATCTGGTTTCTTTGCTGGAGGAAATCGCAAAGGTGGACGGCATTCGCAGAATCCGTCTGGGTTCGCTGGAGCCCCGTATCATCACAGAAGAGTTTGCCGGACGGCTGGCGGCGATTCCGCAGCTTTGTCCGCATTTTCACCTGTCTCTGCAGAGTGGCTGCAATGAAACGCTCAAGCGGATGAATAGACATTATACGGCGGAGGAATACTATGAAAAAGTGCAGATTCTCCGCAAGTATTTTGAACATCCTGCGATTACGACGGATGTAATCGTCGGTTTCCCTGGAGAAACTGCGGAGGAATTTGCGGTGACGAAGACATTTCTGGAAAAGGTTCATTTCTTTGAAATGCATATTTTCAAATATTCCCGCAGAAAAGGTACGGTTGCAGACAAACTGCCCGGACAGCTGACGGACGCGCAGAAGACGGAACGCAGCGGACAGCTGCTGGCTCTGGAAAAGGAACAGTCCAGAGAATTCCGTGCGCATTATCTGGGACAGGAAGTGGAAGTCCTGATCGAAGAACAGAAGGAGATCGGCGGAAAGGTATACTGGCTCGGTCATACGGATACCTATGTAAAGGCTGCGTTTGCGGCGGACAGTGCAGAATGCATGGATTATTCGAACCGGCTGGTGCACGGACGAGCGGTTTCTTTCCTGGCGGACGAGGTTTTGGAAATTGCATTGAATTTTTAAGAGAAGTAGGGTAAGATAAGATATAGAGCTTTGAACAAAGGACGTGACAATATGCAGGATTTGGAAAATACACAGTATTTTAAAGTAGAAGTAGAGCCGGAAAATGGCGTAAAAATGATCCTTTCTGAAGTGTATGAAGCACTTTCTGAAAAAGGCTATGATCCGGTGAGTCAGATTGTCGGCTATATTATGTCCGGAGATCCGACCTATATTACCAGCTATCGCAACGCACGCGGTCTGATCGGACGGGTGGAGCGCGACGAGCTGGTAGAGGAAATGCTCAAGGAGTACATCGAGAAGAATCACTGGAAGCGCTGAGCGACCAGAGGAACAACAAGGAGAAGCGGGATGCGAGTGATGGGGCTTGATTTCGGTTCCAAGACAGTGGGAGTTGCCATCAGCGACCCGCTTTTTGTGACTGCCCAGGGAATCGAAATCATCAGAAGAAAAGAAGAGAATAAGCTGCGCCATACGCTGCAGCGAATTGAAGAACTGATCGGAGAATACGAGGTCGGGCAGATTGTGCTCGGTCTTCCGAAAAATATGAACGCCACAGAGGGAGAGCGCGTGGAGAAGACGAAGGAATTTGCGGATAAGCTGGCACGCAGAACCGGACTTCCGGTGGCATTTATGGACGAGAGACTGACGACGGTTGCAGCGGACCGGACGATGATGGAAGTCGGCGTGCGCCGGGAAAACCGGAAGGAATATGTGGATATGATTGCAGCTGTGCTGATTTTACAGGAATATCTGGACAGACAGCGGATGCAGACAGAGAACGGACAGGAGAATTAAGCTTTGGAAAAGATTACATTTTGCCCGGAGGACGGGGAAGCCGTTGAATTTTTTGTGCTGGAACAGACCAGACTCGGCGGAGTTGATTATATTCTGGTAACAGACAGTGAAGACGACGATGCGGAAGCGCTGATTTTAAAGGACGTTTCTGCGCCGGAGGACGAAGAAGCCATTTACAGCATCGTAGATGACGATAAAGAAATGGATGCAGTGGCTGCGATTTTTACAGATATGCTCGAGGATATTGAGCTTGAAAAGGAATAAATGCGAGCACCTTTTTCGTGCAGCACAACGTGATTTATCCCTGCTATAAAAATAAAAATGGAGGTAATTTTGCTTGAAAAGAACAAAAAAAGTGAATATTGACGGCCCCAGCCTGAAGATTATACCATTGGGCGGACTGGAGCAGATCGGAATGAACATTACTGCCTTTGAATACGAAGACAGTATTGTTGTAGTTGACTGCGGCCTTTCTTTCCCTGATGACGATATGCTGGGAATCGATCTGGTGATTCCGGACGTGACTTATTTAAAGGAAAATGCGGATCGGGTAAAGGGCTTTGTGATTACGCACGGTCATGAGGATCATATCGGAGCACTTCCGTATGTGCTGCGGGAGTTGAATATTCCGATCTATGCGACCAGACTGACGATGGGACTGATCGAAAACAAGCTGCGCGAGCACAATCTGCTCGGTCACACGAAGCGTAAGGTGATCAAATTCGGACAGTCCGTAAATCTGGGACAGTTTAGGATCGAATTTATCAAGACGAACCATAGCATCGTAGACGCGGCTGCACTGGCGATCCATTCTCCTGCGGGAACGGTTGTCCATACCGGTGACTTTAAGGTGGACTATACTCCGGTATTTGGTGAAGCAATCGATTTGCAGCGGTTCGCGGAGCTTGGCAAAAAAGGCGTGCTGGCGCTGATGTGTGATTCCACCAACGCGGAACGGAAAGGCTTTACACAGTCTGAGCGGACGGTAGGACATACCTTTGATACGATTTTCCATGAGCATCAGGGCTCCCGGCTGATCATTGCGACCTTTGCATCCAATGTGGACCGGGTACAGCAGATTATCAATACTGCGCACAAATATGGACGGAAAGTTGTGGTCGAAGGCCGCAGCATGGTAAATATCATTGATACAGCCATGAACCTTGGCTGCATCAACATTCCGGAGAATACGCTGGTGGATATTGACCGCCTGAAGGATTATCCGGACGACAGAACCGTTATTATTACAACAGGAAGCCAGGGCGAAAACATGGCGGCGTTGAGCCGTATGGCATCGAGCGTTCACAGAAAGGTTTCCATCGGACCCAACGATACGATTATTTTCTCCTCGAATCCGATTCCCGGGAACGAAAAAGCTGTAACGAGAGTCATCAACGAGCTGGAGATGAAGGGTGCAGAGGTTATTTTCCAGGATGTTCATGTTTCCGGACATGCATGTCAGGAAGAGATCAAGCTGATTTATACGCTGGTTCATCCCAAATACGCGATTCCGGTGCACGGCGAATACAAGCACCTGAAGGCGCAGGCTGGCATCGCGCAGGAGCTCGGAATCCAGAAGGAAAATATTTTCATCCTGCGCTCCGGCAATGTTCTGGAATTAAATGAGGAAAAGGCTGGCGTGACCGGACAGGTTGCGGCTGGCGCAATTCTGGTAGATGGTCTTGGTATCGGTGATGTCGGAAACGTTGTGCTGCGCGACAGACAGCATCTGGCAGAGGACGGCATCATGATCGTTGTTGTTGCATTGGACAGCATCAGCGGACAGATCGCAAGCGGTCCGGATCTCGTATCCAGGGGCTTCGTTTACGTCAAAGAATCCGATGCACTGATGGACGAGGCACGCGACCTGATGGAAAACGTTATGGAGGGCTGCGTGAGCAGAGGCTGTACCGACTGGGGCAGAATCAAGACCGCGATCAAGGACAATTTAGGCGACTTTATCTGGAAAAAGACGAAGAGACGTCCGATGATTTTACCGATCATTATGGAAGTGTAAAGTAAGGGGAAACATGAGCAGAGTTGAGACAGCTTTGGAGGAACTGATTGCCGCGGTAATCGCTTCTGAAGAATACAGAGAATATGACAGACAGAAACAGATCATGAAGGAGCAACCGGAATTAAAAGCCCAGATCGACCGGTTCCGGCAGGAAAATTTTGAGCTGCAGAATTCGGTTCAGTCGGATGAGCTTTTTGACAGGACGGATGAATTTTCGAGGCGTCTGGAGGAGTTCCGCAAAAACCCGCTGGTGGACGCATTCCTGAACGCAGAGCTGGATTTTTGCAGGATGATTCAGGAGATCAACGGAAAAATCGTGGAGGCAGTGAACTTTGAGTAACAAGAAAAAAGCAAAGCATCAGTCGAAAAAAAACTCTGTGGCCAAAAATATTGCAGGCGGTGCGGTCGGAACGATTTTTAATGTGGTTCTGATCATTGTCGCTGTGATGCTGATCTACTATCTCGCAGTTTCCGCGTATCAGTACGGTGTGCGGATTTACGGGGAGCCTGCAATTTCGGAGGAACCCGGAACCGAAATAAACGTAACAATTACGGACGGAATGGATTTTAAAGGGATTGCGAAGCAGCTCTGCGAAAAGGGCCTGGTCCGGGAAGAGAGACTGTTTTATATTCAGGAGCGCTTATCCAACTATTCAGAGGACGGCTTTGTGGCGGGCGACTATGTGCTTTCCACTGCGATGACGCCGGATGAAATGATGGATGTGATGGGCGCAGGCGGAGACGATAAATGATTGTAGAAGAGAGAATGCGAACGTTTATCAATTCTCTGGACCCCGGAGAGCCTGCATGGCTGGACGAGATTCGCAGCAGTGCGCTGCAGGATAACGTGCCGATTATCCGGATGGAGATGGGAAGTCTGCTGCGTTTTCTATTGACTCTCAGACGGCCGTCTTCTATCCTTGAGGTAGGGACGGCCGTTGGTTATTCCGCTCTTTTTATGAGCGAATACATGCCGGAGAATTGCCATATTACGACGATTGAAAAATATGAAAAACGGATTCCGATCGCAAAACAGAACTTCAAAACAACCGGTCGGGAGGACAAGATCACGCTGCTGGAGGGCGATGCAGCAGAAATTCTGGCAGAGCTGTCGCAGCCGTTTGATTTTATTTTCATGGATGCGGCGAAAGGACAGTATATGCACTTTTTGCCGGACGTCCTGCGCCTGCTTGCGCCGGGCGGTCTGCTGGTTTCGGATAACGTGCTGCAGGAAGGCAATATCATCGAATCCCGCTATGCGGTGTGCAGACGCGATCGGACGATTCATGCGAGGATGCGGGAATATTTATACACCCTGACCCACCATGACGAGCTGGAAACGGTCGTGCTTCCGGTGGGAGACGGAGCGACGCTGAGCGTGAAGCTGCCCGAAAAAGAGCAGAACGCGCAGCCGTGAAATGGAGAATGAGGAGAGCAAATCAGATGAAAAAACCGGAATTGCTGATTCCGGCCGGCAGTCTTGAGGTGTTAAAGACTGCGGTCAATTTTGGAGCGGATGCAGTTTATATCGGCGGAGAGGCGTTTGGACTGCGGGCAAAGGCGAAGAATTTTTCCCCGGAGGATATGGCGGAGGGGATCGCCTATGCGCATGATCGGGGCGTTAAGGTCTATGTGACAGCGAATATTTTAGCGCATAACGGAGATCTGGAAGCGGCTTCGGATTATTTTATGGAGCTGAAGCACTTAAAAACAAAAGACGGCAGACCGGTTCCGCCGGATGCGCTGATTATTTCCGATCCCGGACTGTTCATGATTGCGAAGCGAGTGTGCCCGGAGATCGAGCTGCACATTTCCACGCAGGCAAACAGCACGAACTACGAGACGTGGCTGTTCTGGTGGAATCTGGGCGCAAAGCGTGTGGTTTCCGCACGGGAGCTTTCCCTGGCAGAGCTGAAGAAAATCCGCAGCCATATTCCGTCTGATATGGAAATTGAGAGCTTTGTACACGGCGCGATGTGTATTTCCTATTCCGGCCGCTGCCTTCTGAGCAATTATTTTACCGGACGGGATGCCAACCGCGGTGCATGTACCCATCCGTGCCGCTGGAAATATGCGGTGATGGAGGAATCCAGACCAGGCGAATATCTGCCGGTTTATGAAAACGAAAGAGGAACGTTTATTTTCAATTCCAAGGATCTGTGTATGCTCGAGCATATTCCGGATCTGCTGGATGCGGGAATTGACAGCTTTAAAATAGAAGGACGGATGAAGACAGCGCTGTATGTGGCGACGGTGGCGCGGACATATCGGAAAGCGATTGATGACTGTCTGGAATCCGAAGAAAAATACCGCGCCAATATGGACTGGTACCACCGCGAAATTTCACGCTGTACCTATCGACAGTTTACGACGGGCTTTTATTACGGAAAGCCGAATGAAGAATCTCAGATTTATGATTCTAATACCTATCAAAGCGATGCAGTTTATCTGGGCACTGTTTACGAGACGGATCATAAGGGCCGTGCAAGAATCGAACAGCGCAATAAATTCTGCGTGGGCGATGTGATCGAGATCATGAAACCGGACGGAAGAAATGTGGCATGTCAGGTGCTGCAGATCCAGGACGATCAGGGGGAAAAAATGGAGAGTGCGCCTCATCCGAAGCAGGAGCTGTGGCTGACGCTTTCGGAGGCCGCAGAAACGGGAGATTTACTTCGTACAATTGTCGAAAAGGAGACGGACGAATGAGTGAAGTGCTGAATGTGGAAAAGCTGTTTGGAGAAAATGTATTCACCCTTGGAAAGATGCAGGAGCGTCTTCCTAAAAAAGCGTTCGCAGAAGTCAAACGCGTCATGGAGCATGGCGGTGAGTTAGACAACGCGACAGCGGACGTTGTGGCAAAGACGATGAAGGACTGGGCAGTGGAGCATGGCGCGACCCATTACACGCACTGGTTCCAGCCGCTGACCGGCATCACGGCTGAGAAGCATGATTCCTTCGTGACACATCCGGATGAGAACGGAAAGATGCTGATGGAGTTTTCTGGTAAGGAACTGATTAAGGGCGAGGCGGACGCTTCGTCATTTCCCTCCGGCGGTCTGCGTTCCACATTTGAAGCGAGAGGTTATACGGTATGGGATATCACTTCCCCTGCGTTTTTAAAAGAAGATGCGACGGGTGTGATTCTGTGTATCCCGACGGCGTTCTGCTCCTTTACAGGTGAGGCACTCGATAAAAAGACTCCGCTGCTTCGTTCGATGGAAGCAATTTCCGAGCAGGCGATGCGAATCGTTCGTCTGTTCAACAAAAACACGACGGCGACAAAAGTTACTCCGTCTGTCGGCGCGGAGCAGGAGTATTTCCTGATTGACCGGGCAAAATATTTACAGAGAAAAGACCTGATTTTTTCCGGCAGAACGCTGTTCGGCGCGCCCGCACCGAAAGGGCAGGAGCTGGAGGATCATTATTTCGGCGTGATCCGCGAGCGGATCGGTGCGTTTATGAAGGATTTAAACGTGGAGCTGTGGAAGCTCGGCGTGACAGCAAAGACGCAGCACAATGAGGTTGCGCCCGCGCAGCACGAGCTTGCCCCGGTCTATGAAACTGCGAACATTGCAATGGATCACAACCAGCTTGTCATGGAGACGATGAAAAAGGTGGCAGAGCGTCATAACCTGCGCTGTCTGCTGCACGAAAAGCCGTTTGCAGGCGTTAACGGCTCCGGCAAGCACGACAACTGGTCGATTACGACGGATACCGGCATGAATCTGCTCGATCCCGGTGAGACGCCCAATGAAAATATCCAGTTTTTATTGGTGCTTGCCTGCGTTATCAAGGCTGTGGATACACATGCCGACCTGCTGCGCAGAAGCGCCTCCAACGTCGGTAACGATCTTCGTCTCGGTGCAAGCGAAGCGCCTCCGGCAATCGTTTCCGTATTTCTGGGCACACAGCTCGAGGATGTGGTAAGACAGCTTGTGGAAACCGGCGAAGCCCGTTCCTGCCTGGAGGGTTCTACATTACATACCGGCGTTTCCACTGTGCCTGATCTGCCGATGGATGCGACGGACAGAAACCGTACTTCTCCGTTTGCCTTTACCGGAAACAAGTTCGAGTTCCGTATGGTCGGCTCTTCGGATTCGATCGGAAGCCCGACGACGACGATCAACGCAATTGTCGCAGAGGCGTTCTGCGAAGCTGCCGACCGACTGGAAGCTGCCGGGGAAGAAAATTTCGATATGGCGGTGCACGATCTGATTAAGGAATATATGACGGCACATCAGCGCATTCTTTTCAACGGAGACGGTTATTCGAAGGAATGGGAGAAAGAGGCGCAGCGCCGCGGCCTTCCGGTATTCCCGGGTATGATCGATTCGGTGGAGGCACTGACGACCGATAAGGCGATCCGGTTGTATGAGCGTTTCGGCATCTACAACCGTGCAGAGCTGGAATCCAGAAAAGAGATTGTTTACGAAACCTATGTCAAGACGATTCATATTGAGGCAAAGACAATGATCGATATAGCGTCGAAAGATATTCTTCCTGCCGTTATGCGGTACACAAAGACGTTGGCGGATACCATCGCTTCCCTGGAATCAGTCGGTGCAGACAGCAGCGTTTCAAAAACGCTGTTGAAAGATACCTCTGCTCTGCTGTCTCAGGCTTCCGCTGCGCTGGAAGACCTGAAACAAAAGGAAGCAGACGGAAACGTGCAGAAGAAAGATGCGAGAAAGCAGGCATTTTTTTATCGGGACGAGATCGTTCCTGCAATGGAAGCCCTGCGCGCACCGGTAGATGCGCTCGAGATGAAGGTAGACCGTTCGTTCTGGCCGATGCCGGGATATGCGGATTTGCTGTTTGAAGTGTAAAAACGCGTCAGCGGATTCGACGCAGGAAATCCTCGTGAATCCGCTGACGAAGCGGCAGGTGGATCTGAAAAAAAATAAAAAATAAAAAATTTAAAAAAAGGCTTGCATTTTCTGTGAATGTGTTGTATATTAAATAAGCGCTGTGAGACAGGGAAACAAAATCACAGAGAACAAGACTTAGGGCTATCGCCAAACGGTAAGGCAACGGACTCTGACTCCGTCATTTTCCAGGTTCGAATCCTGGTAGCCCTGCTACAAACCCCGAAGGAAAATTCCTCCGGGGTTTTTGTTATAACGGCACAAAAAGGATGTCGGGTTGCCGAACCAAGTGATTCCTGCTATAATAATCGCAAAAGAGAGCACAGCCAGTACCGGAGGAAAGACGGATATGTATACATTTGACAGCAGAGTGCGCTACAGCGAAACCGGGGAAGAAGGATTGCTGAGCCTGCCGGCGATCGTGGATTATTTTCAGGATGTTTCGACGTTTCAGTCGGAGGATCTCGGAATTGGCATTGATTTTCTGAAAGAAAAGGATCTGCTCTGGGTGATGAGCGCGTGGCAGGTGGTTGTACACCGCTATCCGGCGCTCGGAGAAAAAATCAGGATCGGGACGATTCCATACGAGCTGCGCGGCTTTATGGGACTGCGTAATTTTTTTATGGACACGGAAGACGGAGAGCGGCTGGCGGAAGCGAATTCGGTCTGGTCTCTGATCAATCACAAAAAGGGCGTTCCGGTGCGGGTGCTGCCGGAGATGGTCGAAAAATACGACGTGAAAGAACGTTTGCAGATGGATTATGCGCCGCGTAAAATTGCAGTGCCCCAGGGCGGCATCAGACAGGAGCCTTTCCGAGTAGAAAGACAGCACTTAGATGGCAACCACCACGTAAATAATGGACAGTACATTTCGATGGCGATGGCGTATTTGCCGGAAAATTTTGCAATTAGACAGATGCGGGCGGAGTATAAAAAATCCGCACTGCTTCACGATATAGTGGTTCCGATCATTGTGACGGAGGCAGACCGCGTAACCGTTTCCCTGTGCAGCGAGGACGAATCTCCGTTTGTGGTCGTCGAGCTGACAGGAAGATAAAGGAAAATAATATGCTGGAAATTGGAACAATTCAGAATTTGACAGTAGTAAAAAAAGTGGATTTCGGTGTTTATCTGGCAGAGCCCGGAGCAGAGGACAAAAGAGTGCTTCTTCCGGCAAGACAGGTTCCGCCGCAGACCTCGGTCGGGGATCAGATTGAGGTTTTCTTATATAAAGATTCGAGCGACCGGCTGATTTCAACAACGGCGCGCCCGAAGCTTTTGCTTGGTGAGGTTGTAGAGCTTACGGTTGCGCAGACTGCGAAAATGGGAGCATTTCTGGAATGGGGACTGGAAAAAGACCTCTTCCTTCCATTCAAGGAGCAGACCAGAAAGGTAAAAGAGGGCGACCGTTTCCCGGTTGCTTTGTATGTGGACAAGAGCGGGCGGCTCTGTGCGACGATGAAAGTGTATCATTATCTGCGCACCGACAGCCCTTATCATAAGGATGACAGAGTGAGCGGCTGTCTGTATGAAATCAGCCGCCAGTTCGGCGCGTTTGTGGCAGTGGACAATCGATATTCCGCGCTGATTCCTCCGAAGGAAATGTACGGGGAATTAAAGGTCGGTGACCATGTGGAAGCCAGGGTTGTCCGGGTACATGAGGACGGCAAGCTGGATTTGAGCGTGCGGGAAAAGGCGTACCTGCAGATCGAGACGGATGTAGAGAAGGTCATGAAGCTGATCGACAGCTTCGACGGCGTGCTTCCGTTTACCGACAAGGCTTCTCCGGAGGTCATTCGCAGGGAGCTTGCGATGAGCAAAAACGAGTTCAAGCGTGCGGTCGGCAACCTGCTGAAAAACGGCAGGATTGAGATCACAGAAAAAGCGATCCGCAGGATATAAGGCGGCGGGTACGCTCCGTGGGGGCGGAGAGTGACGAAGCTGATACAACGGGGATGCGTTTCAAAGGCGTTTCGTTGTGTGAAAAGAAGTGAGTAGAGGGTTATGAGAAGGTATTCAGTTCTGGGAATTTCCTTAATGGATGTTTCCGCAAGAGAGGGCCTGCGCAGAGCGGAGCATTTTTTGCAGACCGGGGCACTCAATACAACAAGCTATATTAACGCGCAGTCTCTGTCGATGGCGTCCAGGGACGAACAGGTCAAGGAGTATCTGGAAGAGACGGATCTGATGTTCTGTCTGGAGCCAGATATTTTGGAGGCAGCAGGAATCGCATCTCCCGGCAGGGTTCGGGAAATCGAGGACCGGATGTTTTTGCGGGAGTTTTTGAAAAGACTGGCAAGACAGCATGACAAGGTTTATCTGCTGGGCGACACGGATAAACAGGCGCAGGAGCTGCAGGAGATGCTTCTAAACGCGCAGGAAAATTTAAATATCGTGGATGTGCGCGGCTACGAGGAATTTGAGTATCAGCCTCAGCGACTGATGAACGCGATGAACGAAGCTGCGCCGAAGGTGATTTTTTCCCGGATGACATATCCGCTGGATCTGGAGCTGATGCACAGCGGCCGCAAATTTTTAAACGCGGAGCTTTGGGTGGCGTTGCCGGAGACGAAATTAAAAGAAAAGGTGAGGACGACGTTCTGGAGAAAGGTGCGGAAAAAGATTTTTCAGAAAAAAGTTAATGAATATAATCTGGAAAAGGCGGAGCAATAAGTACTTCGCCTTTTATAGTTCCAAACAAAAGAACGTCTGGAATTCTGCTGTTATAGGTTTTGCATAAATTTTTTGCGATTTCCTATAGCTTTTTTTGTGGTTTTCTTTTAGAATATAGGTTGGGCATAGTAAAAATCGCAGGAGACAGACTGGTTTTTTTGTCGAAGAATGCGCGAAGTGAAGGAGACGGGGTTTATGATATCGAATCAGATTTTACAGAGTACACTGGATGGCCTGAAGGCGATTACCAGAGTCGAATTATGTGTGATTGATGTGGATGGAAAGACCGCTGCGACGACAGCGGACGGACTGGAAGAATATCTGCCGCAGGCGAGAGCCTTTGTGGATTCCCCTGCAGACAGCCAGGAGGTTCAGGGAAATCAGTTTTTTAAGATCTATGACGAGCAGCAGCTGGAATATATTCTGATTGTAGGCGGCGCCGGTGAAAATATTTATATGATCGGAAAGATGGCTGCATTCCAGATTCAGAACCTGCTTGTGGCGTATAAAGAGCGCTTCGATAAGGATAACTTTATCAAAAACCTGTTGCTGGATAACCTGCTTTTGGTGGACATTTACAGCAGGGCGAAGAAGCTCTATATTCCGGTGGATGCGCAGCGAGTTGTCCTGATTATCGAATGCAGCGCGGGACGGGAGGATAACATCCTGGAGCAGATGCGTCCGGTATTTGGTAATAATAACCGGGATTTTATCACGGCAGTGGATGAGAATAACGTGATCATCGTGAAAGCGCTGACCGAAAACGATGAAATGAAGGAGATTGAGCATTACACTGCAAACCTGATAGAATGGCTGGAAACAGAGGGCTATTCCGAAAGCCGCATTTCCTACGGTACAATCGTACAGGAAATCAAAGAAGTGAGCCGTTCCTACAAAGAAGCCAAGATGGCAATGGACGTCGGCAAGATTTTCTTTGACGAGAGAAGAGTAATCGCATACAGCGAGCTGGGCATTTGCCGTCTGATCTATCAGC
>ENA-UAPJ01000710-UAPJ01000710.1-human-gut-metagenome-genome-assembly--contig:-NODE-710-length-12831-cov-4.912023_pt1 | contig 12831 bp, 14 predicted proteins | sample MGYA00243479_ERZ654575 | MGnify/ENA primary metagenome ERZ654575 (study PRJEB26926, sample SAMN06164839) | human gut metagenome | biome: ENVO:00009003; feature: ENVO:2100002; material: ENVO:00002003... | reverse complement strand
CGAGATTAGCGAGTGTCTCGTGGGCTCGGAGATGTGTATAAGAGACAGCTTTCGGGCGTGTATCAGCCAAAGAAAGAGATGAAGGACAGTAAAATCCCCATAGCCCTCACAACTTTTTTGAGTGCCAATTCACAAATTAAAACCATCGTTCTGCATCTGGATAATGACAAGGTAGGCAGGCTTTGTACTGCCACTTTGAAGGAACTGTTGCAGAAAGACTACAAAATCGTTGATGATCCTCCGCCTGTCGGCAAGGACTTCAACGATTTTTTGTTGTCCTATCTGAAAATTGTAAGACCAAAGCCTAAGCGTGAAAGGAGTGATGTCCGTTGATTGTGTAGCAGTTTTTGCCCAGAAAGACACCGAAACCAACTCAAAATTTAATGCTGAAAGCGAGGAATGAACCATTGAAAAAGTATGATGTAACCCTTACTGCCCATTACCAAAAGACCGTTTCCGTCTATGCGGAAAGCCACGAACGGGCAAAGGAAAAGACAAAAATTATCCTGTTCGATACCGACCTTATCAACTTTACCGATGATGATTTTGTCTGCGGCGAAGCCGATATTACCGAGCAGAGCGAGGATGGTCTTGACGTTGCGGGCGAGAATACACTACAGGAAAATGGGGATTGTTCGGATTGTCCGTACTTCTGCCCCGTGTGCGGTGAGTGTATGTACGAGGACGACTGCGAAGAATGAGATGTCTTACCAAGCACTGAATTTGGTTAGCCAAATTCGCTTGTTAGGGGTCAGCCCCTAATACCCCGTGAGAACAGAAAGGAGTTCAAGAATGAGTGAGTTCTTATTTTTCATTATAGGCACAATGCTCGGCGGTCTGTTCGGCGTTGTGTGTATGTGCTGCTTGCAGATAAACAGACTTTCCGAGAGAAAGGAAGTGGACAATGCGAAAAAGAAATGTGCAGATACTTTTCCGTCTGACTGAGGAGGAAGCCGAACACCTTAATGAGCTTGTGCGGAAATCGGGTCGCTCAAAAGAAGCTTTTTTAAGAGAAATGGTAAGGGGCTATCAGCTCTGCGAAAAGCCCGACTCAGAGTTCTATAAAATGATGCGTGAGCTGTCCGCCATTGGAAACCGTATCAATCAGCTTGCGATTAAGGCAAACGCCCTCGGCTTTGTGGATACCCCGATGCTCCGTGAGGAAGCAAGGAAGTGGCACGAATTTCAGATTGACATTCGCAAAAGGTATCTGCTTCCACGCAGGTCATCGTAATGGCGGTCTGCGAGATATGGGATGTGCGTGGCAGGCTCGACCATCCAATTGACTATGCCGAAAATCCCGAAAAAACCGCCAACCCTAAATACACCGAAGCCGACCTGCAGGCGATGGTCGATGTAATGGAGTACGCTACCAATAAAGAAAAGACAGAGCAGCGTTTCTTTGTCACAGGCGTAAACTGTGACCCGACCACCGCCAGAGATGAAATGATGATTACCAAAGCGGGATGGAGCGACACGAGTGAGATTGTCTGCTATCACGGCTTCCAGAGCTTCAAGCACGGTGAGGTTACGCCAGAGCAGGCACACGAGGTCGGCGTTAAACTTGCCGAGCGAATGTGGGGCGACAGGTTTCAGGTCATTGTCGCCACCCACCTAAATACCGACTGCCTGCATAATCACTTTGTCGTGAACTCTGTTTCTTTTGCGGACGGTATGCACTACCACGATAACAAAGCAAATCTGCGGCTGCTCCGTCAGCGTTCCGATGAGCTTTGCCGTGAGTATGCCCTGTCTGTCATCGAACACCCAAGCGGCAAGAAAAAGCCCTACGCCCTTTACCAAGCCGAAAAGCAGGGGCGACCCACGAGGGATAATGTTGCCAGACAGGCGGTGGATGAAGCTATCAGCAAATCATTTACGCTGAAAGACTTTGACCGCCAGTTGGCAGAAATGGGCTACCGCATAAACTTTGACCCCAACCGCAAGTATTGGACGATTATCGGCAAGGGCTGGAAAAGACCCAAGCGGCTTTATAAGCTCGGAGAGGAATACACCAATGACAGGATTATGGAGCGTATCAGCGAAAATTCCTATGCGGTCAAATTCCAGAGCTTCTCAGAGTCACAGCCACAGGTCAAGGTCTATCGGGTCAAAGGCTCATTGAAGAATGCCAGGAAAATCGGCGGCTTGCGTGGGCTGTATCTCCATTACTGCTACAAGCTCGGTATCCTTCCAAAAGGCAGAAAACAAAATTATGCACGGCTTCATTATCTCTTAAAGGACGACCTTATGAAGATGGAAGCCATCACACAGGAAACAAGGCTGCTTTGCCGCAATCACATTGATACGGCGGAGCAGCTTTGTTCATATAAAGGCTCTCTGGAAACGGAGATGTCTGCCCTGCTTCAGAAGCGAAAGGAGCTTTACTCCAAATCCCGCAGGATAAGCGGCGAAGAAAAGGAAGCGGTCAAGGCAGAGATTTCCGATATTTCGGGGCGGCTGAAAGTTATCCGAAAGGAGGTCAGACTGTGCGAGGGCATTTCCGCCCGTAGTGATACCCTCAAGGAAAAATTGCAGACGATACGGGCAGACGAAAACGAACAGCGAAGAAAGGAGCTGATGAAGAATGAACACAGGCGGCGAAGCGGCAGAACAAATCGTCCGAATGAGCTTGGAGGGCTTTGAGGTCGCTGCCAAAATCACAGGTGCAGGTGCGAAGAACATCGCTATCCTGTTGTATTCCATTCTCAAAGAAGAAAAGAAAACCAAAGGAAAAGCAAGGCTGACAAGTATGCTCCGTTCTGGCAAGGAGCTGAAAGTCTTTACCGTCAAAAGCGGCGACTTAAAGAAGTTCACGCAGGAAGCAAAAAAATACGGTGTGCTTTACTGCGTCCTCACGGACAGAAAAAACAAAGACCCAAATGCAGAGGTCGATGTCATCGCTCGTGCCGAGGACGCATCGAAAATCAGCCGTATTGTGGAACGCTTTAATCTTGCTTCGGTGGATACCGCTTCTATTGTGACGGAAGCCGAGAAATCCAAAGATGCAAAGAACGGTCAGCCAGAGCCAGATATTGGTGTGCAGGAAAAGGTGGAGAAAGATAAGCTGCTTGACGAGCTTATGGGCAAGCCTGTCCAGAAGGAGGAAAACGCACAAAACCCCTCGGTGGCAAAGACAGAAAAATCCCCTCAGTCCGAGCCTACCTCAGAGCAGCCAAAGAAATCCGCAGAGGGGGCTACTATGACTAAGGAGAAACCTTCTGTCAGAGAGGAACTGCGGAAAATCAAGGAGAGCCGCAAGGAGCAGAAAGCAGAGATTAACACTTCCGCCTGGACAAAAGCGGAGCTTCCGACAGGGCGAAAAGTGCTAACGGGAAAACGGAGCATAAACAGCCCCAAAGAAAGAAAAAGAAACCAAAATCCAAAGAAACGAGGTAAACAGCTATGAGTATTTACGATGTATTCAGCGGCGGCAACAGACCTTTTGATAAAGAGGAATGGGCTGCCGCAAAGCAGGCACAGCGGAAAGAAGCCTATGAGCTGATTGACAATACCTGCTCTGAAATGATGGCAAGCGGCGACAGCTTCCGTCAGTATCTTAATGTGCAGGGTAGCTTTGACCGCTACTCCGTGGCTAACGCTATTCTGGTGTCAGCACAGATGCCCGAAGCAACGCAGCTTAAAGAGTACAGCAAATGGAAAGCGAACCGTGTCTATGTGAATAAGGACGCACAGAAAATTATTATCCTTGAGCCGAGCAAGGAATACACCCGTGAGGACGGGACAAAGGGCATCTCCTACAATGCCAAAGTGGTTTATGATATTTCCGAAACCTCGGCAAAGGACAGGCAGCAGGAACAGGAGCCGAAATCCATGCGTGAGCTTGTGTCGGCTCTGATTGATGCAAGCCCTGTACCCTGTGTACCCGTCGGTGAGCTTGAACTGCCTGCCTATTATGACAGCTCTCAGCAGACCATTTTTGTCAAGAAAGGGCTTTCCGAGGAAGTGCTGTTCGTGAGTATGGCAAAAGAAGTGTCGGCGGCGGTCTATGACTTTAAGTACAACGAGAGCCGTGATGCTTCCGACTTCAAATCTTTCTGCGTTGCCTATATGGTAAGCTCTCGTTACGGCGTGGATACCAAAGGTTTTGACTTTTCCAGACTTCCCAGTGAGTATGCGGAAATGGATACGCAGGCGTTCAAGGGAGAGCTTGGCACGATGCGTGATGTTCTGGGCGAAATCCAGAGCGATATGTATAAGAGTATGGAGAAGAACAAGCCTGCAAAGAACAAAGAGCAGGAACGCTAATCGGAGGTGCAGACTATGAGAGAGGAACGATACCATATCGCACTTGATAAGTACGATAAGAATATCGTCATCAACGCCTTAAACACCCTGCGTACACAGCAGTTAAAGGAGGAACGCCCCACCGAGCCTGTTGACGAGCTGATAAGCAAGGTGGCACACGCCCCGACAAAAAAGGTTAAGGTCGTGCATTGCAGGTGCAATGAGGAACGATGACCAGAAAACGAGCCTAATCCTTTCTGTCTGCGGCATACTTCCTGTCGTATGGCTTGCCCTGCTGACAGCACCCTATGTCAGCGGCGGTCTTGTAGAGATTATCCGAGGTCTGCCCGTGGCGATGGGCAATCCGTTCGAAATAATGGTGTGTGAGGACAGCGTAAAGACTGTCCTTATTTTTTTGCTTGCCTACGTTATGGGCATCGGCGTTTATTTCTCTACACGCAGGAACTACCGCAGGCGTGAGGAACACGGCTCTGCGAAATGGGGCAACGCAGGTGCTTTGAATAAGAAGTACCGAGATAAAGACCCGTCAGCTAATAAGCTCTTGACCCAGAATGTCCGTATTGGGTTGGACGGGAAAAAGCACCGCAGGAATCTGAATATTTTAGTCTGCGGCGGCTCTGGTGCGGGTAAAACAAGGTTTTTCTGCAAGCCAAATGCTATGCAGTGCAACACATCTTTTGTAATACTCGACCCAAAGGGCGAAATCGTCCGTGACATCGGGGGTCTGTTGGAAAATAAAGGCTATGAGGTGCGTGTGCTTGACCTTATCAATATGCACCGCAGCCATTGTTACAATCCCTTTGTCTATCTACGGAACGATAACGATGTTCAGAGGTTGGTAACAAACTTGTTTAAGGCGACCACGCCGAAAGGCTCACAGTCGCAAGACCCGTTCTGGGATACGGCGGCGAGTATGCTGCTTCTGGCTCTGGTGTTCTATCTGAAATATGAAGCACCGCCAGACGAGCAGAATTTCCCGATGGTTATGGAGCTGCTCCGTGCAGGCGAAGTCCGAGAGGACGATGACAGCTATGTAAGCCCTCTGGACGAGCTGTTTGACCGTCTGGAAATGGTAAACCCAGAGCATATCGCCCTAAAGTATTACAGGGATTACCACAGTGGTAGTGCAAAGACCTTAAAGAGTATCCAGATAACCCTTGCCGCAAGGCTTGAAAAATTCAATCTGGCGAGCCTTGCAGGGCTTACCGCCACCGATGAGCTTGACCTGCCAAGTCTGGGAGAAAAGAAGGTCGCTCTGTTCGCTCTGATACCAGACAACGACACGAGCTTTAACTTCCTTGTCAGTATCCTTTATACCCAGCTCTTTCAACAGCTTTTTTATCTGGCAGACCACAAGTACGGCGGAAGCCTGCCTGTGCATTGCCATTTCATAATGGACGAATTTGCGAATGTTTCATTGCCTGATGACTTTGATAAAATCCTGTCCGTTATGCGTTCCAGAGGGGTATCGGTATCCATTATCCTGCAAAATCTGGCGCAGCTCAAAGCCCTTTTTGAAAAGCAATGGGAAAGCATTGTTGGCAACTGCGATGAGTTTTTGTATCTGGGTGGCAACGAGCAAAGCACCCACAAATATGTGTCAGAGCTTTTGGGCAAGGAAACCATTGATACCAACACCTACGGGAAAAGCTCTGGGCGGAGTGGTAACTATTCAACAAATTATCAGATTTCGGGGCGTGAGCTGATGACCCCAGACGAAGTGCGTATGCTTGATAACCGATACGCACTTCTTTTTGTGCGTGGAGAACGCCCCGTTATGGACTTTAAGTATGACATCTTGAAGCACCCGAATGTAAAATTGACGGTTGACGGAGGACAACCGCCGTATATCCACGGAGAGCCTATGCAGGCTGTCGCAACCCTTGTGTTTGACAGTGATATTCCAGATAACGCCGTGAGCGTGAAAGCTGTCAGCACTTCCTATGAGCTTCTGTCCGATGAGGACTTGGAAGAAATATTCAATTTATAAGGAGGATTTACCCTATGAAACTTTTTAAGAAGAACGAGAACAAGAAAACCACGAAGCTGCCGATGACTAAAAAGGTTAAGAAAGGCTTCCGCTATTACTGTATGGCTGTTATGGCAATGACCTTTGTGCTTGGTACTTCCGTAACCGCCTTTGCTGCCAATGACCCCATTCAGGTAGTCAACAATCTGTCCGATTTCATTTTCGGTCTGGTGAGGGCTGTCGGTATGATTATGCTCGGCTTTGGTATCGTGCAGATTGGTCTTTCTCTCAAATCTCACGACCCGTCCCAGAGAGCTAACGGCTTTTTGACCCTTGCAGGCGGCGTTGTCATTACCTTTGCAAAAGAAATCTTGACTCTTATCACAGGCTAAGATAACAGACTGACACAAGACGAAAGATAACGGGAGCAGATCCGCCGAGTGCGGAACTCGCTCCCGTTATCTAATATCATCAAGGAGGTGGTCAAATGTCTGATAACTGGGTGGTACAGAATTTAGAGAACGCCCTAAACACTTGGAATGAGAAATTAGCCGAGATATGGCAGCTCGTTACCCAATCCCCAGAGAACTTTAAGGGCGGCACGATATGGAATGTCATCGTGGATATTCACGGTGCGGTGCAGGCTATCGGACTTGCCCTGCTCGTGCTGTTCTTTGTTGTGGGTGTGATGCGTACCTGCGGAAATTTTGCAGAAGTCAAGCGACCAGAGCAGGCTTTGAAGCTGTTTATCCGCTTTGCCATTGCCAAAGGTGCAGTGACCTACGGATTAGAACTGATGATGGCACTGTTTAAGATTGTGCAGGGTATGATTTCCACGATTATGAATGCCGCAGGATTTGGCTCGGCACAGCAGACGGTGTTGCCGCAGGAAATCGTGACAGCCGTTGAAGACTGCGGATTTTTTGAGAGTATCCCGCTATGGGCGGTCACGCTGATAGGCGGACTGTTTATTACGGTGCTGTCATTCATAATGATTATGTCGGTATATGGCAGGTTTTTCAAGCTGTATATCTATACTGCCATAGCACCCGTACCCCTTTCCACTTTTGCTGGAGAGCCGAGCCAAAGCGTCGGCAAGAGCTTCATTAAGAGCTATGCCGCTGTATGCCTTGAAGGTGCGGTTATCGTGCTTGCCTGCATTATCTTTTCCCTATTTGCTTCTTCTCCGCCTGTGGTCAATCCCGATGCGGCGGCGGTTACAATGGTATGGAGCTATATCGAGGAGCTTGTGTTCAATATGCTCGTCCTTGTCGGTGCGGTCAAAATGGCAGACCGTGTTGTAAGAGAAATGATGGGCTTGTAAGGGAGGTGCTATGATTGGAAGTCAAGATAAATAAGGAAATTCGTAATTATACGGAGAGTATGTTTTTTGGACTGTCCCTCAGACAGTTCATTTTTTCTGTCCTTGCCTGCGGCGTGGCGGTGGGTTTGTATTTTCTTCTCCGTCCACGGTTTGGTACGGAAACCCTCAGTTGGGTTTGTATCTTAGGTGCGTTCCCCTTTGCGGCAATGGGATTTATCAAATACAACGGTATGACCGCAGAGCAGTTTGTCTGGGCGTGGATTAAATCGGAATTTCTGATGCCGAAAAAGCTGATGTTCCTGCCAGATAATCTCTATTACGAAACGATGAAGCCGACCATTGAAGCCCATGAAAAAGGGTTGCCGACAGTACGGAAAAAGCAGAAAGGCAGGACACCGAAACCAAAGAAAACGAAAAAGAAAAAAGCGAAACGCAGCAAGGAGGTAAACAATGCTGAGAACTCTTAAAAATCTGTTCAAGCAGGACAGGGAAAAGTTTGTTGTGCCGAAGTCGGTACAGAATGTTATCCCGATTAAGACAATCTGGGAGGACGGCATATTCCTTGTCGGCAGGAACAAGTACGAAAAGACCTTTAAATTTGAGGATATAAACTATGCCGTGGCAAGCCGTGAGGATAAGGAAGCAATGTTCCTTGAATACTCGGAGCTTCTTAATTCCCTTGACAGCGGTGCGACCACGAAAATCACTATCAACAACCGTCGCTTGAACAAAGCTGATTTTGAACAGACTATTTTAATCCCAATGGCTGATGACGGTCTGGATAAGTACCGCAAGGAATACAACAAAATGCTTCTGGATAAGGCGACAGGGGCTAATTCCATCGTACAGGATAAGTATGTAACCGTATCTGTCTGCAAGAAGAATATCGAGGAAGCCCGAAACTACTTCGCCCGTGTGGGTGCTGACCTTATCGCCCACTTTAACCGTCTGGGGGCGAAGTGTGTGGAACTGGACGCAGGCGACAAGCTGCGTATCTTCCACGACTTCTACCGTACAGGAGAAGAAACAGCGTTCCACTTCGATATTACCCAGACAATGCGGAAAGGTCACGATTTCAAGGATTTTATCTGCCCTGATACCTTTGAATTTGAGAGCGACTGCTTCAGAATGGGTGACAGATATGGGCGTGTGATTTTTCTCAGAGAGTATGCGGCATATATCAAGGACAGTATGGTTGCGGAGCTTTGTGAGCTGAACAGGAATATGATGCTGTCCGTTGATATTATCCCCGTTCCCACAGATGAAGCCGTGCGGGAGGTGGAAAACCGTCTGCTTGGTGTGGAAACCAATATCACGAATTGGCAGAGGAAGCAGAACCAGAACAACAATTTTTCTGCCGTTATCCCCTATGATTTGGAACAGCAGCGAAAAGAAAGCAAGGAATTTCTGGATGATTTGACAATCCGTGACCAGAGAATGATGTTTGCCGTGCTGACGATGGTGCATACGGCAGATTCCAAAGAGCAGCTCGACAATGATACAGAAGCTCTCTTGACTACCGCAAGAAAGCATTTGTGCCAGTTTGCGGTGCTGAAATATCAGCAGATGGACGGATTGAATACAGCCCTGCCATTTGGTGTACGGAAGATAGATGCCCTGCGTACCCTCACAACAGAGAGCCTTGCAGTGTTTATCCCGTTCCGTGTGCAGGAAATCTACCATGAAAACGGTGTGTATTACGGTCAGAATGTTATCAGCAAAAATATGATTATCGCCAACCGCAGGCAGCTCCTTAACGGCAATTCCTTTATTCTCGGTGTGTCGGGTGCAGGAAAATCCTTTACCGCAAAGGAAGAAATGACGAATATCATTCTGACCGACCCCAACGCTGATATTATCATCATTGACCCAGAGCGTGAGTATTCCCCGCTTGTGAAAGCAATGAAGGGAGAAGTCATTCATATCTCTGCGACAAGTGAAAATCACATCAATGCTATGGATATGAACTCCGATTATGGTGACGGTGCAAACCCTGTCATTCTGAAATCGGAGTTTATTTTATCCCTTTGCGAACAGCTCATCGGCGGCACGAACTTGGGAGCAAAGCAGAAATCCATCATTGACCGCTGTACGGCAAGCGTGTACCGCTATTATCAGCAGGGCAACTATATGGGAACGCCGCCCACCTTGCAGGACTTCCGTGAGGAACTGTTAAAACAGAATGAGCCAGAAGCACAGGAAATCGCCCTTGCGATTGAGCTGTTTACGGACGGGTCGCTCAACACCTTTGCAAAGCACACGAATGTTGATACCCACAGCCGTCTTATCTGCTATGACATTCTGGATTTGGGCAAGCAGTTACAGCCTATCGGTATGCTTGTGGTGCTTGACAGCATCTTAAACCGTATCACTCAGAACAGAGCCAAAGGCAGAAATACCTTTATTTTCATTGACGAAATTTATCTGCTCTTTCAGCACGAATACTCAGCAAACTTTCTCTTTACCCTCTGGAAGCGTGTGCGTAAATACGGTGCGTACTGTACGGGTATTACGCAGAATGTAGACGACCTTTTGCAGAGCCATACGGCAAGGACGATGCTTGCTAACAGTGAATTTATCATTATGCTTAACCAAGCGTCCACGGACAGACTTGAGCTTGCCAAGCTCCTTAATATCTCCGACCTTCAGATGAGCTATATCACGAATGTCGGTGCAGGACAGGGATTACTCAAAGTTGGCAGCTCCCTTGTGCCGTTTATAAACAAGTTCCCACGAAATACCGAGCTTTACAAACTGATGACGACCAAGTTCGGTGAGGTCTAAGAAAGGAGGTCTTTTATGGCTGATATTAAATTCCGTGATACGGCTCATCGTGATTTCTTTCTGGAAAACATGATGAAATGCAGAGTGAACGACTGTTATCACAGGGCATTTTTCTATGTAATGGGTATCGCTTCGGAAACGAGGGCGAATATCAACCAGATGTTCAATTTCAAGGAGGACTGCATCGAGCCAGAGGGTATGCACGGCGGCTGGCAGACAAGCGGAACAGTCAAGGTCTGCCATCTTGCTTTTAACCTTTGGAACGGGTATGCAGAGGAAGGGCGGGAACGGTATTTCACGCCAGAGGAGTTGTTCTGCTGTGAATTTGCTCCCTACTTTATGGAGGGTATCAAGGTCAGATACCCCGAATATTGCAGGGAGCTTCCTGCTCCCAGAAAACAGACGCAAATTTCAAGATAAGAAAGGAAAAGCCTATGAAGAATTATAAATCTATTATCTGTGTTGTAGCCGCTGTGTGCCTGTTAGGTACGGCGGCTTTTTGCGGCTTCCGTATTTACCATCACTATGCACAGGTGGACGAACAGACGGAAGCCTTTAAGGAGATTGCCGAAATGGTAGAGCAGGCTCCCACGGAGGAAACCATGCCAGACGATGCCCCTGTCAGCGGGGGAGAAGATGTGCTTGCCAAGTATCAGGAATTGTATTTACAGAATGAGGATATGGTCGGTTGGCTTTCCATTGCCGGCACGATAATCAATTATCCTGTGATGCAGAGTAGGAACAATCCGAATTTCTATCTGAAGCACAATTTTGAAAAAGAGTACAGTGACTTAGGTACGCCTTATGTGCAGGAGAATTGTGATATTGCCGAAAGTGACAATCTGGTTATCTACGGTCATCACATCAAGGGCGGCAAGATGTTTGGAGCGTTGGAGGATTACAAGTCCAAGAGCTTTTATGAGGAACACAAGAATATTCAGTTTGATACCCTCACAGAGCAGGAAGAGTATGAAATCGTCGCCGTATTTAAGACTGTGGCGTACAGCTCTGAGGGCTTCCGATACTACGACTTTGTTGATGCGGAGAATGAGGAAGATTTTAATTCCTATGTCGGGAAGTGCAAGGAGCTTGCTTTGTATGATACAGGTGTGACCGCTGAATACGGCGACAGGCTCATTACCCTTTCCACCTGCGAATACTCCGCACAGAACGGCAGACTCGTTGTAGTGGCAAAAAAGGTCGGCTGATTTGAACGCAAATCCTCTGGGAAAGGAGGTTTTCTATGGCTGATATAAAAACCAGAGATGCGGTCAAAGGTACGATAAAGACCATAGATAAAGCCGCCATAGCCAGTGAGCGTATGAAGTCTGCCTATGTGGGGATAAAGGAAAAAGCGGAACAGGGATATTACGCTGATGAAAACTCTGCCACAGAATATGCTGCGGACAGGATTTCTTATGCGGCAGACCGTGTAAAGGACGAAGGTATCCACCAGTTCAATAAGCAGGGGCAAAAGGCAGTCAAGACAACGCAGGAGAATATCGGTAAGGCAAAAGATAAAATAACCGATTTCAAGCAAAGTCGGGCTGTCAAAGCCGCAGAGCAGAAAGCAGCACAGAATATGTCAGAACAACACGGCTTGCAGATCCGTCACGGGGCTGCAAGCCGTTCCTCTGCCCCCGATGTTTCCCAGACAGCAAAATCGCAGTTGATAAAGACCCGACAGCAGGGGCAAAAAATGATTAAGACCACAGCCCGAAATGCAGAAAAAGCGGTGAAAACAACTGCTAAGGGAACAGTCAAGACTACCGAAAAGGGAATTAAAACCGCACAGGCAACTTCTAAGGCGGCGATTAAAACGACGGAAACCTCGGTAAAAACGGCACAGGCAGCGGCAAAGGCTTCTGCGAAAACTGCCCAAAAGACAGCACAGGCGGCAAAAGCCACCGCAAAGGCAACCGCTGAAGCAACAAAAGCTACGGTCAGAGCCACCATAGCTGCGGTCAAGGCGATTATTGCAGGAACAAAAGCTCTGATTTCCGTTTTAATTGCAGGTGGTTGGCTTGCAGTTGTGATTATTCTCATTGTTGTCCTGCTCGGCTGTGCTGTTTCCCTGTTTGGCGGCGGAAGCGGGAGCAACGCCTATACCCCTGTCAGTGTAGAGGTGGAAGCCTATGAACCTTTGATACAGAAATATGCCAAACAGTACGGTATTCCCGAATATGTGGAGCTTATCAAGGCGGTGATGATGCAGGAGTCTGGCGGGTGTGGACTTGACCCGATGCAGGCGGCGGAGGGCAGCTTTAACACAAGGTATCCCCACGAGCCAAATGGGATTAAAGACCCAGAATATTCGATTGAGTGCGGGGTGCAGGAATTAAAGGCAGCCCTTATCTCTGCCGAGGTGGAAAATCCGATTGATATGGAGCATATCAAACTTGCCTTGCAGGGTTACAATTTCGGCAACGGCTATATCCTGTCTCTTATACACATCTCCGAGCCCACGAGACACTCGCTAATCTCG
>ENA-UAPJ01000685-UAPJ01000685.1-human-gut-metagenome-genome-assembly--contig:-NODE-685-length-13214-cov-5.316361_pt1 | contig 13214 bp, 10 predicted proteins | sample MGYA00243479_ERZ654575 | MGnify/ENA primary metagenome ERZ654575 (study PRJEB26926, sample SAMN06164839) | human gut metagenome | biome: ENVO:00009003; feature: ENVO:2100002; material: ENVO:00002003... | reverse complement strand
AGTGTCTCGTGGGCTCGGAGATGTGTATAAGAGACAGATAGGAGGGTTTTATTACAATGAAAGATGAAACAAAATGCCTGCATGCAGGCTATACACCAAAGAATGGCGAGCCTCGTGTTCTGCCTATCGTCCAAAGTACAACGTATGTGTACGAATCTGCCGCAGAAGTTGCCGGCATCTTTGATGATCCAACAAAAGGACTCTGTTATTCCCGTTTTGCCAATCCAACAGTCATGGCAGTCGAGGAGAAAATTGCAGCCTTGGAAGGTGGTGTCGGTGCCATGTGTACTACTTCCGGACAGGCAGCTACCTTGCTTTCCATCTTAAATATCTGTCAGGCTGGTGACAGCATCATCAGTACCCCTGAAATCTACGGCGGCACGATCAATCTGTTCTCTTTCACTTTGAAGAAGCTTGGCATTGAATGTATCTACGTGGATAAAAATATGTCTGACGATGAGATCAAGGCCTGTTTTAAAGAGAATACAAAGCTCGTGTTTGGCGAGACAATCGCAAACCCGGCGCTGACTGTATTTGATATTGAGCGTTTCGCAAATATTGCACATGCAATGGGAGTTCCATTGATCGTAGACAACACATTTGCAACTCCGATTCTCTGTAAACCTTTTGACTTCGGTGCTGATATCGTCGTACATTCCACAAGTAAATATATGGATGGACATGCCGTTCAGATCGGCGGTGTCATCGTAGACAGCGGCAAGTTCAACTGGGATAATGGCAAGTTCCCAGAGCTTGTCGAGCCTGACGAATCCTACCATGGAACCTGCTATACAAAATCTTATGGCAATATGGCATATATCGTCAAGGCAAGAATGCAGCTCATGCGTGACTTCGGTGTATATCCAGCCGCACATTCTGCATTCCTGTTAAATCTCGGATTAGAGACTCTTCCAGTTCGTATGAAGCAGTATACAGAAAATGCAATGGCAGTTGCAGAATACCTTGAAAAGAGTGACGCAGTTGTCAGTGTCAGTTGTCCAGCACTTCCTTCTGATCCAAACCATGCACTTGCAGAAAAATATCTCGGTGGCAAATCCTGCGGTGTTATCTCCTTTATCATCAAGGGCGGACGTCCGGCTGCGGCAAAATTCATGGATTCATTAAAACTTGCCTCCAACGAAGTGCATGTTGCAGATATCCGTACCTGTGTCCTGCATCCAGCAAGTGAAACACATCGCCAGTTATCCGACGAGCAGCTTGTTGCAGCTGGTATTGATGCTGGTATGGTTCGTTTCTCTGTTGGTCTGGAGAACATCGATGATATCTTAGAGGATTTAGACGCCGCATTAAAAGCAGCTATGGAATAATTGATAGATTCTGTATCCATAAAAAAGGGTTGAAACAACTATGTCTCAACCCTTTTTCTTATCCTGCTTATATCTGTAATTCCAAAACACTTCCGAGGATTGCTTTCGGTTCCTTCACTTTCCGCTCTTCCGCATAGAATGCTTTGTTGTATTCCTGCAATTTCTGCATTGCGATCGGCTTGTCCACTTCCTCATACATCTGTGCATTCTTTGCACTGACCAGATTCGCCATACTAATAAAGCCAGGTTCAATCGCAATACCGCTGTCTTCTACCGGTGTGTCCGACTCCTTCGCCGGTCCCCACCATTTCATACCGATGGTATCTGCGTATTCCTCCGTTGGTGTCTCACACAGAAACTCCAACGCATACTGTTCTACCTGCTGCTTCGTACACACGATCTTCTTGCACCCAGTCACATGTCCTTTTTCATCCACGCGTCCAATCATCGCTGGATACGTGTCTACACTATTCAGATAATGACAATCAATCTCATGCATCCGTAGCTCTGTACGCTTGATGCCGCGTCGTTTCAGCAAAACTGCGATATCCGGTCGCACATTCATCATCCAACGTGCAAGCGGATTTCGATATTCGCGTTCTTTTCCAGACCATCCATTGATATGCTTTCCAAGATCGAACCCCGGATTTTCTATATCCAGTTCCTTATCCAGATTGTAAATCTCCGCAGCATTCACTGCCTTGGCATCTACATCCTCAAGCATCGCCCCCTGCGCCTCTTCACCTGCATACAGTGCACGTAACTTCCGGTTTGCAAATGTCACAAGCTTCCGGTTAAATTCAGCTTTACTGTCCGCATAATTGAAGTAATCACGCAGGAACGCCGGCATATAATATGCCTGCATTACTTCGTAAGTCTTATTTGTAAAATTGTCAGAATCGATCTTGACACGTTTGCATCCGTTCAAAATCTGGAACAGATACGCGGAAAACTGAGCTTCATCCCTACACAGGGAGCGCTCTCCATTTATATAGTCATTGATCAATATGTCCATATGTTTTACCACCATTTATTTTTATCTTAGTTCCCAAAAGTATGTATACCGAGCTTTGCGGCTGATCCCTTTGAGAAGTGCCAGTACATTGGTGAACCGTCACATTCCAGTACCACATAAACTGTCTTATCTTCCGATACATCACTAAAATCCAGATCCGGATAATTCTCACGGATATCCGGTGCATCACCGTTCGATGCAGTAAATGTACCTGTGTAAGTTCCACCATACTCTTCATCGTTCGATACAAGCGATACAGTTACCTCTCCATCAAACAATCCATCTACCAGATTACCAGAACGGGTTACCGTTACAAGCTCATCGCCAGCGTCCTCGTTGACAGATGTCTCAGTACCTGCACCGTTCGGTTTATCGTTGCTCCATGTACCTTCATAAACCAGATATGCCTGATTATAACCATCCATCTTGACGAACATCGTTCCCTGTCCACTTCGCACACCGTTCTCGTAATCACCATAATAGAAGTAATAGCCAGAACTCAACAAAGTAGAATATGTGTAAACGCCCGCAGCTTTTCCTGTATAGGAGCTGTCATAGCCATCCGTTGCATAAACATAAGAATCACCGTCCATATTTGCAACAACTGTACTTGCATTATCGGAACCATCCACGTCCATCATGCCTGCATAATCGGAAGCTGACATCAGGCTGATTACCTGCTCCATCAGATCATGTCTGGCTGTCATCAACGCACGCTCTGACTCAATCTTCTCTGTATAAGAAGAGAAGTCCACATCCGACATGCTGTCCGCATATGTATTGATAAAGGATTCTGCCTGATCATACTGCTGTGCATCCATCATATCATCCAAAACAGCATATGCACATGCCTTTCTTCCACTCAGAGCCGACTCATTCGTACTGTCGAGATCTAAAGCATCTCCATAAGCAGCAATCTTATTTTCATAATCAGAGTTATCCATTGCATCGGCACGGTCTACATATGCGGTTACGAGGTTCTTCTTCAGACCGTTGTCATTTGTCAGGTTATACCCTTCCTTATATGCATCGATCAGAGAATCCGTATCACTGTAAAGATCATCTGCGTATTCATAGAATGCTACGATATCCTCACTGTTCTCTGTTACTTTATCTGCATCAAAGCCCGTGATTGTTGTACGGAACTCTGTGAAATTCTCTCTTGCCCCATCGCTTTCACCGGCACTAATCTGTGCGGATAACAAACCGTTCATAGCCGGAACCCGGTCATCAAAGATACCAAGTGCTGCTTCATACGCCGTGACAGCTTCTTCGTAATTGCTGTCTGTCATCGCCTTCTCAGCAACATCCATCTTCCTCTCATACCGTTTCTCTGGCGTAAAGAACAGGAAATATGCGCCTGCGCCCAGTGCCAATACCACAACGACGCAGATAGCCACGATCAGACCTGTCTTTTTCTTCTTTGGTGAACCATCTTTGTTTACTTTTGGCTGTTTTGGTGCCTTCGGTTTTTTCTCCTTCGGAACTTTCGGTGGTTTCGGCGCCTTTGGAGGCTTTCCACCATTCATCGGCGGCATCTGTCCGTTATTCGGCATCATACCCATCGGTGCTCCCATTGGTCCATTTGGCATCTGTCCCATTGGTGCTCCCATCGCTCCATTCTGCATCTGTCCCATTGGCGCTCCCATCGGTCCGTTCGGCATCTGTCCCATTGGCGCTCCCATCGGTCCGTTCGGCATCTGTCCCATTGGTGCTCCCATCGGTCCGTTCGGCATCTGTCCCATCGGCATTCCCATCGGCGCTCCCTGTGGTGGAAGCATCTGTGTCTTGTCCTCAAACTGTGGTGCGCCCGGTGCTGGTGCTGCACCCATCATCGCTGGTTCTGGTCCAGTCAGAACCGTCGTTGCACCTTCCGTATCATCGTCATCCTCAGGTGGCATATCTTCTGCGCGCAATACCGTTGTCGCGCCCTCTTCTTCGTCCTCAGTTTCTGCATCCATCGCACGTAATACGGTGGTTGCACCCTCTTCTTCATCCACGTCATATCTGGATTCCGGATTCTTATTTTCGTCCATATCGTTTCCTCCTGCAAAACTGCAATACCTTCTTTACAGTTTATACTTTTTCTACCTCATATGTCAACATACTTTCTCGTATTTCATAAACGATTTACCATTCTTCTCTGTTTTTCAGGCTCTGGATTTCCTCTGTGGTAAGTTTCCGATATTCACCACATGCAAGCGACTCATCCAGATACAACGGTCCCATACGCAAACGCTTTAAATATAGCACCTGCATACCTACCGCTTCAAACATTCGTTTAATCTGATGATACCGCCCCTCTGTGATCGTAATTTCGATCTCACTTTCGCTCCCTGCCTTGTGAATCTTCAGTTCAGCTGGTGCTGTGAGCAGCTCATCTCCGATATCTACACCCTCAGCAAAAGCAGCGACCTCCTTCTTCGTGACCATGCCTTTGATCCTTGCATAATAGGTTTTTTCCACATGCTTTCCCGGTGCCAGCAGATCATTTGACAGCTTTCCATCGTTGGTTAAAAGCAACAGCCCTTCCGTATCTTTGTCCAGCCGTCCTACCGGAAATAAATCGCGTCGTTTTTGTTCTGTAATAAGATTCACAACTGTTTTTTCATGTGCATCTTTCGTTGCAGACACCACCCCCTGTGGTTTATGCAGCATATAATAAGAAAAACTCTCATACACGACCATTTTACCCTGCACACAGACAACATCCTGCGCCGGTTCCAGCTTTTCCTCCGCATGGACACACGTCTCACCATTTATGGTGACCTGTTTTGCCTTCAGCAGTCCTTTCACATCCTTTCGGCTGCCAAAACCCGCATCTGCCAAATATTTGTCGATTCGTATTTTTGCCATATTGCACCAGTCCTCCCATTTCCAGACAAAAGAAGAAGATCCACAGTCAACCCGCGGATCTTCCCATTCTTATTATCAATCCTCTTGGGGAGATTGAACTATATATTTCTGTCTCTGCTAATTAGAATAAGCTATCGTAGAAGCTTCCAACTGACGCGCCTGCCACTGCTCCGTACTGATTGTAAAATACAGACGATGAATTTGCAGATGCATCGCTTGCAAGCTGCAACATACGACTCTGTGTATTACTGCCGAAAGAGAAATCTCCGGCAAACAGTTTCTTCACATCCGACATATCTGCGGATGCAAATGCCTCCTCGTCAAATGCAAGTGTGTTATCACTTTTCACCGTAATTCCGATCTTGGCTAATGCACTTGTATAATTTCCAGTCTGAGAAGCCAGTCTGGATGCATCCTTCAGTACGCCTGATTTATCTGAATTCTGTGCACTCTCCATCACACTGTTGTAATTGCTGACAAAGCTCTTTACATTCTTCTGGATCTTATCTGTATCCGCACTCTGATACAGCTTCTCATCCTTCAATGTTTTCAGATCCTTCCATGCATCCTCGGATGCCGTCTTTGTCGCAGTATCCTCTGTCTTCGTCTCTATGTTACTCTTGGAAAACTGCTTCTGCGTTGCCTTCTTCGCACTATCGTTCGAATAATAATGCTTTGCAAGCTTCAGATAACTGCCGTTCCGAATGGAGTTGTAATCGCTGAGAAGTCCCATCAATCCACTGCTTGAATTGCTGGAAGATGTTCCAAGCATGCTATTAAAAAAATTGCTGCTAATATTCATACTCATATTCTCACTTCCTTTTTACATTCTCCTACTATTCGTTCTTACCCGTAGTATACTACATATCCCACTGATTTGTAAAGAGATTTACGGATTTGTCGTCGAATCTTCCGTTGTTCCCTCTGTTGTGTCCGCACCTTCACGTTTGAGATAGATAACTTCATCGGTATACATGCCTGAATCGTCGGCGGTCTCTTCCCAAGTTGTCGTGCATGCCTCATCCGTGTATGCTTTATATTCCAGCAATGCAAGCTGTACCGGTTTGTCCACTGGAACTGTATAACTGCTCTCCAGTCCTTTTCCCTCTAAAATCTTGAACGTAACTGTCCGCGTCATCATAGACTCGTGTGCGGTCGCGATTGCCTCCGGATATGTATAAGAATTTCCTTCTGTCACCCAGGAATATGATACCTTTTCCCCATTGGCATCGTAACAATAATATTCAAGCACCTTGTAATTGTCATCCAGAACATACTGGAATACATAAGATGCGTTGTCATTCTTATAATTTGTCTCCACAACCAGATCTCCGTCCTCACGGTAGATATCCTTGATCGTCTGATCCGCCTCTGTAAGGGAGATAATCATATCGTTGTGATTCGTGTTGATGATCGCATCTGCCACATTTGGTTCCGGATAGATCAATGCATAACACGTCTTGTCCTCATCAATCAGATACCAATAACCATATTCTTTATCAAGCACCTGCACGATTCCATTTGAATCCTCGTACGCCTGCAGATACGTGCCGTCCTCGGCAAACCCAAGGAACTGATATTCCGAATACACCTCAACACCATCACTGTAATAGATTGTATTCAAGCTGTAATTGTTTCCACCCGCAAGCAATGTATCCCCTTTGTTTGCATCATAGATTGCTTCCATCGTGACCTTCTTATCTTCCTCTGAAGCGGGTTCGCGCTTCTTTTCCTCTTCCGTTGTATTCTCTGCTTCCTCCCGGATATCTGCCAGAATATCTTCGGTCGTTGTCGCATCACTCTGTGACGCTGCCGCTTCGGTTGTCACCAGCACCAGTTTATCTTCTTTTCCGCATGCAGTCAGTGCAAGCATCGCTGCCGCCATCGCACACGCCACCCATAATTTTAACTTCCTCATATGTTCTCCTTCCCGCTCACATGGTTGCTGCCGCCCCACATTAAGCCTGTCTCTTCAATACGCGTATCACAAGTTTCTTTACTTCTGCAAACTCTCCCATCTTGAAATAAGCCACAAACATCAACAGATTTGACACGATCACAGACACGATTGCCTTCAGGATCAGCGCCAGAATTCCAACGCCCGGTATCTGGCTTGCAACCAAATAGGTAAGTGTACATACAATCGTTGTCACGATTGTATAATACAGAAGCTTCCGTATATATTCCCATGCATTCCGCTTAAATAATACCGTAAACAGGTTGTGCAGAATCCACGGCATACCAACAGCCAGCACCGAAATAACGGTAGACAGGATAACACCATAGATACCAATAAACTGTACAAGAATAATATTCAGCACCAGATTCACAAGTGCCGTCACAAGTGGACGGAACCGGTCTTCATGCCAGATTCCCGCTGCATCTTTGTAAGTGATCAGAATCTGGTTTACCTGGCTGATGAAGAAATACACAACCATGCAAACAACGACTGCAAATGGAAGCATTCGCTTCTCTGTTACCCAGAGCCGCATGAACGGCTGATACAGACAGAGCATAACCGCACTGCACATACCTGCAAGCCACATAATGATAAATGAAAGCTTCTTCAAATCCGTATAATTTTTTTCTTCCGTCTCCACCAGAATGCTGTTTCCGATACCTGCGGTACACGATACAAACACCACATTCATGATTCCGGTTACCGCAGTCAGCACATAGTAATAATTATTGTAAAATGCATTCGCTGCAAGTCCTAAAAATGCAGATATAACAATCGTATCCGCCGAAGATACAATGACCTGTCCCACCTTCATGGTGAAGAGATCTCTGATACGGTTATTGATTTTCTTTACTGTCTCCTTCGGCAGCTTTCCGACTGCCTTATATTCCGGATACATCTTATTCGCAAAATATGCCGTTACCAGATTCGTAACGATCTGTGTGAAGATCTGTACAATCAGATAGATATAATAATCACCGATTGTCATAACGACAACTAACTGTGCCGCATACTGGAACGTATTCGTCACAAGCATGACCTTGCTCGCTACATCATTTCTCTGGTGTGCAGTCAGCAGACTGTTCTTGTACGCGAGCAGCCAGTACGACATACAGGTACAGAACAGATTGAGCAGATACACGACATAGATGCTCACGCCCTCCGGCATATCACTCTTTACAAGATACGGAATAAACGGCGTCAGAATTCCGCCAACGACTGCGATTACCAGTCCGATGATCCGGTAATATTTCTGATATAATTTTAACAACGCGCAGATCTGCTCTTTATCATTGTCGATAATCGGCTGGTACATGGAATAAACCATCGCTGAACCAACGCCCAACTCCGCAAGGTTCAACACCCACAGCACCGAACCAAACAAGCTGTTTAAGCCGAGATATCCATCGCCCATGTAGTACATAATTGCTGTACGCATGATAAATGGAAGCAGTATCTGATAGCCTTTCAAAAACATGCCAAACACAACATTTCGCGAGGCATTTCTTACACGGGTTTCCTGTTGCATAACTTTCCTCTTTCTACTACGAACTTATGATTCCTGTGTGGAATCAATATAGACACGCGGTACACGCTGGGAGATATTGCATACAATCTCATCGACATTTGTCTGAAGCAGATCTGCCATCCACTGGATGGAAAGGTCTCCGCCAAGTAGCGTCACCTGATCGTTTCTCTGTACATCCGGGATATCTGTCACATCGACCATACACTGATCCATACAGACTCTTCCGATGATCGGTGCTTCCTGTCCACGGATCAGCACCTTTCCTCGGTTCGACAGATCTCTCCGGTATCCATCCGCAAATCCAACCGGCAGGGTTGCGATCTTCGTCGGACGCTTCGTCACGAATGTGCCGCCATAACCAACCTCCGTTCCTGTCGGAACCTCCTTCACCATAACCACATACGTGTACCAGCTCAAAATCTCCTTGAAGTTCTCTTTTTTGAACCCTTCTTCGTCGATTGGATTCAAGCCATATAAGATATCTCCGGCACGTACCATATCGAGCTGCGAATCCGGCATCAGCAAAATCGCCGGGCTGTTCGCCACATGATACTTCGGAAATGTGATTCCCATTTCCTTTAACTTCTCTGTCATACGCAGAAAGCGGTCAAGCTGCTTCCCTGCACTCTTATGATCGTACTCATCTGCACGTGCAAAATGCGTGAAAATGCCTGTCATATTCAGGGATTCCATCTGTGAAATCTCCTTGATTGCTTCAAGCGTCTCATCGTTATCCGGGAACCCGATCCGGCTCATTCCGGTGTCGAGCTTGATCTGTATATTCTGCTTTCTGCCCTGCCGTTTCGCTGCCTCGGCAACCGTCTTCGCATATTCCACCGAGAATACTGGAAAGTCCAGATTGTAACGGACTGCCTCATCTAAGTCATAATCTCTGGTATCTCCAAGCACAAGAATCGGCTCTGTCGCGCCATGCTCCCGCAAGGCAACACCCTCGCTCCACAGTGCAACCGCATAGTTGGTCACGCCGCAGGCTTTCAATGTCGGATACAATCCTTCCGCGCCGTGCCGGTATCCGTCACCCTTTAAAACCGCCATGAGTTCGACACCCGGCTTTAATTTCTTGCGGATCTCTGCTAAGTTATTTTTCAGCATACCAAGATCTACGACGGCTGCTGTTCTTCCCATCCAAGGTTCCATACAATCTATCATACCTTTCCATTTTTCAAGTACATCAAAATTATCTAAAATAAAACACAATCGAGCAGGTTCATACATCCTGCTCGATTTACTTTCTTCACAGATTATCTCTGTACAATTCTTACATCAATTCATTCATTGAATCTCTGATGATATCCAGTCCGCGCATCAATTCGTCATCCGTTGCCACAAGCGCCGGCATCAGCTTCAACACATTGTTATCTCGGCCTGCACGTTCCATGATCAATCCCTTTTCAAAGCACTTGTTACAGATTGCCAAAGCAAGCTTTCCATCTGCAACCTGAACGCCCCAGATACAGCCGATTCCCCGGATCTCCACACCCGGTCTTGCAATGTTCTCATCCATATATTTGCGGATGATTCCCTCTTTGCGCTTTACCTCAGCCTCAACCTTATGGTCAAGCATATATTCCAGTCCTGCCTTCGCTGCAACCATAGAAAGCTGGTTGCCACGGAACGTTCCGTTGTGCTCGCCCGGTGACCAGATATCTAACTCCGGCTTGAACATTGTCAGAGCAAATGGCATACCATATCCACCGATGGACTTCGACATTACGAACATATCCGGTACGATACCTGCACGCTCGAACGAGAAGAAGGTTCCTGTTCTCGCACAGCCTACCTGAATATCATCCACGATCATCAAAATATCATACTTATCGCACAACGCACGGACACCCTGCAGATATTCATTGGAAAATACATGCACGCCTCCTTCTGCCTGTACGGTCTCGATAATGATTGCTGCCGGTTTCTCCACACCTGAGTGGTCGTCCGTAAGCAATGTCTCCATATATTTGATTGTATCAAGCTCCGGGAACATATATGGTGCCGGAATATGTGTAACATCATTCAGACATACACCTGCGCCGCCACGGCTGCCCGCATCACTTGTGAGAGACAATGCGCCAAGTGTCATACCATGGAAACATCCCATGAGTGCCCAGATCTGATTTCTCTTCTTTACTTTACGCGCCAACTTCAATGCAGCCTCTACGCCATTGGTTCCGGTTGGTCCAGGGAACATTACCTTGAAATTCAATCCTCTTGGCTGTAACACCTTTTCTTCAAAGAACTGCAAAAACTCTTTCTTCGGAACAGTCATCATATCCATCGAATGCATAATTCCATCACTCATCAGGTATGCAACCATCTTTTCCTTAATATAGTCATTGTTATGTCCATAGTTTAAGGCTCCTGCTCCGCAGAAGAAATCTATATATTCCTTTCCGTTCTCATCCTTCATGATCGAACCCTTTGAAGTCGTAAAGACCGCAGGGAAGCTTCTACAATAAGAACGTACCTCTGATTCATAATTCTCAAATACTTCAACGTCAGTCATACACTCGTACCTCCTACTCTGTGTGACTCATTTTCTTCATAATCAAGCTATAATATACTCCTCATTCTCTCACTTCGCAAGTGAAAAAAGAATGAATTCTGTATTTCAGACTTAAGATAATTCCAAATCCGGCTTTTCAAACTCCTTCATTTTCTGGTTATAGGCATCCCGCATCGCATCTTCATACGGTATTTTCTCCATATCTGCGCCTAACATACGCAGAAGGTAATGTGTGAAATCCGGGTTTGCTACAAGGATTGGTCCAAGCATGTAAGTCGCAAGAATCTTTCCTTTGCGGATACCTTCAAATACCGACTTCGGATTCATACCGGTTCCCATCTCAACCTTACAAAAGCTCTCCTGCTCCGGGATTCCAAATGTATGGGAGAAACGGCTTGTATAACCAAGCAATGTAATATCATCGAATTTTGCCTTCATCAATGTATTGAAACGGTTCGGGGTCTGTCTGACCGAATAGCTGTTTAAGTACGCCAGCGCTTCCACCTTGCTGCCATCTTCCCGCTTGATGTATTTGCCAAGCAGTTCGAGCGCATTTCCAACGAAGAAGAATACTGTCTTCTCTGCATCAAATGCACGGAAGATCTCTTCCTTCAAAGGAAGCAGACGGCTCAAAATCACTTCCTGACTCTTCTCGCTCATCGAGCACATATATACCAGATCAATATCCTCTGTCAAAAACAGAGGCTTCGCATTCAATGTTGTCTCTACAAATTCTGCATCCGGTAAGCAGAGCTTCAAGTATTGCATATTTCCTTTGTCACCATATAAGGTACAAAGCTCCGGATAAAGGATTTCAATCTTCATTATTTTTCATCCTCCAGTCTCTTCAAAAGCTTCTGCTTCATCTTGCAGGAAATACCATAGGTATCGCAGTCGTATAAGATATATACCTTATCAACGCCCTCTAACTTTACTTTATCGACCGCTGCAACCTCATCGAGATCCCACGCGATCTTCTCCTCCGGGATTCCGGCGATCAGCGCACGCACACGGTGATCGAGACATCTTGGTCCACAGCAGACTACCTGCATTACATCGTCTCTTGCAAACTGCTCGTATTCAAGGTCGTAGATCCAGCCGATAAACTCGATACTCTTCTGTCTGTCGCTGAAGTCATCCTCTGCGATCATGATGACCTTCTTACCAGGCTCTTCTGCCACATACTCGAACGTACGGCAGGAGCTGACTGCGCTCTGTCCTTTGCTGAGTGCCTGAACGACTGTCACATTTCCGACCTTCGTCTCGCTGTAACGGGATTCCGGCACATGGATCTCTGCGATCCGCTTCTTCACCTCATCGGAAGAATATCCAAGCTCCCGCATCATCGTAATTACAGTCAATTCATTATAAATATTAAACAACGCATCATGGATCAGTGCGTATTCGATCTCATTTCCATCCTTTTCACGGACAATTAACTTCTTGCCTTCCTTGTCGACCTTCGTTGCAAGATAATCTGCATCTGCAGACTTGTAATCGCAGTTTGGACAATAAGCATTTCCAATATGATGATAACGAAGGTAGTTGAACTTCAGCTTCGTACCGCATTTTGGACACAATGTATAATCAGCGATCAGGTTGTATGGCTCCGTCTTGTCATCGTCCTGCTTTCCGATTCCGAAATAAACATGCTCACTATTCGGCTTTAAGTTGCTGCTGCACTGCTCATCTGCATTTAAGATCAGCTTCGTTGTGTCCGGGCAGTATGTGTCAATGACACTGAAAATGTAATCCGGATGTGCGTTTCGCTTCAGTGAATCACGGAACAGGTTCGTCACGACGAGATAATCCGGCTTTACATATGGAAGAATCAGACGGGATGCACGCTCGTCCACCTCAAATACAGTTGCGTCCACGCGGCATCTGCCAAGCCAGTTGACGCTGTTCAACAGGTTTGTCACACAGCCCGGCACGATATTCGAACCGGTCCGGTTGCTGTCTCTTATACACATCTCCGAGCCCACGAGACACTCGCTAATCTCGTA
>ENA-UAPJ01000683-UAPJ01000683.1-human-gut-metagenome-genome-assembly--contig:-NODE-683-length-13220-cov-7.862286_pt1 | contig 13220 bp, 9 predicted proteins | sample MGYA00243479_ERZ654575 | MGnify/ENA primary metagenome ERZ654575 (study PRJEB26926, sample SAMN06164839) | human gut metagenome | biome: ENVO:00009003; feature: ENVO:2100002; material: ENVO:00002003... | reverse complement strand
CTACACCTATTAAGTCGTCGGCAGCGTCAGATGTGTATAAGAGACAGGCATATTATCATTCATATATTGAATTAAAATAAGTTCTAAAACCAGTACTATTGAGCTAAACAACATACAAGTGTACAAAATTATAAAAAAAACGAATAGAGTCCTATATTTAAATCACGGACACATGCTGAATCTTACTACACGTTCTGATTTTTCATAATCAGTATATGCAAATGAACAAAATACATATGATTTATTTCGATAAATTAAAGAGCATTCATACAGAGAAGAAAGCAAATATTAGAGCATTTAAATCTTATTCATTGTTAGTAGTACTCAATATATTTCCTTTTACTCTAATTCTGTATTCATAGTATCGCTGATGTTATATATGAAGTTCTCTCTATTTCAAGTGAATAAAATGAGCTCTTCTTATTCATTGATAATGAATAAGAAGCATACAAATCATTTATTTATAATGAAAACTATTATATATTTGCATCTGATTAATATTGACTATTATGAAAGAACTGTTGAAGCATGTCATATTTGATCAGCAAGAAAGAAACCAGTCTCAGATGGTAGAAAGGGATATTATCAGCATTTGGTAGAAAGCCCCGAAATTCTAGTTATTTCCGACATTCGAAGATGTGGAAAATCCGTATTATTGCAACAAATCCGCTCTCGACAAACTGAACAAGACTTTTATTTAAACTTCGATGATGAGAGGTTAGTTAACTTCACAGTTAACGATTTCCAGACTTTATACGAAGCCTTTATAGAGTTATTTGGCGAACAGAAGACATTCTACTTCAATGAGATACAAAGCATTATTGGCAGGGAAAGATTACTCGGAACAAGTTAAATGGTGAAAGAGAACTGCTTGAAATGATATATTACCTGGCAAGCAATGCAACAAAACAATTCTCTTATAATTCATTGGCCAGAATAGTGGAAATTAAACATCCTGATACAGTTAAGAATTACCTTGAATATATTGAAAGTACCTATTTACTTTCTCAGGTTATGAGATTTGATTGGTCGGTAAAGAAATAAATCGGTTGTCAAAAAAATACATTTTATAGATAATGCAATCATCAATGCATTGCCTTCAGATTCTATCTCACGAGGGACACCATTGTCGTCGGCTGGACGCTTCCTGTTGTTAGGGAGCGCTAAGGACTTGCAGCCGTCAGAACACGTTCGTGCTGGGCGAACTAAAAAAGACCGCTCACTTCCCAGTGAACGATCTTTAAAACACTTTATTTAAAACATCCAGTTAAATCAATAGCTGGAATTTCATTGCCTTTTAAAATAAAACTGGCATTTGTTTTACAGAATAGCCAATAATACTACCTTGTTTAAGGTTCTGTTACAGGGAGAATAAAAGTTTCTGTGAAGGCGCCAAAAACACCGGCAGACACTCTAAATGTAAGATTAACAGTAATCTTATTGCTTTGAAGTGCTCCATTGCCCGAAACATAAAGCGTTCCATAACTTCCATAAGAGCTATAAACAGCTTGTTGAGCTACAGTTACACTATTATTATCAGCAACATCAAAAACAATATCATAGCCCTCTTCAAAAGGTCCTATGGCCTTATATTTAAGTACTGGGCTTGCTTTATAGAACTCGCATTCTCCTTCACCACCGAAGAATGAGCTTGATAACATACCTATACCAATTGACTCCCACTTCAGCCCTGTGAAAGTTGTTTCGGTCGCCATCTTATCATTGCCATTCACAGCTACTACCGTAATAATATATTCCCCTACCATGCCGGTCACTGTCACATCGCTATCCGACGCCCCCGAAAGACCTTCAATTTTAGTACCGTTTTTAATTACATAGTCCATATAACCGTCTTTACCCATCGAAGCTATATGTGCCTCTTTATCGGTTGTTGCTTCGGCCAGATAATAAGCTTCGGCAACCTTGCTGTTGGCAGCTATTCGGAGCAATAAATCATTGTCCGCATTGTAAGGAGCCTCCGGTGCAAACTGGTACACAACAACATTAGGCCTAGAGTCATTACCCGGATTTGTTCCCTCTTCTTCTGAACATGATATCATGCCTCCAACAGCAAGAATCATCATAAATAAACTATAGATATATTTTTTCATATTCTTATTTTTTTAATATTATAAGCCCGGATTACCACATATACTCATCAGAATCCGTAGTAGGTGCAATAGGTGTAGGATTGTTTGTACAAGCTGTATTATAATTAGTTTCACTCTGCACAATACAGAGGTTCATCCAATCGGGAGGAGTAGTACTATTCCAACGGAATTTTTCCACATGATTGGTATTAGGATAACTACGGATGACACCTTTATTAAGACGTTTGATATCAAAAGTGGCAAATCCTTCTCCCCAAAGCTCTATACGACGCTGCCACCACACTTCATTTTGGAATGCAGAGTTGGCTGGATTTCCGTAAGACTCATTGTGTTTACCATATGTGTAAGAGGTATCTCGGCTCTTGGCAAATGTCGTCAATAAGGCAATGCCTCTTGATTCATCCTGCATACCGGCAGCTTCAGCCTCAATCAGATACATTTCTTCAACACGCATCATGGGGACGGATACAAGAAAGCCTAAATACTGATTATCATTTCCACCCTTGGCTGGACGGAATTTCAGAGAAAGACCGCCTACACCTTTGCCTTCTTTATTACCGGAAGCATAAATCCATTCCGGATACTTTGTATATGCCTCCAAAGCCTCTAATTGTTCATTTTGGGGTAATTCAGCTATCTGAAAGTCAACAAAACACTTTCTGCGGAAATCTGTTTCCGGGATAGTCTCATACAAGTGACGATCGATCAGAAATTGGTGACCATAGCTGGAAGCATAGCCACATCCCGACCCATTCACTTCAAGACACATAAAAGACCCCCACGAACTATCAGCATCATTCAACAGAATATTGTCATCAGTATCTTTAAATTTCAGCCCGAACATCCAAGAAGAATTGGGAGTGTTGAAGCCTGTATCGCTGTCAGTATAATCAGCTTCACCCATGAGTTGGTAACCAGCTTGAGCAAGTTTGGCATATTTTTCGGCATTTTCCCAGTCTTCCATCACTAAATAAGCACGTGCTTTCAAACCATATACTACTGACTTATCAGGAGTCAATTTATCAGGTCGCTGGTAATCTGCTAAATACTGCTCTGCCTTGTCGAGATCGGAAAGAATAAATGCCCACATATTTTCATTAGTAGCACGAGGGTTAGTAGCTAAGTCAGAAAGAGCAGTAGCCTCGGTTACGATAGGAACCGTTTCTGCATTTTTGTCTAATGCATAAGTTTTATTAGCAAACATACGCGCTAAATCCATGTAGAACATTGCCCGCATGGCATATGCGATACCTGCACCTGACATTTTATCTGTATCGGGGTTCTCTCCAGCTAATGAAAGAACGGTATTGCAATTCTTAATCCAACTATAATAATATGTCCATGGAAACTGACATAGAAGATATTGGGGGCCAAGAGCCACACCACAACTGTACCAAGTAGAATATTGGTGTCCTGAGAAGCTGGGAACAAGGTCTTGCCCCATTACATCACGCATCTGATAAAAAGAGGGATAACCGTAATCATAAGGATATCTTTTATCTGCGCCAGCGCCAAATTGAAATGTACCGGCCAACGAAGAAGTTATGCCGCTCACAAAGTTATCATACGAACCAGGAGCATTGGCTGCCTGATCCTTGGTTATGGTGGATGATTGCGGATCAATCTCTTCAATACAACTTGTTGCAAGAGTAAGTCCGAATGCAACAGTTAAGAATGGAATCAATATTTTTTTCATATTCAATTTCACTTATTTGTTTAGAATGTTATTTGAATACCTCCTGAAATATTGCGTACAGGAGAGTATGCTGTTATGTCTTTGTTTCCCTCATAAGAATAGCGGGGGTCGAAACCTTTGCGTGCAGACCAGAAGCATAGATTCTCACCGGCAGCATAGATGCGTATTTTGGCTATATTCCTCAGAAGATTTTTTGGAAGTGTATAACCCACTGTGAACGACTGGAAATTCAGATAACTGGCATTGGTGAGGAAACGATCTGAATTGGAGAACACTGTGTACTTGTCGCCATACTGCCAGCGGGGAATATCGCTTGAAGTATTATTAGGACTCCATGCTTTGAGATAATCTTTATGGAAGTTGGAGCCTGCACTGGCAGAGGTTTCATTAGGAGTCATCAAAGAGGCGTAACGATTATCAGTAACCTTGCCTCCTATTTGATAATCGAATGAAGCAGAGAAATCAAAGTCGAGTACTCGCAATGAAGTGCTGAATCCACCGTATAGTTTAGGCAGAACATTGCCTTGCGCATATTTAGTAGCTTCATTGGGGTTAGTAGTAGTGTAAGAATGCTCTTTACCAGGTCTGCTGGTAGAACCTTTCAAATTTTCGTCCACCCAATAGGTGGCCTCTCCTTTTTCATTAACACCAGCATATTCAGCACAGAATGCGTTGTAAAGTGGACCACCTTCCTCATACCAGTTTTGAGCAATATCAGTAGAGTTTGTTTCCGCAAAACCTCCATTTCCTATAGTCTTCGATTCGGGTAAAGTGAGTATTTTAGCCTTGTTATGCGATAGATTTGCTGATACACTCCAATCTATATCTCTTGTACGCACGATAGTCCCAGTTAAGGCGAGTTCTACACCCATATTGCGAATATCCCCCAAATTACCATAGTAACCGCGTGAACCTGCTGATTCAGGAACAGATAGCCAAAACAACAAGTTACTGGTCTTTTTAGTATAAAAGTCTACATTACCAGCCAACCGACCTTTCCATAAACTAAATTCCACACCGACATTGATATTCGTAGTCGTTTCCCAAGTGATGTCCGGATTACCAATACGCCAAAATGTGGGCGACATGGTCGTTTCATTTGTTGCAGTCAGTGTATACATATCAGTGTATGCCCAACTACCAATATTGTCATTACCTTGCTGGCCTATGGATGCTTTCAGTTTCAGTTCATCCAACCAAGAAGAGTAATTTTCCATAAAATTTTCTTGGGAAATTCTCCATGCGGCACCTACTGACCAGAAATTACCCCAGCGATGTTCTTTTGCAAAATACGAAGAAGCGTCACGGCGATAAGATGCTGATACAAAATATTTTTCAGCATAGTTATATTGAGCGTTACCAAAGTAACCTTCTACATTGTATACTGTAGTATAAGAACTGGCATCATTCTTCGTTGCAAAAGCATTGATTTCCGGAATATCAGGAGAAAATCCACCTTTTGCCGTAGCTGCCAGATATTTAGTCGTAGCTCTATAATATTCATGCCCCACCATTACATTTACATTATGTCTGCCAAAGTCTTGAAAATAAGTCAAGGTTTGAACATTATTGGTTCTAAATCCGGTGGTGCCAGTCTTCTGGATTCTGCCATTAGTACCTGCAGCAGGGCCATAAAATGGATTCTGATAATCTGAATAGTTGGTCTGTCCCAAGATAACGGTACTTGTTGCATTTGCTTTTAAGAAACTGGTAATATTTACATCTGCCATAAAAGTACCATTCAGCTGGTCACCAATAGATTTAACTTGGTTATATAAGTTAGCACCCAGTGGGTTACCATTGGACATAAATGGACGGGTACCTAAACCACCATAGTCATTTATTCCATAATCATAGCCATCATGGCCGTATTGGTCTTTTTTCACGATAACATTGCCCGCTGCATCTACCACACGTACAAACGCAGGATAAATAGGTGCAATACTACTGGTGTAGTACATTAAATTTGTATTATTTCCGGTGGTACTCATATTGGGATTTGACTCTTGATTAGAGTGAATATAACCTACATTCGCACTCAATTTCAACCATTTCTTAGCTTGATAGTCAGCCTTAATACGTGCACTAACACGATCGTAGCCTGAATTTTCAATAATGCCATCTTCATTCAAATAACCAAGGCTGGCGTAAAAAGAGGAACGATCGGAACCACCGCTTACACTTACGTTGTATTCTTGACGTAGAGCGCTTTTATAAGCTAAATCTTTCCAGTCATCAGGTCGTAAATAATAATCTGTACCTTGATAGTTATACTTACGCCCTAATGTGGCATTGGAATTCAACTGTCCATCGGTCCCAATCAACATCTGACCATCGGGAACAGTATAAACATTGTACTTCAAATCGCTAATCATTTTCTGATTAGCCCAAGAATTAGCATCAGCTGCATTCAATCCCTGGCTATAGCGCGAATAGTTATAAAGTTGAGAATAGTAGGCTTCATAATACTGTCCCGGGTCTGTAATAACATCATAGTCTTGAACACCGCGTGTATTGACACCCCACTTTATATCCACATTGACTACGGCTTCTTGCGTCTTACCTTTCTTAGTAGTAATGATGATGACACCGGCAGCACCACGGGCGCCATAAAGAGCAGCGGATGCGGCATCCTTCAAAACAGAGATTGATTCGATATCATTTTGTGGAATATTGGATAAATTAGCAGTATAAGGAGCACCATCTACAATAATCAGCGGATCAGTATTTGCATACATGGAAGCAATACCACGAATATTGATTTTGCCATCACCCGAGCCTGGTGCTCCTGATCCTCCACGTATCTGCAAACCAGCAACAGAACCAACTAAAGCATCAGATACATTGGTCGTAATACGCTTTGATAATTCCTCAGTATTAACAACTGAAGCTGAACCTGTAAAGGCAGATTTCTTTGCTGTACCGAAAGCAACAACTAATACTTCATCCAACATCTCTGTATCTGCTTTCATTGTAACCTTCACGTGTGGCGCAATAGCCACCTCTTGCACCTGCATTCCAATATACGAGATTTGCAACGTATTCGCAGAACTCGGTACTATATATATAACTGATATTAAGATGATTATATTTGTTTACAGAACTCAATGAAAGAAAATAAATATTTACCAAAACATTGATTTTAAGGTGCATAAGAAATGCTAGTGCATATTTGTATCTACCGGAATTATCCTTGATTTGTATTTTAAATATCTAATTATAAGATTATTATCATTATATAACAAGCGAAAATAAACAATAAAACCGGTACTATGGGTTCTCATCAATACATAATTGTATAATATATTTTAAATTGTTACCAAAATCAGAACGATATACTTTATATCTAAAATTGATTCTTTTAAATGTCTTGATTTTTATTCAAGAAAAGCACTATATTCGATCGGATGCAATGTGAATGCATACAACTAAAAAATAAGAAAAGAATATAGAGATCAAAAACGATAGATCCTTGTTATTGACTACATTCTCATTATCGAAACTTGTTCGGGAGGTATACTCAATAGTTGCTCATGCTGAATGAATGTAAAAAGATCGCTCGCTCCCCAGTGAACGGTCTTAAAAAAACTTAGCTAAATATAGGTATACAATGATTTATATAAAGAATCGCACTCTTGATTTTTGAAAAAATAAGATAAGCCCCACTCTTTCATTTGGCATAAAACAAATGAAAGAATGGAGCTTATTAATAGGTTAATTCACTAATTCCTTATTTAGCAGCCTCTAAGGACTCTAAATAAGCATCCCCATTTAAGTACAGATATGAAGGATTAGCACAAGGTGAGGCAGCCCCTTCGCTATAATCCGCCATCTTAATATACAAGGAGTTGGCAGGGAAGGTAATACAGCCAGCCTTTTCATCATAAGTCCCCAATGGGTATGTCGCAATATTTGTTGACAGATTTCCATATACAGAACCGATAGAGAACATTCCATATCCCCAGTCCATGCCCAAATCAACTGGTGATAATGCCGCTCCCTGGCTGGTCACATCAATAGTAAAGAGATATTTGCCCGGTACCACATCGCTTTCCTCATTAAAAGGATAACCATCGTAGCCACCATACTCATCTACCGTTTCTGTCGCTACACGTGCAAACGGACTGTCAAAGCGGAAACGAACGCTGGTAGCCGTTTCTGCCCGTTCCAGTTTTACAGCCATCGGCATTGAAGGATCAACGCCGAAGAAAGTAGATACAGTACCGTCTAAATAATAACCGGTGCCGATTGATTCCCATTTAATGATACTGAAATTAACAGAAATTTCATTATATCCACTAGTGTATTCACTTACATTATCACCACTCACGGCCAGCTTTAGATTATAAAGAATCCCTGCTGTCGCTGATGGAGTCTCCACAGTCAACGTCGTAGTTGCCTCTCCGGCAGCAAATGATGCTGTAGAAGGGCATATAAATATATTCTCTTCGTTATTCAAGACCTTTATATCCACAGAACCAGCTGCATCAGTTACAGATCGTTTTAGTGTAAGGATAAAAGAAGTAACTCCAGGTTCAACTTCTACCGTTTGGGTATAATTACCTGCAAAACAAATTCCTTGATTGCCCTCCTCTAATCCTCCCGGAGTATAACTTTCCGCATCCGGATCGCAAGCCACAGCCATCAATGCAATAGCAAACAGGCTAAATATTTTATTGATATATTTCATATTCTATCCTTTTTATAATTAACTTATTCTTCATCAGGTATCGGAGTTGGAGCAGATACCAACGGATTATTTTCCAACAATGGATTGTATTGTACCTCTTTGTTGGGGATACTGTAAATTTGGACCGGATCACCTGCTGCAATGTTAAATACCGCAGTTTTTGGGAATCCGCATCCCAAACGATTAACACCTTTATTCAGGCGCATGATATCGAAATAGGCTAAACCCTCACCCCAGAATTCGATACGTCGCTGATGCCAAACAGCTTCCTGCACAGCTTCACCTGTTGTAGCTGTACATTTATAAGACGGATCACGATAGGTATTTACAAATGAATTGAGAGTGTTCACACCACCGCTTACATCATTGTTCATGGCTTGTGCTTCTGCTTTAATTAAATACATTTCCTCTACACGCATCAAAATCACATCAGTTGCATTGTTATTTGATCCCCATTCGTCATTCATTGGGCCATATTTCACTTGTGTGTAAACCGGAGCACCTTTTTTAGTAATATAAGCCTGTGCTGCTGCCGGCAGATTAACAGATACGCCTGTATCATTCAGAAACCATCCTTTACGTACATCACTTTCAGGAATCTGGTTGTAGAGTTTTGGACTGATTCTGCGCCATCCCCCCACAGAGGCATAGCCATAATTCAGTGACCCCATGTGAGATGGAAAATTACAAATACCAGTAGTACTTACACGGTCTTTATCCGTAATTAAGATACCCCACATCCATGAAGCATCTTCAATATCAATGAAAGTTGGTTTGCTCACCGCTGCGCTACTATATGGAACCGAAGATGTACTGGCAAGTGCAGCTTCTGCATCTTTCAATGCATCTGCATAATTGTGCATAGTCAGGTGAACACGAGCACGTATACCATAAGCAACATCAAGACTAACATAACGCTTGTCGGAGCGGGTTTTCTTTGTATTAGCCAATAACTCAATAGCCTTATTCAAGTCACCCAAAATGAATTCATAGGTTTCTTTTACCGTAGAGCGGGCACAGCCATTTGCAGCTGCCTCTTCCGCATTCTCGGGAGTGATAATGGGTACCCCTGGGGCATCTTCATGTCCCTTATAGTTGAACTGATATAACTGTACCAACGTAAAGTAATCGAATGCACGAATAGCCAATGCTTGTGCCAAATAAAATTGCAGAGTAGGGTCAGACGTTTCATTATCTACAGTGCCAATAACAGCGTTGGCTGTATAAATCTGGTTGTAAAGCGTACCCCAAAATTCGATGGTAGCCGTACTCGTACTTAAGCAATCGCTATAATCGGCTGAATTAGAATACCAATTGTAGCCTGTTATATCAGCTACAAAATCCGTAGTCCTTGAATCAGTAGCTAACATAATAGTAGGATAACCTATATCACTATGTACGTTATCATCTTCGGTATAAATTTTAGCATATTGTGTAAAGTTAGCTGTAATAGCAGTTACACTGGCTTCAATTTTAGAAGGGTCAGCAGCAACCACATCCTCTTTTTGTTCAGCTGTAATAGTAGAACTTAGTGGGGCAGTATCCAAATCAGTACATCCGACTACTAATGCACCGAATAGAGCAACTTGCGTTATCTTATATATTCTTTTCATATTCTTTCTTTTTTATAAAATTCAATCATTTATCAGAATGTTACTTTCAGGCCACCAGAAATGGTACGTATAGGAGTGTAGCGGTCTGTTGAGGCAGTCGTATAGCTCATACGTGGATCAAGTCCTCTGCGGGCAGAGAAAAGAGCTACATTATCGGCTGCACCATAAACACGCAAGCTACCGATACCCAAATTTCTCAACCATCTTTGGGGCAGTGTGTAACCTAATGTAATGTTATTGATAGCGAAATAGTCAGAACTTGTTAACCAACGATCTGAACTAGAATTGGTATATTTATCAATTGCATCTATACGCGGTATATCAGAATTCGTGTTTTCGGGTGTCCAGGCATTCAGTATATCTTTGTGCCAGTTATAACCAAGGTCATGTGAGCCACCACCATGCATCAACGCCTGATAACCACTATCATATATCTTTCCACCTAACTGATAAGCACACTGGATAGAAAAATCGAAACCGTAAAAATCCAATGTAGTGCCGATACCTCCATAAATAGTGGGGAGAAGATCACCGCTGGCCTGGCGGTTTGTGTTATAAGCAGCCGACCAGTCACTGGTTTTATATTCTGCTCCGTCAGTATCTTTAGCCCAATACTGTGCCTCACCACTTTCATGGTCTACACCTGCATATTTCGTCAAATAGAACTGATATAAAGATTCACCTTCACGATAGATATAAGATCCATTAATCATTTCCCCTTTCAGGTCAGGGTGTAATTCAAGAATCTTATTTTTCATCATAGTTCCGTTCCAATTGATGACCCATTTGAAATTGTTAGTCTGAATCGGAGTGTAATTCAATTCAATTTCAATACCTGAGTTACGTACTGAACCGATGTTCATCGGGAACTGTGTATAACCGTTGGACATAGCTACCGGTTTGTAATACAACATATCTTTCGTCTGGCGATTGAAATATTCGATGGTACCATCAACGCGTCCTTTCAAAAGAGCAAAGTCCACACCAACATTGAATGAATTGGATGTTTCCCAAGTGATATCTTTGTTTCCTTTATAGAAGAGTACACCGTCAGAGAATACTCCTTCCGAACCGCTCACTGTAAATTGATCTTGGTAAGGATAATAGTTTGGGTATCCTTTATAAAGAAGGTTATCGTTACCTTGTTGTCCGAAAGAAGCTTTCAATTTTAGCATATTAATCCAGTCAATATGAGAAATGAAGTTCTCTTTAGCCATATCCCATGCAGCACTTACACTCCAAAAGTTACCCCAGCGATTATCCGGATGGAAACGTGAAGAAGCATCACGACGATAAGAAACACTTGCATAGTACTTTTCATCGAAATCATAGCTGGCACGTGTGATGATACCGATAGTAGCATATTCATCGTAGCCACCGGAACCATTTTTACGGTCGATCACATTTGAGGCAGTCCAGTTTTTATCACTATACATATTGTAGCCCAGAATATAATGAGATTCAGTATTATAATCCATACTCTCATATCCGGCCAAAATATCAATATGATGCACGTCAAATGCTTTTTTATAAGTCAGTAAATATTGCTGGTCCAGAGAATACGTGCGTGATGAATACTGTTGCACAGAACCGTTTTGGGATGCAGACTGGCCATAATACTTGTTACCTACAATATGTAAACGCGTATTGTCCACATGCAAACCTAAAGAAGCAGTTAAAGACAGACCATCCAAGATGTCTACTTTAGCATACCATTTCCCATTCAGGATATCCATTAAATATTCTTCCGTATCATAGAGGAAACTACTCATTGGGTTAGACATACTCATAAAGTTACGAGTGAAGTTTGTACTTTCACCATCACCATAATCATATATCCGATAACCGGTATTAGCATCATGCATAATCTGACCTTCAGCATTACGAACATACATTGGATAAATGGGGGCAATGAAGTTACCTACAAAAAAAGCATTACCCGATGAAGTGGCTGCATCTGTGTCCTGATCTCCAGGATAGCGACTTTTTACATTTGCGTAGCTTAAATTTACACCGAACTTCAGCCATTTCTTAGCTTGATAATCTACGTTTATACGGCTAGAAATACGTTCGAAACCAGAGTTCTCAATAATACCGTCATCGGCAAGATAAGCAGCAGAGAAATAATAACTCAATTTGTCAGTACCACCAGATACGCTCAGATTGTATTCCTGACGCATGTTACTTTCAAACATTTCATCTGACCAGTTATCCGGTGTATAATAGTAATCACCATCACTATAACCTAACGTTGCATATGGATTCAGTTTACCATTTCGACCTATCAGGTTCTGACCATTGGGCACATTGTAAATCTGATATCCTAAACCTGGAATCAAATCGGCATTAGCCTGTTGATAGGCTCTCTCAGCTGTATATTTACTATTATATACATAACCATTATATATGGCAGAGTATGCAGTTTCCATGTAAGTAGCCGCGTTTTGCAATACATCATAGTTCTTCACTAAACGCGAATTAGCTCCCCAACGTGCATCCAATGATACCAATGTCTCTCCGGTTTTTCCTTTTTTAGTTGTAACCAAGATAACACCATTAGCGCCACGAGCGCCATACAAAGCTGCCGCTGCTGCATCTTTCAGTACTGTCATTGACTCAATGTCTTGTGAGTTGACAGCAGAAATGTCGCCCTCGTACGGAATACCATCTACTACATACAACGGATTATTACTGGCATACATGGAGCCAATACCGCGAATACGTACTGTAGCTTTTTCTCCCGGCTGTCCATTTGTGCTTTGTGTCTGTACACCTGATACTGTTCCGGAAAGAGCATTTGATATATTTGAAACCTGGCGTTTCTCCAGAGTTTCGGACTTTATCACAGAAGCTGAACCTGTAAATGCCGATTTTTTAGCCGTACCATAAGCGACCACCATTACTTCATCAAGCATTTCAGAGTCGGACTTCATGAAAACTTTTACAGTCGACTTTATAGCCACCTCCTGCGTCTGCATACCTATGTAAGAGATTTGCAATGTTTTCGCAGAACTAAGTAGGTTATATATTGTTGATAATCAATGACAAATATGTATTTACAGCTGTCTCTTATACACATCTGACGCTGCCGACGACTTAATAGGTGTAGA
>ENA-UAPJ01000667-UAPJ01000667.1-human-gut-metagenome-genome-assembly--contig:-NODE-667-length-13509-cov-5.296789_pt1 | contig 13509 bp, 13 predicted proteins | sample MGYA00243479_ERZ654575 | MGnify/ENA primary metagenome ERZ654575 (study PRJEB26926, sample SAMN06164839) | human gut metagenome | biome: ENVO:00009003; feature: ENVO:2100002; material: ENVO:00002003... | reverse complement strand
CAGCCTTTTCGGCAAGAGCAGTTTCAGGGCGTACGCCTACCGCTATAACAAGCACCCACGAATTTAGCAAACTTTGAATCACAGCAATATAATATTGCAGTACCCGCAATAGGGCATATAAGTCGGCAGGGTATCTCTCCCGTATTGTAAAACCATACGGCAAAGGCGTTTTCGGGTGAATTCAGCAGAATATCCAGCTTCAGATCAACAAACACTGCGGCAATCAGAGCCGCGGCAGTAAGTATGTAAAAAACAACTATATTTTTTCTGTAAATTTTAAGCACGGCGCTCACCTCTTTCGGTTTAATTATACTATACGTGATCTAAACAATCAATTCATGATTTAAAATGAGAAACAGCCGCCTGTTACGGCAGCTGTTTCCATAATGGAGTTATTTTGATGTATTACCGATTATTCGGTAACCTTTTTCTTTGAAATGATAAGAACATAAGCAAGAGCAATGCCTGAGCATACTGCTACAAGTGAGCTTACACCGGTGATATAATCAGCTGTTCTGCCTGTATTCGGAAGTTTCGGATTAGAAGCCTTTGCGGGGGTCTTATCTGTATTTGCAGCAGTTGTTGACTCGCCTGATGTGGTAGGCTCTGTTGTTCCGGGTTTCTGAGTTGTAGGCTCCTCTGTTGTAGGCTCTTCAGTTGTTGGTTCCTCTGTTGTGGGTTCTTCGGGGATTTCTCTGCCTGCAAGAGATGCAACAGCTATAACCGCCTCATTGGCAAGATCATCGTTGCTCATATTAATGAGTTCAATAAGCTGAGCTTCAACTTCTGCGGGAATTTCTATCTTGAGAGCGCTTTCAAGCAAGCTTCCGCTTCCGTTATCTGTTATAGCAAATTCAAGTTTTGATCTGTTTGTTGAAATAAGGTTGTAAACATAGTCGAAAACAGCCTTGAGAAGATCTGCGTTTGTTGCTGTTTCGGTAACGTGTGTAAGGTCAATAGCAGGGATTTTAACAACGCTGGCAATAGCGCCTGCGTCTGCCTCTTCAAGGATAACAGGGATAGCGGCATTAATATCTATTCTCTTGAGTTCTCCTTCGCCTGTTGTGGGCAGATTAGACCATTTGGTGTTTATGTCATTAATGGTATTGATTACTTTTGTAAAATCAATGCCAAGACCTGAGAGACTGCTTTCAAGTACATTAATTATAGAAGCAAGATTGTTGAGTACCTTTGAAACGCCGTCATAAAGAAGAGCAAAATTATCATTTTTAAGTACATTGCGAAGCATATTGAGAATATTGTTTACTGAATCGGGGAATATTGCTTTTACAATATTTTTAAGATATCCTTCAATAAGCTCTTCGTTTGGTGCGTATGTTGAGAAGCCGAGAGCTGTGTCTGCTGTTACTTCTTGCTCAATTCCGAGAGCCTTGCATATTTCATCAAGTCCGTTGGCAAGTTCTGTTCCCTGAGCCTGAGCACCCATGAATGGAATCATGACAAATGTCTGAGCAAGGTTAGGATCTATAAGCATTTCGATAGCTTTGTCGAGTTCAGCAGCGAATTCTTCTTCACTTGCTACGGTAATAGGATGATCAGCAAAGAATTTTGCAAATGTTCCTGGAATTACAGTGCCGTCCTCACCCTCTGAATCAGCAATTATCTTGCCGCTCTCGTCACCGTATGCTTCTAATTCGGCAAAGCGGTCCGGATTCAGATCCATATAGAAATATACGGTATCTGATGCTCTGGAAGTATTACCGCCCTGATTGAGCAATGCGCTGAGTGAAGGCATAAATGCGTATATTGCCTCTATTGTATCTCCGGTGAAAGCTATATTGTCGGCGATTGTTTTAAGGTCGTCAACCATAAGAGCAAAATCCTCTTCGGTGGCCTTTTCACCATAGGTAGGCTTGTAAGCGGCAGACACGGTGATTGTTGCCGTTGTTGCCGAAAAAGCCATAAGAACAGCAAGCAGCAAGCTGACTATTCTTGTTCTTTTCTTTGTTTTCATAAATTTTCGAGCCCCTTTCTGCTGAAAAAATAATATGTGGGTTTGCGGAACTTTAAAATAACGTATCCAAAATAACTCCCCGCTCTTTAGCTATAGCATACAAAAAAAGCAAAAGCAATGACATTTAAATTGTATTTTTTCTGTTTATTATGTATTTTGATAAAAAATTAACAAAATAATTTTGGTACTTCCGAAATTTATATCAAAATAAGGAAGTGATAATTTTATAAATACAATAATAAAAAGAAAAGAGCCGCCGGAAATCCGACAGCTCTTTTCTTTAAGGGGTAAAAATTTATGTGAAGCAATTTTGCTTGCTGGCAAATATGGAGCGATAACGCTCGTATTATTAACGGAACCGGCGCGCACCGTTTGAGGAATCTGTATTCCTGAAATCAGTTACCGGGCGGAGCGAATTTTTGATGAGCGCACCTTTTATCAGGAAAAACGCTATATCTTTGCTCATGCCCTCGTAATCCACGTTTAGTATCTTAGAGCTTACATGCTTATTAAAGAAATTAACAAGCGGCCCCATACAAAACGCCGTGATCACCGTGCCTATTCCGATATTTTTTATTTCCGAAAAGTTTCCTTGTAAAGCAGCTGAAAGCCCTCCGCTTACCACAAATCCTATAAAAACAACGCACACATCTGTCATGACACGCGTCCATTTCATAGGGATTTTGATTGCCTGTGTCAGCATAAAGGCAAGTGTGTCATATGGCCCTACTCCAACATTAGCTGTAAAAAACAGGCTGCTTGAAAAGCACATTGTTACAATTCCTGCCGCAAGAAGCAGAAGCCTTACGGGAAGACCGCTGTTTGCAAGGGGAGAGAAAAGCTCTTCGAAAAACTCGCAGGTGTAGCCAACGAATATCATATTGAATACCGTGCCTATTCCCACAAGCCCGCGGTGGGCAACTATAACCACAAATATCAGTATTGCTATATTAACAATTAACTGATACGTTCCGAACCGTATACCCACAACGGATGAAACATTCATATTCATCGAGGTAAAGGGGTCAACCCCGAATTCTGAAAGGGAGAAAAGGGAAACCGCAAAGCCGGTAATGAAAACGCTTATGAATGAAAGCACTGTGCGTTTAACCATATTATGCTGGATAAACATATCTTTTATGTATCCGTATGCTTCACTCTTAAAGTGTTTCATCAACAAATCCCCGCGCTATTTTCCTCTCTTGCCATAAATTATATACAGTTGATTTAAAAAATCAATATTTTTCCATCAACTTCTATGTTATGAACACAATGCACAATGAACAACTTCAAAATTTGTGAAATATGCACAATGATTTGCAGGCTTATAACGGGTGTAGATTTATTTAAATATTTTCAGCTTCCACTTCAGCTGCGTTTTCGCTGTCTGCTCTTTCCTTGAGATCCTCAATTATATGCTGCTGTTTTTTCTCTGTCATATCATAGAAGACCATGGGGATCACAGTAAGCAGGCATGAAACAACGGTGGTTATTATTATTATGTTGAAAATAGGAGTTCTTACTGCCGAATCGTAAAGAACGGTGTAATCCGTGCCCAAACCGTAATGCCTGTAAAAATAAGGCAGTATGAACGCAGACAGCATAGTTGCGGCTGTAACAAGCATTCCGCCGAACTGAGTTATGAAGCCTTCAAGACGCTTGCCGGTTTTCCACTGCTGATAATCAAAAATATCTGCCGTTGCGGCGGAGGTTATGACTGCGTCACCGCCTGTTGCAAGCGTGGCGATGTAAAGACTTGCGAGGAATAGAAACGGACTGTCCGCAGTGAAAAGCATAAGCGCGGCAAAAACGGCACGCATAACATTGAACGCTATCAGGCAGTTTCTTTTTCCGAATTTTTTTGCAAGCAGGGGAGCAAGCAGCATTCCCGGAACGGATGCCGTGCCTATTACTGCATTCATGATACCCAGCACGCCGTCACTCATAATTACATAAGAACAGTACCAGGAGAGAATATTTCCTATGCCGCCTTTCATTACGCCGAATATCTGATAAAGATATATGAGCCAGAAATACTTGTTGTTTTTTATCTCTTTTATGCCGTCTGTGAATTTTACTCTGGCAACATAGGTCTTGGGCACGATTATCTTTTCTTTTGTGTCCTTAAAAGTCCAGATGCTCAGCAGTATGCCTGCAACTGAAAATACCGGGAACATAACACGGTATACAGCTACTCCTCTCATACCGCCGGAGAAAAGTTCCGCAATTATAGGCAGTACTATTCCCACGATGCTGGGGCCAAGATTGTATATGAAAGCACTTACGGAAAGCAGGGAAGTACGCTCAGCGCTGTTTGGTGTAAGTACCTGAGCAAGGCTTGAATATGCAAGTGAATAGGTGGACTGAAACAGCATTGCAAGGGCATAAATCAAACACAGCAATACGCATTTCAGAGTGTAGTTGGCGTCTGTGGGTATAAACGCCATCAGGCATATAAGAAAAGCGGTGGGTATGCCTGTGATAATAAGATAAGGCCTGAATTTGCCGAATTTTGTATTAGTGTTGTCAATAAGCATACTTATAAACGGTGATTTTGCAAGGTTGAGTATGCTTACTATTGTTGACATCCAAACAAGGTGCACGGGGTCTATGCCGTAGGCGGAGCCAAGCAGCAGGCAGTTTGCGCTCAGTGCAACATAGTTGAAAAGTGAGTTTATTGTATTTACTCCTATGCCGCCTACGCTGTAAGCCGTAAATTCTCTGTATGATATGTATTTGTTTTCGGCGGGCTCTTTCCAGTGATCTTTTACATCTTTTACAACGCCTTTAACAAGTGATACTGCGCTCGATAATGATATTTTTTTAGCCACGGCTGCCCCTCCGTCAGTAAATGTTTCCGTTGTCAGGATTAAAACTCAGTGTGTGTACCGTATCTGCCAGTTTGTATTTTACTGTTATACGTTTTCTTCCGGTGTATTCTGCACTTATTATCTCAGCTTTATCTCCTGAGAAAATGCCTTTCAGTATATTCATTTGTTTTTCGTCATAATCGCTGACATTATCTGAAATGAACAGCAGAGAGCCGAAAAGAGAGTTTATTTTGGCAAGCAGTTCTCTTTTTTCAAGGTTCATTTTCATGTTTGTGTTTCTGAGCAGGAACACATCGGGATCGTTCATAAATGCCCTGCCGTCAAGGTGGCGGCGGAATATGGTATTGTTTACTGCGTGCGGAACTGAAACATCTTCACGTGTAGTCTTTCTTGCCGGGGACCAGTAGTTTGTTACATCAGCGCCTATGCGGCAGTAATCTACTTTGCCGAAAGCAGGCATCAGCGGCACACCGCATCCGAGTATCAGTTTGTCGCCGCAGCATTCACGCAAAAGATCCATAGCGTCGCACATTATTTCACCGCGTGTTTTTCCGTTTCGGGGCAGAATAGCCGCCGCATACAGGAAATCAAGTTTAACCAGGTCATATCCCCAATCGTTCAGAACGGTGTCAAATACTTTTCTTATATACTCGCGCGCATCATCGTTATAAATGTCAAGCGCATAGAATGTTCCCCAGTTGGGGCCTGATAAATAGGGCTTTGAATTGCTGTCCTTAACAAGCCATTCGGGGTGGTCTTTATAAACAGAGCTCTTTCTTGTGGCGGCAAAAGGCGCAAGCCACAGCCCTGCCTTTATTCCGTTTTTGTGTATTTCGTCGGCAATCGCTTTCATGCCACGGGGGAATTTCGATTGGTCTGTAGTAAGCCAGTCGCCTATTGCACTCTGATAGCCGTCATCTATTTGGAAAAAGTTAATTTTCACACCCGAATTTCCGATTGCTTTCAGATCTCTCTCAACGATTTTCTCGGTTACATCAGAGTAATAATTGTACCATGTAGTGTAGCCGCATGCTCTTTCCGCTCTCGGTGCAGGTATTTCAAGCAAACTGAAATATTTGTCAAACACGGCGTCATAATTTCCGCCTATAACAGCGAAAGACATGATTTCATTTTCGCCGAGAAATGTTTTGCCTTCAAGGTCTTTTTCAATGTATATGAGATTTTCCGAAGTGTTGTAGGTAATTATAGTGTAACCTGTTCTCTCACTCATAGAGCCGATAAGTTCCGTGCGCTCACCGCTGCGGACATATCCGTATGAAAAGCCGTAGAATATTCCCTTTTTGCTGGGGAATTTGTGAAAAGTGCAGTCGCCGGCTCTGTTCAGACCGGTAAACTGAGCGGCAGGGGAATTAATATATGCTTCAACCACTTTGCTCAGGCCGTCCATTTTTTCATTAGGCATATATTCGCGAGTATCCGTCCAGCTCTGAAAGCCGTTTGCAAAAATACGGCAGTCTTTTGAAAATGTGTAAGGCAGTATTATGCGGAAACTCTGTATGCTTATTTCTTTTTTGGAGTTCAGAGTAAGCTTTGTTATGCCGTTGTGGGCAGACATTGTTATATTGCATATGTCATCGGCTGAGCCGTTCAGCACTGCGGTTTCCGAACCGTGTGTGTATTCCATTCGAATTCTGTATTTCATGTTTTTACCCCCTCTTGAAAATGAGCAGCATTGTGCGCTATAATATATATTATCACATTGTAATAAGCGATAAAATTATATAAATACTCAAAAAAGTTAGGAAAATCAACATGTCTAAAGGAAAAACGGATACAGGCAGGTCTTATTGGCGTTGTTACGACCCGGAACTTCCTGTAAATATAATGGTTATAGGAAAAACCTTTTGTGAACCGGATTATTTCGTTGAGAGAAAAAATTCGTCAATAAGCGCTTTCGAATATATTGAAAGCGGCAGTGGTTTTTTGCAGGTAAACAATAAAAAATACATACCGCCCGAACGGTCTGCGGTCATTCTTCCTAAAGGCAGCAGTCACAGATATTATACGGATAAAGCTAACAGATGGAAAAAGCGGTGGATTGTGTTTGATTCCGATATACTGATGAATCTTGCCGATTTTTATTTGCCGCGAAGTGAGTATTGTTTCCCTAACTGTGATCTCGGCGCATTGTTTGACGAAATTGACGAAATCGCAGAAAAATATTCTGATGATTATTCGTTAATGTGCGATGCTGTTGCTGTTGTGCTGTATAAAATGATAATAAATATAAAGCGTGCAGTAGATGACAGCAGTGCAGATATATGCAAAAAAATATGCGCGGATATTAATTCAGCGGCAGGTTACGGTTTTTCGCTTGATAATCTCTGCAAAAAATACGGATATTCCAAAAATCATATTATAAGGATATTCAAGGAAAAGTACGGCGTTACTCCCTATAAATATTATACAGATAAAAAAATGCGCACGGCAAAGCTTTACCTGCGCAATACAGATCTTACGGTGGATGAAATTTCCCGCAGGCTGGGATTTACAGATCCGCACTACTTTTCGGCATATTTTAAAAGCGCAAGCGGAATCAGCCCTCTTAGTTACAGGAAAAACAGGACTTAATGAGAATTTGAATTGAAGACTATAAGAAAGCGGCGGAGCTTTAAAGCCCCGCCGCTTATTGCGTTATTCCATCTGTTTTCCGAGAAAAGCCGCCGCAACCTGCACAAGTTTTATTTCCGTTTCCGTGGGCAGTTTATTGTCGTCGCCCTGCATAAGCGCAACAGCGCCGGAAACGTCCCCGCCGTAGATTATGGGGTAAACTACATTTGCTTTTCTGTCAAAGCCTTCAATGGCGTTCATCGGCGGCACATCATTTGTTGAAATGTGCACCGATCTGTTTTCCATAAGCTCTTCAAGATTTTTGGTAACTCTTCTTTCAAGCACCTCACGTTTGCTCAGACCGGATGCCGCAATAACATGGTCATTGTCCATTATCGCTATCGGAAATCCGCCGCTTTTGTGAAGCACCTCCGCATACTGATTTGCAAAATTAGAAAGTTCGCCTATCGGTGAATACTTTTTAAATATTACCTCGCCCTCAGCGTCGGTAAATATTTCAAGCGGGTCTCCCTCTCTTATACGAAAGGAGCGGCGTATTTCCTTCGGAATAACAATTCTTCCCAAATCGTCTATACGCCTTACTATTCCAGTTGCTTTCATATCATCTTTCTCCCTTAAATTTGTAACTTTATCTGTAATATTTTGCACATATTACAGATAAGTATGCGATAATTACGAAAGCTTTTTTTGGAAAATTTTTGTTATGTAATACATTTGAGGAATGTGTAAAATTTTTAATTTTTCTGCGTCTCTTTCAGATTTTTCTTTGATGTATACGAAAAAACAATAACAGAGAACAGCGCTGTAATTATCTCCGTTATCCAGAAAGCGTTCCACACTCCGTCTGCGCCTGTGAGCTTGCTCAGAATAAATGCCGCCGGCAAAATAATTGCCACATATCTTAATATTGATATGCAAAGCGAGGTGCCGCCTTTGCCGAGACCCTCAAGCGCTCCCGAAACGGTTACGCTCAGTGCTGACGGGATAAATCCTATACATATTATTCTCAGCGCAGCGGTGCCTATCCTGATTGCTTCGTCGGATGAGCTGAAAAGACTTATCAGGCTTTGCGGCAGTGCGGCAAACAAAATTGTGCCCAGTGCCATAAATGCAGCTATAAAAGAAAGGCTGACTTTGAAAATTGAACGCACGCGTTTGTATTCTTCGGCGCCGTAGTTGTAGCTTAAAACAGGTCTCATTCCCTGAACTATGCCGTTTGCGGTAAGATAAAGAAATGTCTGAAGTTTGTAATACGCGCCCAAAACAAGCACGTAAGTTTGTGAGAACACTGCAAGAATAGAGTTGAGCACTGATATCATGAGAGATGGCAGTGCCAAATTAAGAGCCGCAGGTATTCCTATTGAATATGTACGCCTGCTGATTTTTTTGAAATCCGTAAAATCTTTAAATCTTATTTTAACGGGAAGTCCCTTTTTGAAATAAAAAACAAGATAGATAACCAGGGTAACTATTTGACCTATGCCTGTTGCAAGCGCCGCGCCCTCAATTCCCATTTCGGGGAATATCCACCAGCCGAAAATAAGAATGGGGTCAAGTATGATATTTGTTATGCACCCGATCAGCATTGCCGCCATTGAAACAGTCATTTGGCCTACAGCCTGATATGTCTTTTCAAAACTGATGCCCGCCGCAATCGGTATGCAGAACAGGAAAATGATGTTTGAATAGCGTATTCCGCAGTCAAGCACGGCGGCGCTGTCGGTAAACATTCTCAAAAACGGCGGCATTATGAATATGCACAGAAATGTAAGGATAAGCCCGTGCAAAAGGTTGAATAACATACCCGCAGAGGCGGCTGTGTCCGCTTGTTTCTGCCGCCCTGCTCCTAAGTAAAATGCTATTACCGCGTTTACACCGATTCCGTATCCCACTGTTATTGCGTTTACAAGGTTTTGAATAGGGTAAACAAGTGAAAGCGCCGTCATGGCGTCCTCGCTGATTTTGGCTATAAAGTAGCTGTCTACAATATTATAAAGCGAATTCGTAAGCATAGAAACCGTCATAGGAAGCGCCATTGTTATTACAAGCGGCACTATTTTGCGTTCTTTCATAAATGTCTGTTCCATATTTTCTCCTTGCGCTTTAAGTTATATGAATAAGGCTCTGGCGGCAAACGCATCCGCCTTATTGATTGCATTAAAAAGCCACATAACCATAAAGCGGTTATGTGGCGAAAAATGAGAACTACTCAGAAAAATCCACAGCCTTTAAAAGGTTTTGGAATATTCAGTTTATCAGTATCTGCGGGGACGGCGGTGACCGTCTCTTCTTGGTTTTCTGGGAGCCTCGTCAATATCGTTTTCAGGCTTCAGACCGTCAAGCTCAATAAGAGCATCACGTCTTGAAAGATTGATTCTGCCCTGATCGTCAATCTCTATGCATTTAACAACAACGGTGTCGCCGATGTTTACAACATCTTCAACCTTGTCTACTCTCTTAACGTCAAGTCTTGAGATGTGAACAAGTCCCTCTTTGCCGGGAGCGATCTCAACAAATGCGCCGAAGTTCATAATTCTTGTTACAACGCCGTTGTAGAAAGCGCCAACCTCGGGATCTGTAGCTATAAGTTTAACAACGTCTCTTGCGCTGTTGCACTTGTCAATATCAATACCGCTGATGAATACTCTGCCGTCTTCTTCAATATCAACCTTAACGTCAAAGTCGCTCTGAATCTCCTGAATAACTTTGCCGCCCTTGCCGATAACATCGCCGATCTTGTCGGGGTCGATAGCAAGAGTAACCATCTTGGGAGCATACTTTGAAAGCTCCTTGCGGGGCTCGCTGATTACGGGAAGCATGATTTCATCAAGAATATAATTTCTTGCCTTGTGTGTCTTTGCAAATGCCTCTTTGATTATTTCAGGAGTAAGGCCGTGTACTTTAAGGTCCATCTGAATAGCTGTAATGCCGTTCTTTGTACCTGCAACCTTGAAGTCCATATCGCCGTAGAAATCTTCAAGACCCTGAATATCAACCATGGTCATGAAATCGCCGTAAACGCCTTCATCACCTGTGATAAGTCCGCAGCTGATGCCTGCAACGGGTGCCTTGATTGGAACGCCGGCAGCCATAAGTGAAAGAGTTGAGCCGCATACAGAACCCTGAGATGTTGAGCCGTTTGATGAAAGAACTTCTGATACTACACGGATGCAGTACGGGAATTCATCAACGCTCGGGATAACGGGAAGAAGCGCCTTTTCAGCAAGTGCGCCGTGGCCGATCTCTCTTCTTCCGGGGCCTCTGGAGGGCTTTGTTTCGCCAACGCTGTATGACGGGAAGTTGTAGTGGTGGATATATCTCTTTTCTTTCTGCTCGTCAAGACCGTCAAGCTGCTGGCAGTCGCTCATGGGGCCGAGTGTTGTAACTGAAAGAACCTGAGTCTGACCTCTTGTGAACAGACCTGAACCGTGAGCTCTTTCAAGAAGGTCAACTTCTGCGTTGAGCGGACGAATTTCGTCAATGCCTCTGCCGTCTACACGCTTGTGCTCGTCCTTGAGCCAAGAACGTACAACGTGCTTCTGAACAAGATACATAATCTCGTCAATCTTTTCTTCGCAGCCTTCGAATTTTTCATCAAACTTCTCATGAACTGCGGCATATATCGGAAGCAGAGCCTCGTCACGTACAAGTTTGTCATCTGTGTCGAGAGCCTTTTTAACATCCTCTATGCAGAAATCTTCAATTTCAGCAAGGATCTCAGGATCGGGATCTGATGATTCATATTCAAACTTAGGCTTGCCGATCTCGTCAACAATGCCCTGAATGAATTTAACCATCTTCTTGTTTTCCTCGTGACCTGCCATAATGCAGTCAAACATAAGGTCATCGGGAATTTCGTTACCGCCTGCCTCGATCATTGCAACAAGGTCTGCTGTTGAAGCAACGGTAAGTGTAAGATCTGTCTTTTCTCTCTGCTCAAGTGTGGGGTTGAGAACGATTTCGCCGTCAACAAGACCAACGTTTACTGAGGAGATCGGGCCGTCCCACGGAATATCGGAAACAGCGATTGCGGCTGAAACACCGATTGCGGCTGTTACTTCGGGAGAACAGTCGGGATCAACGCTCATTACTGTTGCAACAACTGAGCAGTCGTTTCTTAAATCTTTGGGGAAAAGCGGACGGATAGGTCTGTCGATACATCTGCTGGTAAGGATAGCCTTTTCGCCTGCTCTGCCTTCACGGCGCAGGAATGATCCGGGGATCTTGCCTACTGCGTACATTTTCTCTTCGTAGTCAACTGAAAGCGGGAAGAAATCAACGCCTTCTCTCGGCTTTGCTGAAGCCGTTACGGTGCAGAGCACCTGGGTCTCGCCGTATGTTGCGAAGAATGCGGCGTTTGCAAGGCCTGCCATTTTGCCTGTTTCAAGTGTGAACTTACGGCCTGCAAATTCTGTTTCCCATTTTTTGTAATTCTTGAAAAACATAACTTTACCTCTCTAAAAATTTTTATATTCCAAAGGAGGCGCAATAGTAATAAATTCAAAGCGCAATGTTTTGTGCCCTCAATTTACTACTATTTGGTGAGCCTCCTTACGGTCTGGTTTGTGCCCGCGGGCGTTTTTAAAGATAAAAAGCAGACGGCAGGTTTAATGCCGTCTGCAAAAGATTATCTGTCAAGAGTATCACGGATGCCGAGTTTTGCTACAAGAGCACGGTATCTGTTGATGTCAGTCTTGTAAAGATAAGCAAGAAGATTTCTTCTGTGACCTACCATTTTAAGAAGGCCGCGGCGTGAATGGTTATCTTTCTTGTGTATCTTCAGGTGAGCTGTGAGCTCGTTGATTCTTGTTGTAAGAACTGCGATCTGAACCTCAGGAGAACCTGTATCGTTCTCGTGAGTTGCATACTCCTTGATGATAGCCTGCTTTTCTGCCTGTGTCATTTAATTTCACCTCTTCAAAATTATTAGCCGATAAGCGCAGAACTCAGAAAAGGGTAGGTGATCTCGCCATAGGCGCCTGCGCCCCGATCCGAGTAATTCGTATTCAGCTAATGAATTATAGCATACAAAAACAGAATTGTAAAGTGTATTTTTATTTTAACTGTATTTCTTATAAATATCACAGTCCTGATAATTAGTTCCGTTCCAATCGGTACAGTAATTATCATGCTTTGCCTCGCTTACGGTGTTTTTGCAAAGATCGCATTTATATTCCCCGTCTTTGTAATAAGGACACCACATAGTTTCACCTCCTTTTTTAATCTTCATACGGTGTACTTTCAACACCTATTTCTTGTAATTTTTTTACTAATTTATCCAGAGGAGTTTTGAAAAGTTTGTGAAACCACATTTTATTTCCGAACAATCTAACGGCAGTAGGGCTTGTAGCGTAATACAGCTTTATGAACCATCTTCCGAAAATACTGCGTGAAAGAAAATTGTCCCTAAAACGTCTTAATGTCCATACAGGTGGACAGTCGTACGAACCATATACGCATGTGGCAACATAACAGCCTTCTGAAGGCGTATGCTCAAATGGACCTTCAACATTACCGCTTTTATATACTTTATATTTTATTTTGCTATAGTCATCACATAATTCCAGGTAATATCCACCGTTTTTAAGCGAAAAGCCGTCACATATATTGTTTGTTAAAAGTTTGCTAGTCACTCTATCGGCTAACCCTTGCCAATATTCTGAATCATTTATATGACTTTCATAAATATCTTTGTGTTTGGTAGATGCTTTTTTTATTTCTAATTCATAAACTAAACTGTATATTTTTTGCTTTTGAATTTCAGTTGCATAATCACCGAGCCCCATTTTTTTCTCCTTTTTAATTTCATAATACATAGTCGATTATATGACTATGTTTAATTATAGTCGTTATTTCGACCATTGTCAAGTATGCGACCATATTTTATTGTGTATTTGGTGATAATATAATATGATTATTTACGACCCATTTTGGAAAACAATTAGAGAAAAAGGCATAAGTACGTACGCACTGATACAAAAATATAATATAAGCAGTTCCACAATTAACAGGATAAGAAAAAATCAAGGAATAAGTACACTTACTATAAACGACTTGTGTAGGATACTTAATTGTCGTGTGGAGCTGTCTCTTATACACATCTGACGCTGC
>ENA-UAPJ01000663-UAPJ01000663.1-human-gut-metagenome-genome-assembly--contig:-NODE-663-length-13544-cov-8.428349_pt1 | contig 13544 bp, 9 predicted proteins | sample MGYA00243479_ERZ654575 | MGnify/ENA primary metagenome ERZ654575 (study PRJEB26926, sample SAMN06164839) | human gut metagenome | biome: ENVO:00009003; feature: ENVO:2100002; material: ENVO:00002003... | reverse complement strand
CTACACCTATTAAGTCGTCGGCAGCGTCAGATGTGTATAAGAGACAGATCATACAGAGCTTGCCTAATATCTTGAGATAATCAAAGCGTGTCTGATAGAATCTGGTATGAAGATAAACAAATGGCGTGAAATATTTATGTTTGAAGTGCTTCTTTTATATATGATCATTTCCGGTCGGATTAATTTCCTCCAATTGGGTCGCTATGGTATTTATGGTGAGTAACGCTATAAGAAGCAGTTTAAACGTTCTTTTGACTGGCTTTCTTTTAATTCTTCCCTCGTGAAATCCCACTTGGGTACTCCTCTTGTCATCGCTTTTGGCTCTAGCTATATTAACAATTCAGGCATGTACTCCCTATTTAGGTCGTTTTTGGTCCGGTTGCGCCGGTAAAGCTAAACGTGGTTTGGAAATTTCGGGTATTGAGATTATAGACTTGGATTTGCATATCTGTTTACATTTGGAAGTTGTACAGACTCCTGTTCCCTCCATATTGGAAACTGTGTGCTGGACATTGATCGATTGGTATCTACATTGTTTTACGTGTGCGCAAAGAGTCCCTGTTGAAGATAACTTCTTATGTGGTTGCCGATGAGTATTTTTTCAAAGTGACTTTCGTTGACGGCACACTTGCAATGGGCTTTCATGTCATTAGTCGTTTGCGGGATGACACTTCACTGCACTACCTGACCGGACAATCACCTAAAGTTGGTTGAGATAGACCCAAACAATACGATGATAAGATTAACATAGAGGATCTGGATGAAAGTAGATTTGAAATTATCAGTCTGGATAATGGACAGGGCCGTATACTTTCAGCTGTGGTAAACTCTGTTCCTCTGAAAAGGAATATTCGTCTATGTATTTGGTAGAGTGCGAACAGGAAGATACATAAATTTTATTTCTCAACTGATATCTAGATGGAAGTTATAGACTATTACAGAACATGTTTTCAACTTGAATTTTGCTATTGCGATGGAAAGCGATTTGCAGGGTTAACTGACTGTCAGAGTCGGGATTTGAATAAATTGCACTTTCACTTCAATGCTTCGTTTGTCAGTATTAATCTGGCGAAAGTAAAAGTACTGTGTCATAACATATTCTTCATGCAACGATTTATTTCTATGTTAGGGATCAAGCCAAACGAAGAATTAAATCGAAAATTGTGGGAGGAAGGAATTAAATTTTGCAGCGATTGCGGCATAAATATGAATGAAATGTTTAACGAACTATTGATATAAAAAAGCCCCCGTAAAAGGACGAGGGCAACCTAAGTGTTTTCACAACGGAATAATCCTTATTGTGATTCGCTTCAAATAGTATGCTACAAATATAGACATATATTTTGATAAATCGTGATTTTATATTCTTTTTTTAGAGCCTGTTTAAATTTGGTTCTATGTTTTGACCTTGTTTCACATGTATATGTCCACGTAATTTCTCTAATAGTAAGTCAAAGTCCAGTAGAGCAGCCCGTTTGCGATAGTAGTAATAAACCAACTGCCACTTAGGGAAGTCAGAGGGAGTATACGCCATTGACAACCGGTCTTTACCAAATAAAAAATGGCATTCCAAATCATTCACAAATCATATTTTCGCTTTCTTTCTTGCAAGTTCAACACTTTTGTTATATATTTCCACTCTGTTTCCGTTAAATCAGTCTGATACATCTTTTTTGAAGTTTGGTCACTTCAAAGAAAGAAACTATCCGACTGATACGGAAGCTTCGTTAAAAAAATCCGCCATTTTTAAACAGGCTCTTATTAACCTTGTGAGAATGCATAATAAAATAATGATAAAATGAAAAAAATACTGGGATTAGATTTAGGTACAAATAGTATCGGTTGGGCAGTGGTGACTTCTGTAGATGAAGGACAGAATGAAAATAGGTTAATAGAACTGTCTGGTAGTCGTATTATACCAATGGATGCTGCAACATTAGGTGACTTTGATAAAGGAGTAACTAAATCTCAAACTTCTGAAAGAACAACATTCAGAGGCATACGCCGACTTCGTGAACGTGGCTTGTTGCGACGCGAAAGGCTGCATAAAGTGTTGAAAATACTTGGATTCCTGCCCGAACACTATGCAAACGAAATAGATTTTGATCATCATCCTGGTAAATTTAAGCCGGATGTTGAGCCTAAGCTTCCATGGAAGAAGAATGAAATGGGACAATGGGTGTTCCTTTTTCAGAATTCGTTTCAGGCCATGTTAGCTGATTTCTCTCACTATCAACCAGAGTGGGTAGCTGATAGTAAAAAAGTTCCCTATGATTGGACTATCTATTATTTACGTAAGAAAGCGTTAACAGAAAAAATATCAAAGGAGGAATTGGCATGGATTCTTTTGAATTTTAATCAGAAACGTGGTTATTATCAGTTGCGTGGCGAAGATGAGGAAGAGCCATCTAATAAGTTAAAGGAGTATTGTGCATTGCAGGTAGTTCGAGTTGAAGCGACTGACGAAAAAAAAGGAAAGGAAACATGGTATAATGTTCATTTGGAGAATGGTTGGATTTACCGTAGAACAAGTGCTGTTCCTCTTAAGTGGGAAGGAATGGTGAAGGAATTTATTGTAACTACGGATTTGAATGAAGATGGTACTCCGAAATTAGGGAAGGATGGAAGTGTAAAACGCTCTTTCAGTATACCTAAAGAAGGAGATTGGACGTTGATAAAGAAAAAAACAGAAGCTGATATTACTAAAAGCAACAAAACAATCGGAACTTATATTTATGATACCCTGTTGCGCAATCCTGGTCAAAAAATAAAGGGACAATTGATACGGACTGTTGAACGTAAATACTATAAAGAAGAATTGCGGGCTATTCTGTTGAAGCAAATATTCTTCCATTCCGAACTTCAGGACAACGATATATTCAAAAGATGTGTTGAGGCACTCTATCCGAATAATGAAGTTCATAAAAGAAATATTGCTAATCGAGATTTCGTTTACCTATTCATAGATGATATTTTATTTTATCAGCGTCCTTTAAAGACTAAAAAGTCATTAATTGACAATTGTCCCTATGAGGAGAATCAATATGTAGATAAAGAAACCGGAGAAATAAAACGAGTTTCCATTAAATGTATTGCTAAGTCTCAGCCACTTTTTCAAGAGTTTCGCTTATGGCAATTCATTGATAATATCCGCATCTATAAAAGAGAAAAAGAAGTAGATGGAAGGTTACAAACAGATGTGGATGTGACTGTCGATTTCCTTAAAACAGAGGGCGATTATGTTGCTTTGTTTGAGTGGTTAAATGATAAGGGGAAAATAGATCAGAAGTCTTTTCTTGCTAATCCTGCATTTGGTATTAAGAAAGTAGCTGAACAATATCGGTGGAATTACGTAGAAGATAAATCTTATCCATGTAATGAAACTCGCTCTTTGATTTTGTCCCTGCTAGAAAAATCTGAAATACCAACCAGTTTTTTATCAGAAGAGGGAGGAAGAGAAGAGGCGTTGTGGCATATTCTTTATTCAGTCGAAGATAAGCAAGAAATCGTTAAAGCATTGACAACGTTTGCGACAAAATATAATTTACCGGATCGTTTTGTGGAAGTCTTCTGTAAATGTCCGCCATTTAAAAAAGAGTATGGAGCCTATTCGGCAAAAGCTATCAAGAAACTTTTGCCATTAATGCGAAGAGGGAAGTATTGGACTGACACGGCTATTGATGATAAGACGACTGAACGCATAAAGAAAATTATAAATGGGGAATTTGACGAATCTATATGTAAACAAGTCAGAGAAAAATGTGTCAACCTTTCAACATTGAATGATTTCAGGGGACTTCCGTTATGGCTTGCTTGCTATATAGTATATAACAGACATTCAGAAGCGAAAGAGACTACAAAATGGGAATCTCCCGAGGATATAGATATTTATTTGAGGAATTTTAAACAACATTCATTGCGTAATCCGATAGTCGAACAGGTGGTTTTGGAGACATTGCGTACCGTTCGTGACATTTGGAAAAAGGTTGGGCGGATTGACGAGATACATGTGGAACTGGGGCGTGAGATAAAAAACTCATCAGAGAAACGTAAACAAATCTCCGAGCAGATACAGGCAAATGAAAATGCCAACCTGCGCATTAAAGCTTTGTTGATTGAGTTTATGAATCCGGAATTTGGAGTGGAAAATGTACGCCCTTATTCACCCAGTCAGCAGGAATTGTTGCGTATATATGAGGATGGGGTGTTGAATAGCGTGGAAGAGTTACCGGATGATATTGCCGTTTTTTTGAAGAAATTTGATGTTATGAGGCAGCCGACTCATTCAGAGTTCTTACGGTATAAATTATGGTTAGAACAGCGATATCGTTCACCCTATACAGGAAATGTGATTCCTTTGGGACAATTGTTTACACCGGCTTATGAGATAGAACATATTATACCGCAAGCACGTTATTTTGACGATTCATTTAGTAATAAAGTAATATGTGAATCGGCAGTGAATAAACTGAAAGATAATCTTTTAGGATATGAGTTCATAAAGGAGCATCACGGAAGAAAACTTTCTGAGCATATTCAAATATTTTCTGTTGAGGCTTATGAGGCATTCGTTAAGGAACATTATGCCAAGTCGAGAAATAAGATGAAGAAGTTGCTCATGGATGAAATTCCAGAAAAGTTTATTGAACGCCAGTTGAATGATAGTCGGTATATCAGTAAGTTAGTAAAGAGGCTATTATCTAATATTGTTCGTGAAAAAGATAAGGATGGTGAGTATGAACAGGAAGATATTTCCAAGAATATGGTTGTTTGTACAGGGACCGTTACCGATAGGCTCAAAAGAGATTGGGGTATGAATGATGTATGGAATCAGATAGTGTATCCCCGTTTTGACCGATTGAACCATTTGACTGATAGTCGTCAGTTTGGTGGGTGGGAAGATAAAGCAGGTAAGAGGGTTTTCCAGACAGCAATGCCGCTTGAATACCAAAAAGGTTTTAACAAGAAGCGTATCGACCATCGTCATCATGCAATGGATGCAATTATAATAGCTTGCGCTACACGAAATCACGTAAATTATTTGAGTAATGAGTCGGCAAGCAAAAATTCTAAAGTCTCCCGGACAGATTTACAGCGACAATTATGTGATAAAAAGAAAACGAATGATAAGGGGGATTATATATGGAGTATTAAAAAGCCATGGGATACATTTACTCAGGATGCTCGGAAATCATTAGAGCATATTATTGTGGGTTTCAAGCAAAATCTGCGGGTTATAAACAAGTCGTCCAATACTTATCAGTGTTTCGATGAACATGGAATAAAGGTATTGAAGAAGCAGGTGCATGGAGATAATCTTGCAATCCGCAAACCTATGCATAAGGATACAGCCTTTGGAAGTGTCAACTTGAGAAGAGTAAAAGAGGTTCGATTGTCGGTTGCACTTGATGCTCCATCTATGATTGTAGATAAAAAGATGAAAAAGAAGGTTCTCGAACTCATGTCATATAAATATGATAAGAAAGGTATTGAGAGATATTTTAAGGAGAACATCTATTTGTGGAAGAATTTGAATTTATCGAAAGTTCCTGTTTATTATTTTACAGACAATACTTCCGAACCTTTGGTAGCAGTGCGTAAACCTTTGGATGCTAGCTTTAATATGAAAAAAATCAAAGAAGCTGTGACAGATACTGGTATACAAAAAATACTTCTGAATCATTTGTCTAATAATGATGATAATCCAGCATTAGCATTTTCACCGGATGGTATCAGTGAGATGAATAAAAACTTAACTGTTTTGAATGGGGGCAAGTTACACCAGCCTATCTATAGAGTACGTGTTTATGAACCGAAAGGCAATAAATTCAATGTAGGTAGTGTGGCTAATAAACGTTCTAAATATGTAGAAGCTGCCAAAGGAACGAACTTATTCTTTGCTGTTTACCAGACATCTTCCGGTGATCGGGTCTACGAAACCATTCCATTGAATATTGTTATAGAACGTCTGAAAATGAGATGGACTCCCGTACCAGAGACGAATGCTAAAGGAGATCGATTATTGTTTACGTTGTCACCCAATGATTTGGTATATATACCTACGGTAGAGGAGTGTGAGTCAGGTAACATATCTCCTGAAATAGATAGTAGAAGAATCTATAAAATGGTTTCTTCGTCTGGTCCACAATGCTTTTTTGTACCTCATACGATAGCTAATCCAATCGTTTCAACTCTTGAATTAGGAGCTAATAATAAAGCTGAAAAATCATGGGATGGAGAAATGATAAAATCTATTTGCGTTCCAGTTAAGATTGATAAGGTTGGAAATATAATAAGTATAGGTGGAAGGAAAAGCTTATGATAAAAAAAACTCTTTATTTCGGGAATCCGGTTTATCTCTCTTTACGTAATGCACAGTTAGTGATTAAGTTGCCAGAGGTTGTGAAGAATGAGTCTCTACCTAGCGCTTTTAAAGAACAAACGGAAGTGACAAAACCAGTAGAAGATATCGGAGTTGTGGTATTGGATAATAAACAAATAACTATTACTTCAGGAGTCTTGGAAGCGTTGCTTGAAAATAATTCTGCTGTGATAACTTGTGATAGCAAAAGCATGCCGGTGGGATTGATGCTTCCTTTGTATGGAAACACAACTCAGAATGAGCGTTTTCGCCAGCAGTTGGAGGCATCTCTTCCATTAAAAAAACAGCTTTGGCAGCAGACTATCCGTGCAAAAATAGAGAATCAAGCTACTGCTTTGCGGAAGTGTATAGGTGAAGAAATGAAATGCATGCGTATATGGGCTGCAGATGTAAAGAGTGGAGATTCTGATAATTTGGAAGCTCGTGCAGCAGCTTTCTATTGGAAAAACTTGTTTTCCGATATTGATGGATTTACAAGAGAACGTGAGGGAATTCCGCCTAATAATCTGTTAAATTATGGATATGCTATTTTGCGTGCAGTTGTTGCAAGAGCTTTGGTTACAAGTGGACTTTTGCCGACTTTAGGTATTCATCACCATAATCGTTATAATGCTTACTGTCTGGCAGATGATATAATGGAACCTTATCGTCCTTATGTAGATGAATTGGTTTTTGGTATAGTGAGAAGTGGAATGAGGTATGAGGAATTGACAAAAGAGTTGAAAATACAATTATTGGGTATTCCTACTTTGGAAGTTAGGATTGATGGTAAGAGGAGTCCTTTAATGGTTGCTGTATCTCAAACGACTGCTTCACTTTATAAATGTTTTAGTGGAGAGGTGCGTCGTATTGCCTATCCTGAGATGTGATGGATCGTTTTAGTGAATATCGTATTATGTGGCTATTGGTTTTTTTCGATTTGCCTACTGAAACAAAGAAAGAGAAAAAGGCGTATATTGATTTCAGGAAAAATCTTCAGAAAGATGGTTTCACAATGTTCCAATTTTCGATTTATGTGCGTCATTGTGGTAGTAGTGAAAATGCGGAAGTACATATGAAGCGGGTTAGATCATTCTTACCAGAACTTGGAAAAGTGGGAATTATGTGTATAACTGATAAGCAGTTTGGTGCTATCGAACTCTTTTATGGTAAGAAAGTGCAGGAAATAAATACTCCAGGACAACAACTTGAATTATTTTAGAATTAGAAAATCCCGCTATTCAGCGGGATTTTCTATTGCAACAGCATCTGTTTTTTATATTTGAATTTCGACTGTAAATGATTGTAGTACAGCTCGCTACTGGTGATGTGCTGTTGCTTATCCTACAAAGATACTATTTTGAAAGCGAATCACAGCTATGATGATTGCAAGATATTTAATCTTCCGGCTGTTGCTTATCCTACAAAGATACTATTTTGAAAGCGAATCACAGCTCTCTCTTATAGAGATACGTTTTCCCAAACGCTGTTGCTTATCCTACAAAGATACTATTTTGAAAGCGAATCACAGCACAACCCTTGGGAGGACCCTGTACAGCAAAGCTGTTGCTTATCCTACAAAGATACTATTTTGAAAGCGAATCACAGCGGCATTGGTGCATTCAATAGTCGCCTCGCTGCTGTTGCTTATCCTACAAAGATACTATTTTGAAAGCGAATCACAGCTTTGAACACACTGGTTTAGTACGGTAAGGAGCTGTTGCTTATCCTACAAAGATACTATTTTGAAAGCGAATCACAGCATAAACCGATTAATCTTCTTGAATACCAAAGCTGTTGCTTATCCTACAAAGATACTATTTTGAAAGCGAATCACAGCGTATAGGAGAGATAGCAGCAATGAGCTTGTGCTGTTGCTTATCCTACAAAGATACTATTTTGAAAGCGAATCACAGCTCCACATGGGAATTCTTTATTCTTTCGGTGCTGTTGCTTATCCTACAAAGATACTATTTTGAAAGCGAATCACAGCTAGAGAAACAGGCTTATCAAATGGCTTTCTGCTGTTGCTTATCCTACAAAGATACTATTTTGAAAGCGAATCACAGCAAAATCAAGCTCATTCAGTTGCAGATGATGCTGTTGCTTATCCTACAAAGATACTATTTTGAAAGCGAATCACAGCTTGTAGCATATCTTTTCCATACGCCCGGTAGCTGTTGCTTATCCTACAAAGATACTATTTTGAAAGCGAATCACAGCGCCCACCCCCAGAACGGCTATCCCGTGAACGCTGTTGCTTATCCTACAAAGATACTATTTTGAAAGCGAATCACAGCATTATCTAACGTTGTTACTAATGTTTTTCCGCTGTTGCTTATCCTACAAAGATACTATTTTGAAAGCGAATCACAGCACGGAAATCGAATACTTTGGCGGCATAGATGCTGTTGCTTATCCTACAAAGATACTATTTTGAAAGCGAATCACAGCCTTACGAGGGTAAGAAAACTCTCAGAGTGGCTGTTGCTTATCCTACAAAGATACTATTTTGAAAGCGAATCACAGCGGCGGAGCCCGTGCCCTGTAGGAAATCGGAGCTGTTGCTTATCCTACAAAGATACTATTTTGAAAGCGAATCACAGCCCGCTTTACCGTTCGCCAACAACACCACTTGCTGTTGCTTATCCTACAAAGATACTATTTTGAAAGCGAATCACAGCTGCGGAATATAACTATTTTAAGGACTTATTGCTGTTGCTTATCCTACAAAGATACTATTTTGAAAGCGAATCACAGCTAGTTTTTCAGTCTCACTTTCATTTTATTGCTGTTGCTTATCCTACAAAGATACTATTTTGAAAGCGAATCACAGCCACATTCTATATCTATATATCTTAGTCTTTGCTGTTGCTTATCCTACAAAGATACTATTTTGAAAGCGAATCACAGCACCTTTTTGTTGTTGCCAATCTGTTTCCAAGCTGTTGCTTATCCTACAAAGATACTATTTTGAAAGCGAATCACAGCTTGTTATCTCCTATGGTGTTTTTACCAATTGCTGTTGCTTATCCTACAAAGATACTATTTTGAAAGCGAATCACAGCCTTCTTCGGCGTATGGAGTGTCTTCTTCTTGCTGTTGCTTATCCTACAAAGATACTATTTTGAAAGCGAATCACAGCAGAAATGAGAGAGTTTATTCGTGAAACATTGCTGTTGCTTATCCTACAAAGATACTATTTTGAAAGCGAATCACAGCGTGCAATCTGATACACATATGAATCGTCATGCTGTTGCTTATCCTACAAAGATACTATTTTGAAAGCGAATCACAGCAGTATTTAAATTTGCTACAACCGAAACTTTGCTGTTGCTTATCCTACAAAGATACTATTTTGAAAGCGAATCACAGCAATTTGGTCAATCACATTGTCAGTGGCATAGCTGTTGCTTATCCTACAAAGATACTATTTTGAAAGCGAATCACAGCGCATCAGGGAGATTGCTTCTCATTATCAAAGCTGTTGCTTATCCTACAAAGATACTATTTTGAAAGCGAATCACAGCACGTTCTTGCAAGGCCTTCCGGTTCTGATAGCTGTTGCTTATCCTACAAAGATACTATTTTGAAAGCGAATCACAGCAGAGGAAGCCGTCCATATCGTCATCTTCATGCTGTTGCTTATCCTACAAAGATACTATTTTGAAAGCGAATCACAGCTCTCTCTTATAGAGATACGTTTTCCCAAACGCTGTTGCTTATCCTACATTACAAGCATATCCCCACCTAACCCACAATATCATCCCTTCTCTTTATTAACGAATTGAAGAGAGAAGCCCCACTTCCTTTTCCGTACCCCCCCTCTCTTCAATCCCTTAATCTCACCTATCTATTTTATCTTCTCCCTAATCTTCGTCAGATACTGCTTCATCCCTTCCGCATCCTTCGTACTGATAATTTCCAGCAAATTCTTTAGCTCCAGACGAATATTTTCCACTTGCGAGGGAGTGCGCGGATTAAAGAGAATTTCCTGAAGCAAGTAATCATCCTCACTCAGCAAACCCTTGGCAATAGCCATGTGCTTCTTGAACGTAGTACCCGGAGCCTCCTGATGCTTCATCACCGCTGCAAAAACAAACGTAGAGACAAAAGGAATAGACAGAGAATAAGCTACCGTCTCATCATGCTCGTCGAAAGTATATTCGAAGATATTGAGGCGGAGCGTCTGGTAAAGGTCCTTGAAGAAAATTTTTCCCAGGTGGTCACCTTCACTGATGATGATAGCATTCTCGCTGCTCAGATTGCTGAGGCTGGCAAACGTAGGGCCAAACATCGGATGCGACGATACATAACGAAAGCCACTTTCCTCATAGAATTTCTTCAATCCCGTCTTCACCGAGGCGATATCACTGATGATACAATCCTTGGGCAGCACAGGCAGCACCTTGCGGAATGCATCCAGCGTATATCTCACCGTGGCGGCATTGATTACCAACTCCGGTTCGAAGTCCTTTATCTCTTCCAACGTGGTGAAACGATACGTGTTATAGACAAAACGCAACTGGTGCGGATTCACGTCGAACACTGCCGTTTCATGTTGGAAACTTAGAATATCTGTAAAGAAAGAGCCCATCTTGCCGGCTCCGAGTATTAAAATACGCATAAATTTAGTGTTTAGGTATTAATGATTAGTGATAAGTGAAAGATAGCGTAGCCATTAATCACTTATCACCAGTCGCTAATCACTTGTTTATAATTTCCATTTGTTGCCTCACACTCTCCTCGTGTATCAGCTCGAATACCTTCTTGATAAATTCCGAATCCACGCCCAGAAGTACACCTTGAGAACCGCGTTTGTCCAGAATTTCATTGTAACGTCCCGTTTGCAGAATCGTCATATCGTGTTCTTTCTTGAACGTACCGATTTCACGTGCCACACGCATACGTTTGGCAAGTTCCTGCATCAGGTTGTTGTCGCACTCGTCAATCTGCTTGCGCAGTTCGCTGAGGTTTTCCGTGGTCTGTGTCTCTTTACGGATGACGAGTAGATTCAGGATGTAATCCAGTACGTCCGGAGTCACTTGCTGCGAAGCATCACTCCATGCACAGTCGGGGTTGCAGTGGCTTTCGATAATCAGACCGTTGAAACCGAGGTCCATAGCCTGCTGGCAAAGCGGTGCGATGAGTTCGCGCTTACCACCGATGTGGCTGGGATCGCAGATGATCGGCAGGTTCGGGATGCGACGACGCAACTCGATGGGGATATGCCATTGCGGCAGATTGCGGTACAACTTCTTGTCGTAACTGCTGAAACCGCGGTGGATGGCTGCCAGACGTTTCAGACCGGCATTGTTGATACGTTCCAGGGCACCGATCCAGAGTTCCAGATCCGGGTTTACCGGGTTCTTCACAAACACAGGAATATCCACCCCCTTCAGTGCATCGGCAATTTCCTGCATGGCAAACGGGTTGGCAGTGGTGCGTGCGCCAATCCAAAGGATATCGATACCTGCTTTCAGACACTCGTATACATGCTTTGAGGTGGCTACTTCGGTAGAAACGTACATTCCGGTTTCTTTCTTCACCTCTTTCAGCCATGCCAGACCGTCTACACCTACACCTTCGAAACCACCCGGTTTGGTACGCGGTTTCCAGATTCCGGCACGGAATATCTTCATTCCCTTTTCGGCCAGTTGCTTGGCGGTGCACATTACTTGTTCTTCTGTCTCGGCGCTGCAAGGACCTGCAATTACCATGGGACGTTTGTCCTCAATACCCGGCAGCAAAATCGATTCTAATTCAAGTTCCATATTCTTTTATTTTTGTTCAATTATATTTTTATTGTATAGATATTTCTTAGTGTCTTCTGAACCCTCTGTAACCCCCGTCGATAAAGCCTTTCGAACGTGTTAATAAATACAGGCCTCGTTTTTTAAAAACGTTGCCCTTATTCTTTAAAAACGTCGGGCACGTTTTTTAAAACGGTGAGTGGCTTGTGTTACAGGAGCTCTTTTTTGTAAATATATTACTTCATCTCCCTGATGCGCTTCAATGCCTCTTCCAATTTATGGTCTTTGCAGCAAAGCGAGATGCGGATATACCGTTTTCCGTTACTTCCGAAGATAAATCCAGGCGTGATAAATACGCGTGCGTTATGCAACACCTTTTCAGTCAGTTCTTCAACGTCGGCACAGCTATCGGGAATTTTTCCCCAGAGGAACATACCTACCTGTTTTTCATCGTATGTACATTCCAGTGCATGCATGATTTCCCCTGCCAGATGGCGGCGGTTGCGGTAGTTCTTGTTATTTCCGTCGTACCATTCCTGTTCGGCTTCCAAGGCGTTGGCGGCTGCCAGTTGCATGGCGCGGAACATACCGCTGTCGATGTTGCTCTTCACTTTCAGGATCCATTGCACAAAGTCGGCGTTGCTTGCCAGCATACCGATACGCCAGCCCGGCATATTGTGGCTCTTGCTCATGGAGTTGAACTCGATGCAACACTCTTTGGCGCCCGGCACACTGAGGATGCTGAGGGGGTGGTCGTTCAGGATGAAGCTGTACGGGTTATCGTTTACAATCACGATGTCCTTGCGGCGTGCAAAGTCTACCAGTTTTGCATAAAGTTCCGGGGTGGCGTTAGCTCCGGTCGGCATGTTCGGATAGTTGGTCCACATCAGCTTTACGCGGCTCATGTCCATCTTTTCCAGTTCGTCGAAGTCGGGCATCCAGCCGTTTTCCTCTTTCAGGTTGTAGTTGATGACTTCCGCGCCCAGTATCTTGCTCAATGAGGTATAAGTGGGGTAGCCCGGATTGGGAACCAATACCTGTTCGCCCGGATTGACGAAGGCCAGTGTGACGTGCAGGATACCTTCTTTCGAGCCGATGAGCGGCTGTATCTCAGTATTAGGATTCAGCTCCACGCCGTACCATTTCTTATACCAGGCGGCAAAGCTGTGGCGAAGTTCGGGGATACCGACATAAGGCATATAACCGTGTCCGTCAGGATTTTGTGCTTCGCGGCACAGGGTCTGTATGGTTGCTTCCGAGGGAGGCATGTCGGGGCTGCCGATTCCGAGGCTGATTACGTCTTTTCCTTCGGCATTCATTTGTGCCACCTCTTTCAACTTCTTGGAGAAGTAGTATTCGCTCACGCTGGCCAACCGGTCGGCGGGCTTGATCTTAGATGCTGTCTCTTATACAAATCTGACGCTGCCGAC
>ENA-UAPJ01000659-UAPJ01000659.1-human-gut-metagenome-genome-assembly--contig:-NODE-659-length-13644-cov-8.180587_pt1 | contig 13644 bp, 10 predicted proteins | sample MGYA00243479_ERZ654575 | MGnify/ENA primary metagenome ERZ654575 (study PRJEB26926, sample SAMN06164839) | human gut metagenome | biome: ENVO:00009003; feature: ENVO:2100002; material: ENVO:00002003... | reverse complement strand
ATTGATATCTGTGTATTTTCAATATTAGTATGAAGCTGATTTAATTCTTTTTTTTCTTCCGGTTTTGCTGAGTGTTTTCGGTAATCATCTTGTTTCTCTTCCAGATTTGTTTTGAGATCTTCATATTTTTGTATTCCCAATACCTCTGAATAGGCTTTGCTGAGTTGTTGCCTTTGTTGGGTAGAGTTTACTTCTGCCAATGAGACAATCTTTTCTGCATCAAAAAAGAAAAATTTGGCTATCTCAATGGGCAAGATGAAATCTCGAATAAAAATTTCTTCTCCCTGTTGATTATTTTTTGATAGATCTTCAATCAATTCATTAGGATAGCCATCAATGAAGACTTCCACTTTGTCGGAAGTAGACGTAAGGACATTATATGTACGTTTTATAGTAACTTCAGAACATGTTATATCTGGTATTTTTACGTCACAAAAAGTAACGGAAACCGAGAATTCATTAATTCCTTCTTCTCGTGCTTTCCTGTTTAGGCTCTCAGATATATATTTTGTATAGTTCCCTTTGTCTCTTATCTCTTTTTCGTATAGTTCATCTACTCTTTCCATTTGCTTTCCATAGAGACACCAGACCAGTGACATTAGAAAAGTTGTCTTCCCAAATCCATTTTTACCGCTTACAAGAATAATATTTTTGTCTTCGGAAGGCAAAAGCGAAATAATATTTCGATCTTTGTATATTCTGAAATTATTCAGTTCAATTTCTTTGATAAACATTATACAGGCTGATTTAAGTATTTTTCAATAACTCGTTCGATGTCATCTTTTAATCCTCTTTTACGATTTAATAATGCTTTATTACGTTGTAAAGTAAGTAATTCAAGTATTAACTCATAATCAGAGGGAACATCAGTACAAACTGATCGTAGTAAGTTCAGTTCTTTCTGTATTTTTTCAATATGTTTTTCCATCTCGATTTCTTTATCGTAAATCTTATTGTATATTTGGGAAACTGTTTTATTGAATTTCAGATTGTAATAAGCAGCATCACGATGCCAAGTAACTTGAATGGCTACTAATTCCTGATTGGTGATTAATTCTACTTTTGGTCTTTCTTTTTGGATAGTACGTTGTGCTTGAAGCACCTGTTCTAAAAGTCGGATTCTATAATCTGGAGTATAAGTTCCTAATTCATTAACTGCAATTTTACCATTACGACGTATGTTCAAACGATTTTGAGAATTGTTTCGTTCGTTTATCATGTTTGTACGTAATGCAACAAGGGGGGCCAACCATGCCAATCCTTTATTAACCAGTGCAGTAAGTGATTTGTCTTCATTAACGACAGTACATGTCCAGCACCCAAAACGGCTTTGTCCACAGGATCTATGACTTTTGTCTGTGACTACAGTAGGACATTCATAATCATCAGCGCTTGCATCGAGGTAGATTTGAAAAAGTTTTGAATTGTCTGCTCCCCATGGAGAGGTCATGGCATTTATAATGTACCAAACTTCTTCCAACATAAGTTCTTTAATTGGAGCATATACATATGTATTAGGATTATGAGGATGTTTGGTTAGTCGTTTTCCTCTAATTTCATGCTTTTTGATAGATTTAGCACGGGTAATACTTTCTGAATTCCGGGTTCCAATAAGTATGATTGCCTCTCCACTCTCTGCTATCTGATCCATCAAATAGCGTGAAGTCGGCTTTATTTTCATTTTATCAGTGCACCAACGAAAAGTATTGTTGGGTACAGGATATCCTCTTCCGATGACGTTTACCCAGAAAGTGTCTTCTAGACGAGGGATAGTCTTTTCCACTCGTATAGGCATATCCATGGAAGCAGCAGCCACTTTTATTTGCTCCAAGACTTCATTTACATAATCTTGTATAACTGGATTCTCAACGAGTGTATCATTGCATACGACATGTACTTCCCGTTTTCTGAGTTCAATAGGAATCTCCAATATTGCTAACCATACTAATTGTAATAGAGCGGTCGAATCTTTTCCTCCACTAAAGCCAATAATCCATGGAAGCAGGTTATCCTCTATAAGATATTGGTCTTTTAACTCTGAAATTATATATTTAATTCTTTGTGACATATTCTGTTGAAGCTGAAACTACTTTAATTGTGCAAATATACACATTTCATTTCTTTTAGTGAATGTATAACTCCTATCTTTTTCCATATAATCTAATTCTCTCTATACGAATACTTTTGTAATGTTCTCAGTTATTTATGGAAATATGAATGGTTAAATGGTTAATAATAAACGGTGAAATACGTTTGTTTGTTGTAGATGCTATTATATTTAAAAAGAAGATCCATCAGTTTTTAACTCTTGGTTTAACTTGAGACTAAAACCGTAGTATTCTAAAACGAAAAAAGCAGCTATCTAAATTAGATAACTGCTTGATTTTTCTAGTGATCCGCTTGGGGCTCGAACCCAAGACCCCAACATTAAAAGTGTTGTGCTCTACCTGCTGAGCTAGCGAATCAAACCTTTATTGCTGTTAAGCGGGTGCAAAGATAGGTACTTTTATTTAATTTGCAAGGAATATGAGGAAAAAAGTTTGCATTATTTTTCTTCTATACCCTCTATTGGTTGATCTTCAGTGGTTTCTGTCTTATAAATATTTTCTTGATTAATGATGTATCGCTGATAATAGGAGAGCATCAGAGTGGTAAGCGGCAAAGCTATAATCATACCCAGCATTCCCATTAACGATCCCCAAATGGATAGGGAGAGCAAAATAATAGCCGGATTCAGACCGGTAATCTTTCCCATGATACGGGGAACGAGATAGCCATCTTGTATGATTTGTACTACTATAAATACAGCAGCAGCCGAAGCTATGATGATCCAGAAATTATCACCGGTATCCGCAGCTTTCAGAATGGCAAGCATGATGGTGGGGACAAAGCCGATGATTTGTAAGTAAGGCACCATATTCAGTGCACCGATGAATAATCCCAAACCAATGGCCAGAGGGAAATCGATAATCAGAAAGCCGATACTGAATAGAATGCCTACGCACAAAGCTACTAATGCCTGTCCGCGGAAATATCTGTTCATGCCGTCTTTTACATCATTCAATATGCCGGTTACTGTTTTCCGGTATTTCTTTGGCATCAGGTGTGCCCAGCCTTCGGAAATACTTTCGTAATCAAGCAGAATAAACACTATATATAATAGGATAAGGAAGACGGTGAAGAACCCGAATAAGAGGTTGATAGACTCCGATATAAGCGACCATAGCTTGGGAACGGTTACTTTAAGGGCATCCAATATATTCTCTTGGCTGAACATTTGCTCTAAGATGTGAAGGTCGATATTCTGCCGGATAAATTCGGAGAGGGTAGTGGGGACATTGCTTGCTGTATGAGTGGTGCTGAAGTATTCTATCAATAAATCCTTTACCCGCAGGAATTCCTGAATCATGGGCGGCACAAGCAGATAGAATGCAACGCTTCCTATAACGCTGAGAGTAAACAAGGCACAAAAGATAGATATTATTCTGTTTTTTAGCCGTAGCTTATGCTGGAAGAAGCTTACCAATGGATATATCAGATAAGCAATAAGCCAAGCAAGGAAGAACGGAAGCAATACGCCGCTCAATCGCTTCAGGAGCATTAATACCCCAATGATGATAGCACCGAGAATGACAGCACGGATAAAACTGTCGAATGTAATTTTCTTACGCTCCATAAGGCTTTTGCTTTTTATTTATAGTTTATCCACCGGTGGCAGTCCGGTCCCCCTTTATTGCCCGCAGATAACATTCCCGGCAGAGGGGTTCGTATTCAGCTGTTTCTCCCAGAAGGACTTGTTTGTCGTTCTTGACAGTGCGGTGCGAGAAGGAGGCTAATTGTCCGCACTTCACACAAATAGCGTGGACCTTGGATACTTCATCGGCAATGGCGCAAAGTCCCGGCATAGGACCGAAGGGAAGACCGCGGAAGTCCATATCCAGACCTGCTACAATAACACGTATGCCATTATTGGCAAGCTCATTACACACATCAATCAGACCATTATCAAAGAATTGCGCTTCGTCGATACCTACTACATCGATTTCTGAAGTGAACAGCAGGATACTTGCCGATGAATCAATCGGCGTAGAAGCAATGGAATGGCTGTCGTGAGATACGACCTCTTCTTCCGAATAGCGCGTATCGATGGCAGGCTTGAATATTTCTACGCGCTGTTTGGCGAATTTAGCGCGTTTCAGACGACGGATTAGTTCTTCCGTCTTACCGGAGAACATTGAGCCGCATATAACTTCGATTCTTCCTCTACGATTGGTTTCCTGTATATGGTCTTCCGAGAATAATACCATTGTTCTAAAATGTTTATTTTAGCCGCAAAAATAACACTTTTAATGGCTTTCCGATATTTTTTCATTATTTATTTCTACATTTGCGGCATTAACATTTGTGATGCGAAAGGAAATGCAGACATTATTGGACGACATAGAACTGGATATTCAGGAACTGAAATATTTAATGCAAGTTCTTGCAACAGACGCCACCCCTACATTGAAGGTAGTAGCTAAACGGAATATACAGCAGATGCGTGCACGACTGGATGCTTTGCAGAAACTGCTGGACGAAACTCCCGTAGAGGTAGTTGCCATTCCTGAAGCTCCTGTCGTTCCAGTGGTTATTCCCGAACCGGCCGCTGCTCCTGAACCGGTTAAACCGACTCCTGTAGAACCAGTCGTTGTTGAAATCACCAAGCCGGTAGAGGTCGTATCTCCCAAGCCTGAGTCCACGCCCAAACCCGAGTCTGAACCGTCCGCAATAATATCTTCTGCATCGCCTATTTTAGCAGAGCGGATAAAACCGGCCACTGATCTGCGGCATGCTATCAGTCTGAATGACTCATTCCGTTTTGCCCGTGAGATTTTTGGCGGTGATACTACCCGCATGAATGAAGTGATACGACAGTTGGGCGCTGCTTCTTCATTGGAAAAGGCATTGGAACTCTTTTTTTCTACTGTTAATCCTGATGAAGAGAATGAAACGGTGGTTGATTTTATAGAACTTCTTAAGAAATACTTCAGCTAAAGCAATTACGGATATGGGAAAACTTTATGTAGTGCCTACTCCGGTAGGAAATTTGGAAGATATGACATTCCGGGCTATTCGTATTCTGAAAGAGGCGGATTTGATTCTTGCCGAAGATACGCGCACTTCCGGAATCTTACTGAAGCATTTTGAAATAAAGAACGCAATGCAATCCCATCATAAGTTTAATGAACATAAAATGGTGGAAAGTGTTGTTAATAGAATAAAGGCAGGTGAAACTGTTGCGTTAATATCGGACGCAGGTACACCGGGAATCTCTGATCCGGGCTTTTTGGTAGTGCGTGAGTGTGTTCGCAACGGTATTGAGGTACAATGTTTGCCGGGGGCTACAGCTCTTGTGCCGGCTTTGGTTGCTTCGGGCTTGCCGAATGAAAAATTCTGTTTCGAAGGTTTTCTTCCGCAGAAAAAAGGACGCATGACACGTCTGAAGATATTGGCAGAGGAACGCCGTACCATGGTGTTTTATGAGTCTCCCCACCGTCTGGTGAAAGCGCTGACTCAGTTTGCAGAGCATTTCGGTGCGGAACGTCAGGCATCTGTATCCCGGGAGATCTCGAAGATACACGAAGAAACGGTGCGTGGCACTCTGACTGAATTGATTGAGCATTTCACAGCCAATGACCCGCGTGGAGAAATAGTAATAGTAGTAGCAGGAATAGACGATTAAATAACTTCATTAACCAACGTAAAACAAAAGCGTATGAAAAAGTTAGCAGTTTTAATTGTATGTGCGGCCGTTATGGCATCGTGCGACGGCTTGTCAGGTGGAAGTAAAGACCAACTGAAAGCTGAAAATGATTCTCTTTTGATGGAACTTACTCAGCGTAATGCTGAACTGGATGAAATGATGGGTACTTTCAATGATATCTCTGAAGGCTTCCGCCAAATCAATGCCGCCGAAAGTCGCGTAGACTTGCAGCGTGGTGCGGTTTCAGAAGGTTCTTTATCAGCTAAGCAGCAGATTGCCACTGATATTGAATTTATCCAGAAACAAATGCAGGAAAACAAAGAGCAGATCGCTAAACTGGAAGCTATGCTGAAAAGTAGCAAGAATAACTCTACCCAGTTGAAGAAAGCTGTAGAATCTCTGACCCAGGAATTGGTAGCCAAAACCCAGCGTATCGAGGAATTGCAGGCTGAACTTGCCTCCAAGAATATTCGTATTCAGGAACTGGATGCAGCTGTGACTGGCCTGTCAAATGACAAAGAAGTGCTTACTGCCGAAAATGAAGCAAAAGCTAAAACCGTAGCTGAGCAGGATAAGGCACTGAACACTGCTTGGTTTGTTTTCGGAACAAAGAAAGAACTGAAGGATCAGAATATTCTGACAAATACCGGTCTCTTCCAGAAAAAGCAAGTGCTTAAGGATAGTGATATCAATAAGGATTACTTTACTCAGGTTGATATTCGTACAACGAAAGAAATTAAGTTGTACTCTAAGAGTGCAGATGTTTTGACCACTCATCCGGCAGGTTCTTATGCTTTGGAGAAAGATGATAAAGATCAGCTCGTTCTGAAGATTTCGAATCCGAAAGATTTCTGGAGCGTATCCAGATACCTGGTTATCCAAGTAAAATAACTTAATTAAATTATAAGAATGGCAGGGAAGGGTTATCCCTGCCATTTTCTTTTTATATGCAGTACAAGAATATTTTTTTCGACCTGGACGATACTCTCTGGGCCTTTTCTTTTAATGCCCGTGATACATTTGAGGAAATGTATCGCAAATATGAATATGATCGCTATTTTCGGTCTTTTGAACATTTCTATGAACTCTATGAGAAGCGTAATATCGAATTGTGGGCAGAATATGCAGATGGAAAAGTGACAAAGGAAGAATTGAATCGTCAACGTTTTCTCTATCCGCTGGAGGCAGTAGGAGAGGGGGATGCGGCTTTAGCGAAAGCTTTTTCTGATGACTTCTTTGCGGTTATTCCTACAAAAAGCAGATTGATGCCCCATGCGCAGGAAGTGCTGGAATATTTGGCACCTAAATATAATCTTTATATCCTCTCCAATGGATTTCAGGAACTGCAATGCCACAAAATGCGTTCTGCCGGAATTGACCATTACTTCAAGAAAGTAGTTCTATCAGATGATATTGGTGTCTTGAAGCCATGGCCCGAGATTTTCCATTTTGCCATGTCGGCTACCCAGTCTGAACTGCGTGAATCGTTGATGGTGGGTGACAGCTGGGAAAATGATATAACGGGTGCTCAGGGAGTAGGTATGCACCAGGTGTTCTATAATGTAACGGGACGTACCGAGTTTCCATTTAAGCCTACTTATCAGATTACAGATTTGAAAGAGTTGCTCCAATTGTTGTGACATTGAGGGATTAGTTGTAATTTTGTCAGCGTAAACACATAATTTGCAGCTATGGATACTATTTTACCTTTCGCTTTGCTTTGTTTCACTTCTTTCTTTACGTTGACAAATCCTCTCGGGACTATGCCCGTCTTTCTGACCATGACCCATGGAATGACGGATAAGGAGCGACAGTCTGTAGTGTCTCGTGCTACATTAGTGGCTTTCATCACGATTATGGTCTTTACCTTTGCAGGTCAGTTCCTGTTCAAGTTCTTTGGGATCTCCACAAATGGTTTTCGTATAGCCGGTGGTGTCATCATCTTTAAAATCGGTTTTGATATGTTGCAAGCACGTTATACACAAATGAAATTGAAAGATGAAGAGATTAAAACTTATGCCGATGACATCTCCGTCACCCCTTTAGGGATTCCGATGCTTTGCGGTCCCGGTGCCATAGCAAACGCCATTGTGTTGATGCAGGATGCCCATACTATCCAAATGAAAGGTGTACTGATTGGTATGATCGCCTTTATCTACTTGATTACATTTTTCATCTTGCGTGCCTCTACGCGACTGGTAAAAGTTTTAGGGGAAACGGGAAATAATGTGATGATGCGCCTGATGGGACTTATTCTGATGGTAATTGCTGTGGAGTGTTTTGTGAGTGGGGCAAAGCCGATATTGGTGGATATTTTGAAAGAAGGATTGATATAAAAATACCCCCAAATGTCAGGTTGGATATTCGGAGGTATTTAAAATGTTCAGTTATCGTATGATTGTCACCATGGATAATTCGTATTCCAGTTAAATGCTACAGTTTGATAATAGGCCAAGCTGACACTGCTTCCACCTTCATCAACTCCCACCAAGGCTTGAATTATATAGAGGCTTCCATCATTCTCAAACGAACAGTTGTTCTTACCCGGTGTGTAGGCAAAGTAATAGTTACCGTCGTCTGCACTCGCTTCACCCATTTTCTGAACCGTAGATGGAAATCCGACAGGTGTACCATTAGCGGCATTGACGATGAACTGGATATGGTGTCCCTTTTCCAAAGTCACTCCTGTTGCACCGGCTGCTGTTTCTGAATAATAGTAGGGACTTACCAGTCGGTACAAACCATTACCACCTTCTGCCTTTTCTATATCCACTTTCACACCGTCACCTACCAAACCGTTATCGTCGATAGTTCCTGACCATGAAGTATAGAACTGAGCGCTACCGGCTGCTACCCAATTGTACAATTTGCTTAAATTAATTGTTGTGGTAGAATTGCCTGATACAGAGGTGTTATCCTTTGCTATGGAAAGAGTCGCTTTATAAGAAACACCTACTTGAATGTTGCCTACTGCAATCGTATAAATGGCGGTATTGCTACCATCTGCAAATGTTACCTCAGCCGGTCCGCTCAATGCAGGATCATTAAATTTTGCATCTACGGCAATGGTCGATGCACCTACATTGGTATTGCGTGTCAGAGAAACCTTGATCTCAGTCAACGTTTCAGTACCTGCTACGGTATAGGTTTGTTCGCTCTGGTCGAACGTATATTTCACTTCGCTGTCTATCGGGGCTTTGTCCCAATAACCATCGGTACTACAGCCGACAAACATGACAGCCGCTACCGACAGCGCTATGGATAGAATTGATTTATTGAAATTCATATAATGCTATTTTTTCAGTTTGTTACCTATGTTCATTAGTTGTCTGTAACCGGAGACGGAATTGATGTTACCGGATTATTGTCTGATGCCGAGATCAATGAGTTACCTTGTTCTTCACTTTCAGGGATACGGTAGATCAAGGTGTTATCACCAGCCGGCACGTTAAATACATAAGCGGCAGGGAATCCTGCTCCACGACGGTCGATACCTTTGTTCAGTCGCAGAATATCAAAATAAGAAAGGCCCTCACCCCAAAGTTCAATACGGCGTTGCTGCCATACTGCATCCTGTACGGCTGTTGCACTGGAAGCGGTACAAACATAGGCAGGGTCACGATAGTCATTTACAAACTTTTGTAAAGTAGCTGCGCCGGTTGAAGGATTTCCACCCATAGCTTGTGCTTCTGCCAAAATCAAGTACATTTCTTCCACACGCATCAGAGGAATATCGCTTGCGTTAGTGCTTTGAGCCATTACTCCTTTATAAGGACCGTATTTCATTTGGGTATAAGCGGGGCAACCATATTTCGTAGCTTGGGTTACTTGTGTTGCATTCAAATTGTCAGAGTGCTTATTGGCATCGAGCCACCATCCTTTACGAACGTCTGTATCAGGAATCTCGTTATACAACTTCTTGTTGATCATACGCCATGATCCTACTGAAGCATATCCATAATTCAGTGATCCCATATGTGAAGGGAAATTCACAATACCGGAAGTTACTACACGGTCTGTTTCAGCGATTACAATGGCCCACATCCAAGAGTGGTCACTGCTTTCCGTAAAGCCCGGAGCACCTGCTTCTTCGCGGCTATAAGGTGTACCGCTACCGTTGATGGCTTTTTGAGCGTCTTCAGCTGCCGCAGTCCAATTTTGCATGGTCAGATTGACACGTGCACGTAAACCATAAGCCACTTCCTTACTGATATAGCGCTTATCGGTACCGCGGGTTTTGTCAGTAGCTTCTAATAAAGATACAGCTTTGTTCAGGTCACTCATGATCTGATCGTAAACTTCTTGCACGGTAGACCGGGCGCAACCATTAGCAGCAGCCTCATTGGCATTTTCGTTTGTAATCAGAGGAACGCAAGGCTTGCTTTCATTCCCTTTATAAGTATGCTGATACATCTGGGCCAATACGAAATAGTCGAATGCACGTATAGACAAAGCTTGTGCCAGGTAGTACTTCAGAGAACTATCTTCCGTAGCCGGGTCGATGGTACTCACTACTCCATTAGCAGTATAGATCTGGTTGTACATCGTACGCCATAATATGTTTGTCGGGCGATAGTTAAAGAAAAGATCCTCAAAAGTCATGGAACGGGTAAACCAGTTATAGTTTATGTCTAAACCAACCATATCCGTGCCGCGGCTGTCCAAGTTCAACATAATTGAACCATAACCGAAGTCGTCGTGTCCAAAAGAAGTGGGGATGGCATTGCCATATACACTGAACATGGCAGTGATACCCGTTACACTTGCCGATACCATTTCTGGGTCGTTTTTAACAACTTCTTCTTTCTGGTCGCTTGTAACAACAGCACCCAGCGGTTCGGTATCCAAATCATTACACCCCACAAGCAATACACTTGCAAGTGCCGATGCGAATATTTTAAATTTTATATCTTTCATTGTTATTCTGCTTTATAGTTAGTATAGTTTAGAACGTTAATTTCACTCCTGCCGAAATACTGCGTAATGCACCATACGTAGAGGTGGTAGATGATACATAACCTTGACGTGGATCTAATCCCTTACGTGCAGCAAACAAGGCAACGTTGTCGGCAGCACCATAAACTCTAAGTGATTCTATTCCCAAGTTGCGTACGATTCTTTTCGGCAATGTATAACCTAAAGTAATATTGTTAATAGACAAGTAGTTGGAAGAAACAATCCAGCGGTCGGAACTTGAACCTGCATCATAGTTTTCGGTTGCACACAAACGAGGAACATCTGTATTCGGGTTCTCTGCCGTCCAAGCTTTGGCAATGTCCTTATGCCAGTTGTAACCGGCATTGCTGTTGCTGCCACCATGCATCAAGTCTTGATAAGTATAATCCCACAGTTTACCACCCAGCTGATAAGAGAACTGGATAGAAAAATCAAAACCATAGAAATCCAAGCTAGTACCAAAACCACCATAAACGGTCGGAAGCAAATCACCGGTAGCCTCTTTGCAATTAGAAGCGACAGCATAGTCTGCTGTTGTATAGGCGTTTCCTTCATCATCTTTCGCCCAGAACAAAGATTGTCCGGTAGTGGGGTCAACACCTGCATATTTCACTAGATAAAGTTGGTACATAGATTCACCTTCGCGATAAATACGTGAACCACTGATTAATTCACCATTCAAATCAGGATGCAGCTTATTTACTTTATTTTTCAGGAAAGTAGCATTCCCAAAAATGTTCCACTTCAAATTATTGATATCAATCGGAGTATAATTCAATTCAATTTCTACACCCGAGTTAGTCATCGAACCAATGTTCATTGGAATAGAACTGTAACCGTTGGAGTTTGCTACCGGCTTATTATAAAGCATGTCGCTAGTCTTACGGTTGAAATATTCTATTGTACCTTCTAATTTATGGTTGAGCAGTGTGAAGTCAGTACCTATATTGAAGGAGTTACTTTTTTCCCAAGTGATGTCTGGATTACCTTTATAATAAAGTGTACCATCCGAGAATATACCATTAGCACCGGTCATGGAGTATTGATCCAGATACGGATAGTAGTTTGCATAACCGTTTCTCAGCAATGCATCGTTACCTTGCTGACCAAACGAAGCCTTTAGCTTCAACATATCAATCCATTCTGTATTTTCCAAAAATGCTTCTTTGCTGATAACCCATGCGACACTGGCCGACCAGAAGTTACCCCAACGCTTGTCAGGATGGAAACGAGAAGAAGCGTCGCGACGGTAAGAAGCACTGGCAAAGTATTTTTCATCAAAGTCGTAATTGATTCGACTGATAATACCTCTGGTAGAATATTCGTCACGAGCACCACCACCACGTTTGTTATCGATAGTGTTGTTTACCGTGAAGTCATAATCCTTATAAAGATTCTGCCCGGTTGCATAACTATATTCATAGCGGTAGTCATAGCTCTCATAACCTAACAGAACATCGAAATTGTTCATGCCGAAGCTTTTCTTATAGGTAGCCAGGTATTGCTGGTTGAAGGCGGATGTACGTATGTGTTCTTGTTGTGCAGTACCACCGTAACTTGCAGACTGTCCATAATACTTGTTACCCAAAACATTATAACGTGTATTATCAATATAGGCACCTAATGAACCTGTTAGTTTCAGTCCTTCAATAGGGGACAACTCGATGAACCATTTACCGTTAAGGATATCCATCAGGTATTCTTCCTTATTATAAAGCAAGTCACCCTTGGGATTTGACATGGACATAAAGTTACGCGTGCTGTTTGTACTGCTACCATCACCATAATCATAAATCTTGTTACCTGAATTCTTGTCGTAAGCCAGTGAACCATCAGCGTTACGTACATACATCGGATAAACTGGAGCAATATTATTTGCCAGCAAGAAAGCGTTTCCTGAAGAAGCAGTAGCTGTTTGGTCGCCCGGATACTTGCTCTTGGAGTTAGTATATCCTAAGCTGGTGCCGAATTTCAGCCACTTTTTTGCTTGGTAGTCTACATTCAAACGCGTAGAAATACGATTGAAACCTGAATTTTCGATAACACCGTTATCTTCCAGGTAACCGGCAGAGAAATAGTAGTTCAAACGATCTGTACCACCTGATACGCTCAAGTTATACTCTTGACGCATTTGACTGGAGATCGTTCCATCTGTCCAATCATCCGGAGTATAGTAATATTGTCCGTCACTATAGCCCAACTTCGCATTTGGATTGATTTTACCATCCATACCGATAAGCCCCTCACCTTGAGGTAATGTATATATTTGGTAACCGATTGCCGGGAACAACTGTGTATTAGCATAAGTGTGCGCTGCTTCTGGGGTACGTCCCAATTTGTAATAAGCGGCATTGTAATGAGCCTTATAGAGAGTCTCCATGTACGTATCAGGGTTTTCCATCACGTCGTATTTGCCTACTTGACGGGAATTGCTACCCCAACGTGCATCTACAGATACACGTGCATTACCGTCCTTACCTTTTTTAGTGGTAACCAAGATAACACCGTTAGCACCACGCGCACCATACAAAGCAGCTGCGGCAGCATCTTTCAGTACAGTCATAGTTTCAATATCCTGTGAATTGATAGAAGAAATATCACCATCAAAAGGAATTCCATCTACTACATATAAGGGATTGCTGCTGGATGCCATAGAACCAATACCACGAATACGTACTGTGGCTGAAGTTCCTGGTTGGCCGTTGCTGCTTGTAGTTTGTACACCGGCTACACTACCCGACAATGCGTTGGTAATGTTGGATACTTGGCGCTTTTCTAGTTTATCTGCCTTTACAACACTCGCAGATCCGGTAAATGCAGACTTCTTTGCAGTACCGTAAGCTACCACTATAACTTCGTCAAGCATCTCTGAATCAACCTTCATAAAGACCTTCATAGTAGGTTTAATAGCCACTTCTTGTGTCTGCATACCAATGTACGAA